>ERZ761609.430-NODE-430-length-49480-cov-26.779262_pt1 | contig 49480 bp, 46 predicted proteins | sample MGYA00511163_ERZ761609 | MGnify/ENA primary metagenome ERZ761609 (study PRJEB28899, sample SAMN02445070) | bioreactor sludge metagenome | biome: EBPR sludge | place: Australia: Brisbane, Thorneside Wastewater Treatment Plant | collected 2011-12-16 ... | reverse complement strand
GTCAGTGACTGGAGTCAGACGTGTGCTCTTCCGATCTGCCATGGATGTCGCGCCCAGCGCAATCCAGCCGCCGTGCGCCCCGACCGCCTCGCCCCAGGCCAGCAGCATGCGCGACATCCATGGCAGGTCGCGTCCGGCGTCGGCATACACGGTGGCGAAGCGCGGTACCACATAGCCGAGCAGAAATCCGATCACCAGCGTGCCGACGCCGATCAGCAGCAGCGGGTAAATCGACGCCGATAACACTTTCTTCTTCACCGTGTCGATCTGATTCTGATAGCCGAGGTAACGGGTCAGCGCAGGCGAGAGTTCGCCGGTGCTTTCGGCCGCACGCACGGTGGCGGCATACAAGGGCGGGAATGCGCCGTCCTGCATGGCGAGTGCGGCCGAAAACGGGCGGCCTTCGCGCATCGCGGCAAGCAGGCGTTCGATCAGCTGGCGCGACTCGGGGCGGTTTTCCTTTTCGGACAGGGTTTCCAGCGCCTCGGTCAGCGTCAGCCCGGCATCAAGCAGCGCGATGAGTTCCTGCGTGAACAGCAGCAGCGGAAAGCGCGTGCTCCGCGCCGCCGGCCAGATGCCGCGCTCGGCGACGATGGACAGCACCTGCGCGCCTTCGCGCTGCAAACGCGCCGCGATCTCAGCCTCGTCGAGCGCCTCCACCGTCAGCGCCGTGACTCCCGCGCCTGGGTGCAAGGCTTTTACCCGGTAGCGCATTAGGCGGCTTTACCAGTTGCCAATGTCGGCACCGTCGCCGCTGCCGCCGGGTGCGCCATCGCGGCCAAACGAGAAGATGTCCACCTCGCCGTGCTCGCCGGGCATGCGGTATTGATACGGCTTGCCCCAGGGATCGTTCGGCACCGCTTTCTTCAGATAGGGGCCGTCCCAGCGCGGCTCGTCCGCCGGCCTGACGTTCAGCGTGGCCAGACCCTGATCGGTGCCGGGATAATGGCCGGTATCGATGCGGTACTGGTCGAGTGCCTTTTCCAGCGCACTGATCTGGGCTAGGGCTGTCTTGATCTCGGATTTGCCGACCTGGGAAAAATACTTGGGCGCTACATAACCTGCCAGCAAGCCCAGGATCACCAGCACCACCAGCAGTTCGAGGAGAGTGAAACCGCCTTGTCGGCTAAGGCCGGGCGTCGCGATGAATGGAAACACAATCTAACCTCTGTGCGATGGCTTGCCGTGTGGCAAGCAAGTTTGGGGACGAATGCCGTTCATTCCGGGTAATCGGCAAAGAGCCAACTGTCACGGAACTGAATTGAAACAGACACACGTTACATATTGATTGAAGCCGGGCTCAGGCGCCCCTGCGGCTTGCGTCTCTATGCGGTTGCCATGGATACTCGCACCATCGTTTGATGGCGTGCCCTGAACGGATCGGCATAGCGCGATGGGAAGGGGCTCCCGAGCAGTGGTTGGAAACTGGATAAATGGAGCCAGAATGCCGGGGGAGTTATTAGTTGAACTGGCAGACTGAGTAAGCGGAAATGACGAATGATCAGCGAAAAAACAATAGCTCATGCGGCCCTCCCTAGCTGCATTCATGACACTTATTATGTTGTTTTCCGCAGATCGACCAGCGTATCAAGCGCTGGTTCTCATTATGGAAGCAAACTTATCACGAGGTTTTTCACGTGGCAAGCTGCGCTGACGTTTTCAATTTCAGCCCAATCGTCTTTATATGAAGAATGCGGCGGCTGAGGCCGTGTGATCGCGGACTGGTTTGGCTTTTATAACCTGACGGTTTGTTTGAGTGATACGGGCGAGGTTGCACCCGCAAGGGGTACGCCGGCGGGTGTCCCGCTGCTGCGCAGCGACCCTTCCGCTGCCGGCTGGGTCGCGTACCCCATGCGGGCGGCGTCGATTACCTACATCTGGCGGTCAGCGTCGTCATAGACGGCGACGCGGGAATTGACGCGGGGTAAGTGAAGCTCATTTTTACCTTTCATTTTCCAGATATTCACTTTCAGAAAGCCAAGCCCATGTGTAGTAATAACCCATACTGCCGATACTCAGCGGAGGATTGGCAAAGGTGGACGGTCACGCGATGCGCGGCATCGAAGGCGCTCTCCTGCGCCACGATGAGGGCACCGTTGCCATTCCTGACCTCGGCGCGGGTAGGCCTGGCCCAGCGCATTGCGCGTGAAGGCTTCGGTCTTGTAGACCGTGCCGCTGGCGTTCCTGACCGTGCGGTTCATGAGCTGGTGGCCGTAGCCCCGAGGTTGCCGGTGACGGCGACGATGTTGCCGTGGGTGTTGAGTTTAAACACGACCCGCATGGCGTTTAGCCAATAACATCCGCATCAATAATGCAGCAGCGACTGCACTTACAATCGCAGCAAGTGCGAGAAGGATTGCCAGAACCCAAAAGAATGCATCCGTCAATCCTGTAGCCTGTTGATGTTGAGCCCCAAACCAGTAAGCCACCACCCATGCTTTCGCTATCATCCAACTCAGCGCTACTAACATCAATGGAAACAGCACTCCCTGGATAAATCCGATACCAAGGATTACAGGCATGCTAGTCAATACGGGTAAACGTGTTTTAAGAATTCTTCGCCCAAAAAAATAAGAAGGAATTGCACCTAAAACCAAGCCCTCGATAGCGAGTACCGGCCCAAGCAAAGCTTCCCCCTCAGGCATGGGATGAAACAATCCCTCATATCCATGTTTTGCCCATAAGAAAAACTCCCACAAGACTAATAAGCACAATACTCCAATACAAGCTGCCAAGAATTGCAACAGAGCCAAGACCACATGTGTTCGTAATTTCATAGCGGCCTCGCCTCGCGTCATTTTGAAGAACGAACACTTAGCATCGGGTTCAGTGCGGACGGAGGCGGCTTGCTGAATGACTGAAGATTTTGGCTACCGCTGCCCCATGAGCCACTTGCACCGCCACCCCAAGAGCCTGATGCGCCGCCAGTGTTCAGAGGGATTGGCTTCTCATGGCCAGGCGCCTGAAACTCTCCATTCGTATTCAGAGCAGGTGGCACTCCGCCTGCTGCTTTAATCACACCTGATACATAGGAATTACTATTATAGCCATTCGTTCCTGCCTGCGGATTCAGATCGTAATTCAGGTTGTTTTGATAAGAACCTGCTGACTTGATCAGGCGATTGATGAATTGGGTATGCTTGCTGCACGTTTCTCCACGCTCACGCAGATCCAGCAGGACTCTAGGTGCACCATAAATGCCATAGCTGGCAATGAAAGATGCGCGAATGAGTCGGAGAAGGCGTGCATCTTCCTGAGCGCGTTCAGATATCGGCTGGTGAAGCCACGCGTAGTAGCCGGCACGCGCAACGCCTAGAATCCGGCACATCACTTGGATGCTGAATTCATTTCGATGCGCCTCAATGAACTTGTAAGCTTTCCTGGCTTTGCTTGGAGCCTAGTGCACAGACATGGCAACCCTTTCCAACTACATGTTCAAGATGCCAGCCCTGTCCAAGGAAAACTGGTAACTCCAGGAGGAGGAGCCATTGTTGAGGGCCAGTTCAATTTCGTCTGGTACGCCATCATGGTCCGTATCTGTCAGTGTATTGGGGCTGAGAGCGGGAAGTGTCTTGAGAGTCAGCGCGGTTGACAGCGGGTCTCCGTTCCAGCTTCCATCCGTCGATTGCTGGCCAGCGCCAATAAGCAAGTAATCCTGAGCAGGCGCGAGAGAGGGATGCGCGGCATTGACGGCCTGGATGGCAAGATAAGCCAATGCGGTCTGCATGGACGTGCTGACGCCATTTTCTCCAAAGCCGTTATCAGCATTTTTCTTGGTCAGGAGATAGGTCACGCCATCATCGAGAACCGTCGCAAGGTTATAGGTGCCGATACCCTGGCAATAGAGTGAAGTCCAGTTATTGGCGTTACTTAATTTGGCGACTTCCAGGAGGATGATGGCCGTTGGCAACAGGGCGCTGGCACTCATGTTTATGGTTTCGCCCGTTGTGATGCGAGGCATGTAGGACCACCCTTTGCCAGAAGCTTCCGCTCTTTGCGAGGGCAGGATTTCGCAGGCAACCGCCTTGCTCAGTTCAGTCGACTGGTTTGCATAGCTGTAGCCGGACAGGCGGACAGCTTCGATACCCAAAGGCGTGTCGGGGAAGCTCACTCCATATTGAGGGTAGGCCCCCCAAGCCTGGCGATCCGAAGCGGATCTGGCCGTGAGCAAAGCTTGGGCATACGGTTTCATGTTCATGCCGGTGCCGGCCAACGCGGCGATCTTGCGCGCGGTGGAGCCGACGCTGGCAGTTTCAGCATTGACGAGCCAGGCACTGGCCGCACCATAGGTTTCGCCGGTTTTGATGCCGGCATTTATCAGCGCTTCCAATACAGTCGCGGTAGTTTGTACCTTCAGGCTATCGTTGACGGACCAGGAGCCATCGCCTTTCTGCGACTGGAATAGATAGGCTAGACCTTTGACGCGCGCAGCATCTATTTCGACAAGTGAAACGGGCCACGCAGCCTGACTGACAGCCAGGCTGGTCAGCACGCCAGCGTGCGCGATTAACCGTAATTTCCCCATGCTCCCCCCTGATTTTTTATTTGGTTCATGCTCGATCGTCTGACGGCGCCCGCAGTTTTGCGGTGCGCAACCATCTATCGTGAATCTTGCGACTGGCGGGAAACTTACGTGTTGGTTATCTGAGCCAGTCCAGGTAACAGCTGGGGCGCTGAAAAGCAGTTGGGGGGTGCGGTAATGCAGAAGCCACCAGCTGCCTTCGCAACGGGTGCAGTATCTTCAAAGTGAGTGAGCCTTGGATAAGGTCAAGCTGGATTGACTGGCGATTTGCGAAAAAACAATAGCGCATGCGGCTCTCCTCAGGCTGCATTGGAAACGACTAATTATTGTTTTCCGCAAAACGACCAACGTACTTTGCATTGGCCGCGTATCAAGTTGGATCGAAAGTTACATGATTGTTTTTGTGTTTGTCAAGATGGCTTTTCAGGCTCCGCGAAAATTTTAATGGCGCTTGCTATTCGGATTTGCTCTTGGATTGAGTGACGTGCTTCGCGACCAAAGTTCTGCGCCCCCGGTTTTTCGATTGTCGAGCGGTCTTCATTATAAAAAATTGTCGCCGGCTCGACACGCGCGCGACGTTTCGGTTATGATTCGCCCCGCATTAGGCGCGTAGCTCAGCTGGTTAGAGCACCACCTTGACATGGTGGGGGTCGTTGGTTCGAGTCCAATCGCGCCTACCAACGGTAGATAAAACAGGACGGGCTTTTGCCCGTTTTGTCATTTCTGCGCGGCGCGCTTTCGATGTATCTGCCTCAATCTCTCCAGTTTGTTCTTGCAGCCTGAGCTTGGCATGCCGGCCGGCAAGGAGTTCGGCCGGGAACGCTCCGCTCGTTTAAACCGACCGTTGCGTGCCGCTTCTGCAGAAGTCTTTGCGCGGGCCGCGGCCGTCTCGCGGCACGCTGCCTGCACCTCAGTCGCGGCCGCGGAAGACGGCTGCGCGCATCAGCAGCATTGCGGTGACCGGCGATGTCAGGAGGATGAATACGGTAATGAGGACTTCGTGGATTACCGGCCGCTGGGCCAGCGCGGAAGACACCAGGATCGAAGCCAGCAATACGCAGCCGGTACCCAGCGTGTTGCCCATGGTCGGGGCGTGGATCCTGGCATAGAAGGTGTCAAGGCGGAGTAGGCCGAGGGAGCCGACCAGGGTCAGCAGGCCGCCGCAGATCAGGAGTAGTGCTGCCGGCAGCGCAAACCACGGCGAAATGTCGATGGTCATCATGGTTCGATCACCTCGCCGCGCAGGAGGAATTTGGCCATCGCAGTCGAAGCGACGAAGCCGAACAGGGCGATCAGCAGGGCAATGTCGAAATAGACGGCGGAGCCAATGCCTATTCCCAGCATCAATATCGTGAGCATGCCGTTGATATACAGGGTATCGAGGGCCAGCACCCGGTCCTGGGCGGAGGGTCCTCGCAGCAGGCGCAGCAGTGCACACAGCATGGCGAGGGCAAAACAGGTCAGGGCGAAGTAAATCGATCCGGAGAGAATGGCGTTCATTCGAATATCTCCATCAGGGGACGTTCATAGCGTTGCTTGATGGTGCGCATCCAGGCGGCCTCATCCTGCAAATCGAGGACATGCAGCGTCAGGACGTTGCTGTCCGCATCGTGCCCGGCCCAGACCGTGCCCGGCGTGGCGGTGACGATGATGGTCAGCATCGCCAGCCCGTGAGGGTCGCGCATGTCGAGGGGAATCTTCATGAAGCCGACCCGGGGCTGGCGCCGGGAGGCGCCGAGAATGATGCTGCCGACCGCCAGATTGGAACGGATGATGTCGTGCAGGACGTGGAAGATCAGGCCGATGGCCAGGTGCAGCCGGTGGGGCCAGGCCGGGAGGGGACGCAGCGGGGCGATGGCAAACGTGACGAGGAGGGCGAGCAGGATGCCGAGGACGATCTGCCCCACCGACAGACTGTCGTTGAGCAATAGCCATATCGCAACCAGGACGATCGGCAGCATCGGCAGCAGGGGTTTGCGCTTCACTCGCTGGTTCCTCCCGCGTCGGCCGGCAGCACCGCATTGGTGTAGACGGCGGGATTGTGCAGGGATTCGGCGGTGACCATGAAGTAGTCCATGGCGGGCCCGGCCCCCAGCGCCAGGGTGGTGCAGAGGATGATCAGGCCGGCCACCGGCCCGGCCTCGACCCAGAGCAGGCGCGGCGTGCTGCGTTCGCCGCTCCAGAATACGCGGACGCCCAGCCGCGACAGGCTGATCACCCCCGCCAGGCCCGACAGTAGCAGGGCTGCAACAAACAGCCAGGAAGGCAGGGGGTTGCCGCCCGGCGCCTCGGCAATGGCTGCGGCGAGCAGGGAGAATTTGGCGACGAAGCCCGACAGAGGGGGCAGTCCGGTCAGCAGCAGCGCGCAGGAAACGAACGTCAATCCGAGAAACGCCATCGCTGCCGGTATCGGCAGACCGACCGTTTCGTCGGGGTGCTCCGTATCGCTGGCAGGATCCTGCAAACCGAACGCCTCGAAGCTGACGGCGAGCAGGTCGGCCGCATAGGCCCGGTTACGCTGCACCATCTCGATCACCATGAAAAATGCGCCGCTGCCCAGTACCGAACTGACCAGGTAGAACAGAGCCGGGCCGGTCAGGGCGGTGCCGCGGAAGCCGATGGCGGCGAGCAGGGTGCCGGACGAGACGATCACCAGAAATCCCGCCAGCCGTTCCAGCCGCTGGGTGGCGAGAATCCCGAGACTGCCGATGGCGATGGTCGCCAGGCCGCCATAGAAGAGCCATTCACCCCCGAAGGGCGCCGGGGATCCGGCCGCATGCAGCAGGGTTTCGATGCGCAACAAGGCATAGATTCCCACCTTGGTCAGAATCGCGAATACCCCGGCCACCGGCGCTGAGGCCGCAGCATAGGTCGTCGGCAACCAGAAGTTGAGCGGCCAGGCGCCGGCCTTGACCAGGAACACGATGCCGAGCAGTGCGGCGCCGATGTCGAACAGGGTGCGGTCGTCGGGGCTGAGGATCTGTACGCGCAGGGCCAGCTCGGCCATGTTGAGCGTGCCTGTCACGCCATAAATGAGCGCCGCCGCCACAAGAAACAGCAGCGAGGCGACCAGATTGACCGCGACGTAATGCAGCCCTGCCTTGACCCGCGCCAGCCCCGAACCATGTAGTGCCAGACCGTAGGAAGCCGCCAGCAGAACCTCGAAGAACACGAACAGGTTGAACAGGTCGCCGGTGAGGAAGGCGCCGTTCAATCCCATCAGCAGGAACTGGAACAAGGGCAGGTAATGCACCCCCGCCCGCTCCCAGCGCGCCAGCGAGTAGATCAGGGCGGCCGATCCGAGCGTTGCCGTCAGCGTCAGCATGATGACCGCCAGACGATCCACCACCAGCACGATGCCGAAAGGCGCCGCCCAGTTGCCGAGCGAATAGACGGCGATCTCGCCGTGCCACGGAGCGGGCAGGCGCGCGTCGGTCATGGCCAGCAGCGTCAGCGCCAGCAACAGCTGGGCGAGCGTGGCGAGCAGCGCAATCGTGGCGCGCAGACGATGCCGGGTTTCGCTGATCAGCAGCAGCAAGGCCCCCGTCAGCAGGGGAAGCACAACCGGCAGGATGGGCAGCTGTTGTTGCCAGCTACCCATGTGGCGCTCCGGGGGCCGACGGGGGCGAAAGGCGGGTTGGCTTCATTCTTTTTCTGTTTCCTGGCCGTCGACGTGGTCGGTGCCGCTCAAGCCGCGCGAAGCGAGCAGGACGACGAGGAACAGCGCAGTGGTGGCGAAGCCGATGACGATGGCGGTCAACACCAGGGCCTGCGGCACCGGGTCGGTATACAGATCGGGGTTGCTGCCGCGGAGCGGGTCGATCACCGGGACGGCGCCGACGCGCAACCGGCCCATACCGAAGATGAACAGGTTGACTGCGTAAGCGAGCAGCGACAGGCCGATGATGACCTGGAAGGTACGCGGACGCAGCAGCAGCCACACGCCCGAGCCGGCCATGACGCCGATGGCGAGGGCGAAAACGATTTCCATCAGGCGTTTCCTCCGATGCCGGCCTTGCGGTGATGGCGGCGCAGCGACTGGTGGGCGATGACCACCAGCATCAGCACTGTCGCGCCCACCACCAGCATGTAAACACCCAGATCGAAGAGCAGCACGCTCGACAGGTGCAGTTCGCCGAGCAGCGGCAATTCGCCGTGCCAGGCAAGGCTGGTGAGGAAAGGATAGCCATACAGCCACGCGCCAGCGCCGGCTGTGGCCGCGCTGAGCAGGCCGAGCGCGATCCATACCATGGGATGGATGCGCAGGCGCGACTCCACCCAGACCGTGCCGCCGACGAGGTATTGCAGGATGATGGTGGTGGCCAGCACGAGTCCGCCGACGAAGCCGCCGCCCGGCGCGTTGTGGCCGCGCAGCAGGAAGAATAGTGAGACCAGCATCGCCAGCGGCAGCAGCAGGCGCACGAGCACTGCCGGCAGCATTATGTAACCGCCCGGCAGCTCGGCGTCGGGGTCGGGCACGCGGTTTTCTTCGATGCCGTCCGCTGCATTCTGCTCACGCTGCTGGCGCGGCAGGGGGATGCTCTCCGGTGCGGGGCGGAAGCGCCGCAGCAGGGCGAATACGGTCAGCGCGACCACGGCGAGCACGGTGATTTCGCCCAGCGTGTCGAAGCCGCGGAAATCGACCAGGATCACGTTGACCACGTTGAGGCCGCCGCCCCGGGGCAAGGATTGCTCGATGAAGAAAGGCGAAATGCCATCGATGTCGGGGCGGCTCAGGATGGCGTAGGCCAGTGCTGCAAGACCGACGCCGCCCGCGACCGCGATCGACATGTCGCGCAGGCGGCGCAGGCGCACCCGGGCCGTTTCGGGCCGGCCCTGGGAAAAGCGTGCTTCGCGCGGCGGCAGCCAGCGCAGGCCGAGCAGGATCAGCACGGCGGTGACCACTTCGACAGTGAGCTGGGTGAGCGCCAGGTCGGGTGCCGAGAACCAGACAAAAGTCAGGCTGGTCGCCAGTCCGGCGCCGCCCGCCAGGATCAGCGCGGCAAAGCGATGATGCTTGGCTTGCCAGGCGGCGGCCAGTGCGCAGGTGCCGCCGACGATCCAGAGCAGCGCGAAGGCCGGGTGGAGAGGCATTGTTTCCCGTGTACCCCAGGAACTGCCGGTATTGAGCATGGGCAGCAGCGCGCCGCCCAAGGCAACGAGAAAGAGTACCAGGAGCTGCATCTGCAGGCGTGGCGAAAACAGCCAGCGCAGGGCCCGCTCGGCGCCCGACATCAGCATCGCCTGCGACCAGTCGAAGATGCGCTTGCCGTCGATGCGTTCGAGCAGTGGCACATCCGCGCCGGCACGCCAGAGGAAGGCGCGGTAGAGCACGACGCCGCCGGTGAGCGCGGCGGCACTCATCAGCAGCGGCAGATTGAGGCCATGCCAGACAGCCAGGCTGTAGGTTGGCGCGTCGCTGCCGAGAATTGAGTCGGTTGCCGTTTGCAGATAGGGGCCGACGGTGATGCCGGGAAACATTCCGACCAGCACGCAGGTCAGCACCAGCAGCGCGCTCGGCAGCAGCATCCAGCGCGTCGGCTCATGCGGCGCGCGGGGCAGATCGTCGGTCGGCGGACCGAAGAAGACCTGATGGATGAAGCGCAGCGAATAGGCGACGCTGAACATGCTCGCCAGCGTCGCCACCAGCGGCAGGCCGATACGCTGCCAGTCAGGACGGTCGAGGAAGATGGTCTCGGCAAAGAACATTTCTTTCGACAGAAAACCGTTGAGCAGGGGTACCCCTGCCATCGCCGCGGCCGCCACGATGGCCAGCGTCGCAGTGATCGGCATCGCCCGATACAGGCCCGAAAGTCGCTGCATGTTGCGCGTGCCGGTTTCATGGTCGACGATGCCCGCCGCCATGAACAGCGAAGCCTTGAAGGTGGCGTGATTCGCGATGTGGAAAACCGCCGCCACCAGCGCCAGCGGACTGTTCATTCCCAGCAGCAGTGTAATGAGGCCGAGATGGCTGATGGTGGAGTAGGCCAGCACGCCCTTCATGTCCTGCTGGAACAGGGCCAGGTAGGCGCCGATCAGCAGCGAGCACAGGCCGGCGCCGCCGACGATCCAGAACCACAGGTCAGTGCCTGCCAGCACCGGCCAGAACCGGGCCAGCAGGAACACGCCGGCCTTCACCATGGTGGCGGAATGCAGGTAGGCCGAAACCGGCGTCGGCGCTGCCATGGCATGGGGCAGCCAGAAGTGGAAAGGAAACTGCGCGCTCTTTGTCAGTGCGCCGAGCACGATCAGGATCAGTGTCACGGGATACCAGGGATGGCCCTGGATCGTGTCTGCCGCCGCCAGAACCGCATCCAGGTCATAGCTGCCGGCCATGTGCCCGAGCAGCAGCATGCCGCCCAGCAGCGCCAGTCCGCCCGTGCCGGTAACGATAAGCGCCATGCGCGCGCCGCGGCGCGCGTCCACGCGGTGATGCCAGTAGGCGATGAGCATGAACGAAGCGAGGCTGGTCAACTCCCAGAACATGGCAATCTGGAGCAGGTTGCCCGACAGCACCACTCCGAGCATCGATCCCATGAATGCCAGAAAAAAGGAGAAGAAACGGGGCACCGGATCGTCCGGCGACATGTAGTAGCGCGCATAGACCACCACCAGCGCGCCGATCACCGTGATCAGCATGGCGAACAGCCAGGCGTAGCCATCCATGCGCAGGGAGAAGTCCAGCCCCAGACCGGGCGCCCAGGGAATGGTCATGCGGATGACCCCTTCGGCGGCAATTTGCGGATACAGGCTTGCCGTCAGGACTGCAGCCGCAAGCGCGACGATGCCGGCCAGCCACGCCTCGGTATTGCGGGCATTGGTCGGCAGGAAGGCGGCACACAGGCTGCCAACGAACGGAAGAAGAAGAATCAGGAGCAAGGACATGCGCTATTTACATTTATTCAGCACGTCTCCGGGCCTCTTGTCGAATCTCGATTTTACGGAAAAAGCTTTCAGCGGTTTCCGTCAGGAAAGCGGCTGGTTGCGGCACTGGAATGTTCGTTTAATGCGGTCGAAACGGTAATCGAAACCCGGCGTAGTTTAGCATCAGGGTCTGCCTGACCCGGGTCCGTCGCTATCTCCAGACGTGGCGATCTGGCGGCGTGAATGGCAGGGCTGCCCGCAAAGCGGCAGGAGCCGCATCTTGCGGGCGGCGCCCGATGGACGAGCGATCTGCGGGGATGCTAAAATTATTTGCGTAGATTATTATGTCCTGGGCAGCCCCAGTCCCGTGAGGTGGGGCGTTGGCGCAAAGTGATGGCGGTGGTTCGAGTTCAAGCTATTCATCGGGCCGGGATGGCCTCTGGAGGTCGCGAAACATCACCGCGAACCGGCCGCCGACACTGGATAAACTCGGCGCATAGCAGTTCGCAGCGTGTCTGCAATCTTTAATCAGTCATATCCGAAAGCGCGGCCGGGCCGCGTTTTTTGTTTCCGGAGTTTGTATATGGTCAACGTCACGCTTCCCGACGGTTCCGTCAGACAGTTCGATGCGCCGGTCACGGTGGCGCAGGTCGCGTCCAGTATCGGGGCCGGCCTTGCCAAGGCAGCGCTCGCCGGGCGGGTCGATGGCCGGCTGGTCGACACCAGCCACCTCATCGATACGGACGCACAGCTCTCCATCGTCACCGACAAGGATGCCGATGGCCTCGACATGATCCGTCATTCCACCGCGCATTTGCTGGCGTACGCGGTGAAGTCGCTGTTCCCCGACGCGCAGGTGACCATCGGTCCGGTGATCGAGGATGGCTTCTACTACGATTTCGCGTACAAGCGCCCGTTCACGCCGGAAGACCTGGCAGCGATCGAGAAGAAGATGGCCGAACTGGCAAAGCGGGACATCCCGGTCGAACGCAGCGTGATGCCGCGCGACGAAGCGGTGGCCTTCTTCCGCGGCATGGGCGAGCTGTACAAGGCCGAGATCATCGCGTCGATCCCCACCAATGAGGATATTTCGCTCTACCGCGAGGGCGATTTCATCGACCTTTGCCGCGGCCCGCACGTGCCGTCGACCGGCAAGCTCAGGCACTTCAAGCTGATGAAGCTAGCCGGCGCCTACTGGCGCGGGGATTCGAAGAACGAGATGCTGCAGCGTGTGTACGGCACGGCGTGGGCGAAGAAGGAGGACCTCGACGCCTATCTGCATCGCCTGGAAGAAGCCGAGAAGCGCGACCATCGCAGGCTCGCCAGGCAGCTCGACCTGCTGCACATGCAGGACGAGGCGCCCGGCATGGTGTTCTGGCATCCCAAGGGCTGGATCGTGTGGCAGCAGATCGAGCAGTACATGCGGCAGAAGTTCGTCGAATACGGCTACCAGGAAGTGCGCACGCCTGCGATGATGGATCGCGGTATGTGGGAGAAATCCGGCCACTGGGAAAACTACCACGAGAACATGTTCACCACCGCATCGGAAAACCGCGACTACGCGGTGAAACCGATGAACTGTCCCGGCCATGTGCAGATTTTCAACAGCGGCCTACATTCCTACCGCGACCTGCCGCTGCGCCTGGCCGAGTTCGGCTCGTGCCACAGGAACGAGCCCTCGGGCGCGCTGCACGGCATCATGCGGGTGCGCGGCTTCACCCAGGACGATGCCCACATCTTCTGCACCGAGGACCAGATCGAGCAGGAAGTGGCCGACTTCATCGTCATGCTGCAGAAGGTCTACGCCGATTTCGGCTTCGGCGACGTGCTGGTGAAGCTGTCGACCCGGCCGGACAAGCGCGTCGGCTCGGACGAGTCGTGGGACAAGGCGGAAGCCGCGCTGGCGGCGGCGCTGGAAAAGAACCGGCTGGCATTCGATCTGCAGCCGGGCGAGGGCGCGTTTTACGGCCCCAAGATCGAGTTCACGCTGAAGGACTCGCTCGCTCGCCTGTGGCAGTGCGGCACCATCCAGCTCGACTTCAACCTGCCGGTGCGCCTGGGGGCGGAGTTCGTCGACGAGGACAATAGCCGCAAGCCGCCGGTGATGCTGCATCGCGCGATCCTTGGCTCGATGGAGCGCTTCATCGGCATCCTGATCGAGCACCACGCCGGTAACTTCCCGTTATGGCTGGCGCCGGTGCAGGTGATGGTGATGAACATCAGCGAGCGCCAGGCTGAATATGTGCAAAAAGTCACCCAGGCGCTGCGCGAGGCGGGTATCCGTGCGGTGTCGGACTTGAGTAATAACAAGATTACTTATAAAATCCGCGAACATAGCTTGCAGAAGCTGCCTTATCAGGTGGTCGTTGGCGACAAGGAGTTGGAGGCCGGGGTGGTCGCCGTCCGCGCCCGCGGCAATCAGGATCTGGGACAGCTCGGTTTGGATGGCTTCATCGCGCGCCTGAAAGCGGAAACGCTGGCGCGCCAGTAGCAGCGGTCAAACAAGGCGTCGGGACTGCCCCGTACAGGGGATTGGTCCCGCGCCTTCTTTATTTTGTTTGGCCTTTTTGCCTCGGCGCATTGCGTCAGGTTTTTATTTGGAGAACAGCTCATCGCGACAGAAAAGAAACAGACACGCATCAATGGGGAAATTACAACCCCGGAAGTGCGTTTGGTCGGTGTGGAGGGCGAGCAGCTCGGCATCGTAAAAATTTACGAAGCGCAGCGCCTGGCGGAAGAGGCGGACCTGGATCTGGTGGAAATTGCGCCGACGGCGCAGCCGCCCGTATGCAAGATCATGGACTACGGCAAGTTCAAGTACCAGGAAAGCAAGAAACAGCACGAAGCCAAGCTGAAGCAGAAGCAGGTCCAGATCAAGGAAATCAAGTTTCGTCCGGGTACCGACGAGGGCGATTACCAGATCAAGCTGCGCAACCTGATCAAGTTTCTGGAAGAAGGCGACAAGACCAAGATTACGCTGCGTTTCCGGGGCCGCGAAATGGCCCACCAGGAAATCGGCATGGCCCAGTTGAGGCGGGTCTCGACGGATCTGGCCGAGTTGGCCGTGGTTGAGCAGTTCCCCAAGATGGAGGGCCGCCAGCTGGTCATGATGCTGGCGCCGAAAAAGAAGATTTAAGCAAGAAGATTCGAGTGTAATGAGACCGGTGTTTCTCAGGCCCATGGGGTTGAAAACACCACAATACGTGCTGTCGGGTTGGTGAAGCATTCCGCGCCGCGGGATCACCTGACCGCATGAAATAAAAGGAAGCATCATGCCTAAGATGAAAAGCAAGAGCGGCGCTGCCAAGCGGTTCCGCGCGCTGGGCGGCGGCGGGTTCAAGCGCTCGCACGCGTTCATGCGTCACATTCTCACCAAGAAGAGCACCAAGCGTAAGCGCCAGTTGCGCGGCATGGAAACCGTCAATGCCAGCAACCACAAAGCGGTTGCACGCATGTTGCCCTACGCATAAAGGAGAGAAAGCATGCCACGCGTCAAACGGGGTGTAACCGCCCGCGCCAGCCACAAAAAAATCCTCGATGCCGCCAAAGGCTATCGCGGTCGTCGCAAGAACGTATTCCGCGTCGCCAACGAAGCGGTGATGAAGGCCGGTCAGTACCAGTACCGCGACCGCCGTCAGCGCAAGCGTCAGTTCCGCGCCCTGTGGATTGCCCGTATCAACGCCGCCTCGCGGCAGCACGGTCTGACCTACAGCGTGTTCATGAACGGCTTGAGCCGCGCCGAGATCGGGATCGACCGCAAGGTGCTGTCCGACATCGCGATCTTCGACAAGGACGCCTTTGCCAAGATCGTCGAACAGGTCAAGGCCAAGCTGGCGGCGTAAGCCGTCAAACCGTCACAAAAAAAGGCCGCAAGGCCTTTTTTTGTTTGTGATTGATACGAGACTATTGCCATGCGCAATCCCAACGAAATCGTTGCCGACGCCCTCATCGCCATCCAGGCCAGCCCTGACTTGCCGGCACTGGAACAGGTCAAGGCGGGCTATCTGGGCAAGAGCGGCCAGCTCACCGAACTGCTGAAAAGTCTGGGCGCGATGCCCGCCGACGAGCGCAAGACCGCCGGCGCCCGCATCAACGAAGCCAAGCAGGCGGTGGAAGCCGCGCTCAAAACGCGTCGCGACGCGTTGCAGCAGGCCGAGTTGGACCGACAGCTCGCGGCCGAAACGCTCGACGTGACCCTGCCTGGACGGGGATTGGCGCGCGGCGGGGTGCATCCGGTGTCGCGCACACTGACGCGCATCCAGGCGCTGTTCCGCTCGATCGGCTTCGAGGTGGCGACGGGGCCGGAGATCGAGACCGATTTCTACAATTTCACCGCGCTCAACATCCCGGAAGACCATCCGGCGCGGGCGATGCACGATACCTTTTATCTGCAGAGCGGCGAGTTGCTGCGCACTCACACTTCGCCGGTGCAGGTGCGCTACATGCAGACCCACCGGCCGCCGCTGCGCATCATCGCGCCGGGACGGGTGTACCGCTGCGATTCCGATGTCACGCACACGCCGATGTTTCATCAGGTCGAAGGCCTGTGGGTGGACGAGTCGGTGTCGTTTGCCGACCTCAAGGGCGTGCTCGCCGATTTCATGCGCAACTTCTTCGAACGCGACGATCTGCCGGTGCGCTTCCGGCCGTCCTTCTTCCCCTTCACCGAGCCGTCGGCCGAAATGGACATCGGCTGCGTGATGTGCGGCGGTGCAGGCTGCCGCGTGTGTTCGCACACCGGCTGGCTGGAAGTGCTGGGCTGCGGCATGGTGCACCCCAACGTGTTCAGGCATGTCGACATCGACACCGAACGCTTCGTCGGCTTTGCCTTCGGACTCGGCGTCGAGCGCCTCGCCATGCTGCGTTACGGCGTCGACGATTTGCGGTTGTTCTTCGAGAACGATTTGCGTTTCCTTAAACAGTTCAATTAATTAGGGCGCATACATCATGCAATTTTCAGAAGCCTGGCTGCGCAGTCTGGTCAACCCCGCACTCGATACGCCCCAACTGGCCCACGCATTGACCATGGCCGGGCTGGAAGTCGAGGCCTTGGCGCCGGCCGCCCCGCCGTTCACCCGCGTGGTGGTGGCCGAGATCCTGTCGGCGGAAAAGCACCCCGACGCCGACCGCCTGCGTGTGTGCCAGGTCGATGTCGGCGAGGCGGCGCCGGTCACCATCGTGTGCGGCGCGCCCAACGCGGCGGCCGGACTCAAGGTGCCGTGCGCCCGTCCGGGCGCCCGATTGCCCGGGATCGAAATCAAGGTCGCCAGGGTGCGTGGCGTCGAGTCCTTCGGCATGCTGTGCTCGACCAAGGAACTGGGCCTGGAAGGCGCGGCCGACGGCCTGATGGTGTTACCTGCGGATGCGCCGGTGGGCGAGGATTTCCGCGCCTGGCTCAACCTCGACGACACCCTCGTCACCCTGAAGCTCACGCCCAACCGCGCAGACTGCCTGTCGCTGCAGGGCGTGGCGCGCGAGGTCGGTGCGATCACCGGTGCCGAGGTGCGTCTGCCGCAGATACAGGAAATGCCCGCCCGTATCCACGACACGGTGCCGGTGCATGTGGCGGCAAGCGGGGCCTGCCCGCTCTATCTGGGGCGCGTGGTGCGCGGCATCGACGCACAGGCGCCCACCCCGCGCTGGATGACGGAGCGGCTGGAGCGCAGCGGCATCCGCCCGCTGCTGGCGCCGGTCGACATCACCAACTACGTGCTGCTCGAACTCGGTCAGCCGATGCATGCCTTCGCCCTGTCGCGCCTCAGCGGCGGCATCGAGGTACGGCTGGCGCGTGCGGGCGAGACACTCGAACTGCTGAATGGCCAGACTGTCGAGCTGGCGCCCGACATGCTGGTCATCGCCGATGCCGGCGGGCCGGTGGCGCTGGCCGGGATCATGGGTGGGCAGCCGACCAGCGTGGAACGCGCCAGCGTCGACGTCATGCTGGAAGCGGCGTTCTTTGCTCCCACGGCGATCGCCGGACGCGCGCGGCGGCTGGGCTTGTCCACCGACTCGTCGCACCGTTTCGAGCGCGGTGTCGACTACGCCGCGACGCGCCAGGCGATGGAGCGGGCGACGCAGTTGCTGCTCGACATCTGCGGCGGCCAGCCGGGGCCGATCACCGAAGCGGCGGCCGCGTTGCCGCAGCGTGAATCGATCGTCCTGCGACTGGCGCGGCTGAAGCGTGTGGCCGGCATCGAGCTCGACGCGGATCAGGTGGCGCGCGGCCTCGATGCGCTCGGCATGCAGGTCGAACGCCAGAGGGATAGTCTTGTCGTCACCCCGCCGAGCTTCCGCTTCGATCTGGCGATCGAGGAGGACCTGATCGAAGAGGCGGTGCGCCTGTTCGGCTACGACAACATTCCGGCGCAGCCGCCGGCAGCGCCGTCGCGTATGCTGCCGCAGGACGAAACCATGCTGGCCGACGACGTCCTGCGCCAGATGCTGGTCGGGCTGGATTACCAGGAAGTCATCACCTACAGCTTCGTCGATCCGGCGTGGGAAACGGCGTTGAATGCCGACGCCCGCCCGTTGCCCCTGGCCAATCCCATCGCCAGCCAGCTGTCGGCGATGCGCACCACGCTGTGGGGTGGCCTGATCGAGACGCTGCGCCATAATCTCAACCGCCAGCAGGAACGGGTGCGCATTTTCGAGCTGGGGCGGGTGTATGCGTCGCAGGTCGAACAGCCGATGAAGCTGGGCGGCCTCGCTTATGGTGAGGTGCAACCTGAACAATGGGGCGCAACTGCGCGCCGTATCGATTTCTTCGATCTCAAAGGCGACCTGGAGCGTCTGTTCAGCCACCCGCTCGACAGCCGGCGCGGCGCCCATCCCGCACTGCATCCGGGACAGTGCGCCGAACTTTGGACCGGGGGCCGGGCGATCGGCTGGATTGGTGCACTGCATCCGCGCCTGGTGCAGGCATTCGATCTGCCGGCCGTGCCGGTGCTGTTCGAGCTCGACAGCCAGGCGCTCGCCCGGCGTGCCTTGCCACGCCATGCGGCCTTGTCGCGCTTCCCGCTGGTGCGGCGCGATCTGGCGTTCATGCTGGACATTCATACCCCGGCCGGTGAACTATTGGCCGCGCTACGCGAGGCTGCGTCGCCCCAGGTGCGGTCGATCGAGGTGTTCGACGACTACCGCGGAAAAGGCATAGGAGAAAACCAAAAAAGCCTTGCCATTCTGGTAGTTATGCAAGATACTGAACGCACATTGACGGATCGGGAAGTGGAGGATGCAGTGCAAAAACTGATCGACGCCGCGCTTCGCCAGTGTAATGCCAGTTTGCGTGCGTGACGCTTTTCCTCACGAGCCATCCCTGCTGACACGACCATGACCACCCTGACAAAAGCTGATCTGGCCGAACTGCTGTTCGAAAAAGTGGGTTTGAATAAACGCGAAGCCAAGGATGTCGTCGAGTCATTTTTCGATGAAATCCGCTTGTCGCTCGAAAAAGGCGACATCGTCAAACTATCCGGTTTCGGCAATTTCCAGTGCCGGGAAAAACCGCAGCGTCCAGGCCGCAACCCCAAGACCGGCGAAGAAATGCCGATTTCCGCGCGCCGCGTGGTGACCTTCCACGCCAGCCAGAAACTTAAATCCCAGGTCGAAGGCGCCCAAATTGGAACGCCCACCAGCCCGGAGTGAACTCCCGCCGATCCCGGCCAAACGCTATTTCACCATCGGTGAAGTCTCGGAGCTGTGCGCCGTCAAGGCGCACGTGCTGCGCTACTGGGAGCAGGAGTTTACCCAGTTGCGCCCGGTCAAGCGGCGCGGCAACCGGCGTTATTACCAGCACCACGAGGTGCTGCTGATCCGCCGCATCCGCGAACTGCTGTACGAAGAGGGCTTCACCATCAGCGGTGCGCGCCAGCGTCTGGAACACGATGCCGAAGCGGTACCCGGGCCGGTTGCGGCCGTGCTGGATGTCGGCGTTCTGCGCAGCGAAATCACCGCCATCCTGAAAATATTGGGCTGACGGTCTTCCGCCAGGTGCCGCTCCTCTGTTAGAATCTCGGGCTTCGTCGGGGCGTAGCGCAGCCTGGTAGCGCACTTGCATGGGGTGCAAGGGGTCGGAAGTTCGAATCTTCTCGCCCCGACCAATAAATCAAAGAAACAGGGTCGGGTCAAACCGGCCCTTTTTCTATTGCGCGACCGAAACCCTATTGCCGTTGCGGTATCAGCAATTTCCGGTTTAGGTTCTATCATTTAACGTTGTCGTTCAATATCAGGAGAGAGTTATGGAACACACTTTGCCCGCACTGCCTTTCGCCATGGATGCGCTTGCGCCGCACATGTCCCAGGAGACCTTTGAATACCACTACGCCAAGCACCATCAGGCCTACGTGACCAATCTCAACAACCTGATCAAGGGTACCGACTTCGAGAGCAAGTCGCTCGAGGACATCGTCAAGAGCGCGCCCGCAGGCGGCATCTACAACAACGCTGCGCAGGTGTGGAACCATACTTTCTTCTGGAACTGCCTGTCGCCCAACGGCGGTGGCGCCCCCTCCGGCGCCCTGGCCGATGCCATCAACAAGAAGTGGGGTTCGCTCGACGAGTTCAAGAAGGCCTTCCAGACCAGCGCCGTGGGCAACTTCGGTTCCGGCTGGACCTGGCTGGTGAAGAAGGCCGACGGTGGCGTCGACATCGTCAACATGGGCGCCGCCGGCACCCCGCTGACGACCGGCGACAAGGCGCTGCTGTGTGTCGACGTGTGGGAACACGCCTACTACATCGACTATCGCAACCTGCGTCCCAAGTTCGTCGAGACCTACCTCAACAACCTGGTGAACTGGAAGTTTGCCGAAGCGAATTTCGCCTGATCCGGCTTGCCGGCTGGGCGAAGTAAAAAAACCGGGGCGCGTGCCCCGGTTTTATTTTGTGCCTGCGCCGGCATCCGCCAGCCGCAGGATATCCAGATAGCCATGATCGGCCATTGCCTGCGCTTCGTGCAGCAGGCCTGCATTCTCCGCATCCGGCGACGCTGTGCCGTCCAGCAGCTGCAGCATCCGCGTCCAGCGCGCGCGCTGGTTTGCCACCGTCAGCGGCGCCGCCAGGCCACGACGGCGCAACTCGGATGCGCGGCCGATCAGGCGGAATTTCGCGGCATCCAGTTGCGGCGGCAGCGGCAGCGACAGATCGAAGCTGATCTCCAGCCGGTAAGCTTCATCAATGCGGGACGCAGGCGGGGGTGGTCGCCAGGAGAGTTCATCCGGGTTGGGCGGCGTGGTGCGGCCGGGATCGAGCGGAAATTTGTAGAACCCCCATTTCGCGCCCATCCAGCATTCGAGCAGTACACGGTCGTCGTCTCCCGTGCACAGTTCGCCGCTGGCCGTGGTGAGTTCCGTATCGCCGTGCAGCGGGCCGTAGGCGCGCGGATCGCGCTTCCAGCGCTGGAAATCGCGATGGGGTGGCATGCCATAGTCGGCCTCGAGGGCGTGCCAGAGGGCGATGAACTGGCGATAGTCGGCTTGGTAGCCTGGGCTGCGGCGCAGGAATTCCCATGCCCACTGGTCGCGCGTCAGCGTCTCGCAGCAGGCATAGGCATCGGCTGTCATCGGTCAGATCGGCAGAAAGATCATGCTGGCAGCGTTGACCATGCCAAAACGGATCGCGCGATTGCTTTTGCCTTCGATGATTCTGGCCAGCGTGTCCTGGATGCCGATGAGCTTGCCGAATTCACGCTCGAAGCTTAGGTTGGCTACACCGTTCTCGTCGGCACTGTTGGATAGCAGAAGGAGATCGCCGCGCAGGTTTCTGGCGGTGGCGAGCTTCCACACCACCGCTTCGGTATTGCGTGCGGCGTTGTAGAGTTTCTGGGCGTCCACTTCGGTCAACAGGTAAAACTCGGTCTGATGATTGAATGCCGTCATGTGCATGATCAGCAGGCCGCCCATCAGCGCCTTCACCCGGTCGCCTGTGTAATCTTCGCGCCAGGCCGCGCGCAGGGCGGTTTCCCAGCCAATATCCTTTTGCGGCGACAAATGCCAGTGCGAGAGCGGACTGAACAGGGCCACGGTCGCTTCGTCGGCGCCGGTGAAGCCGGATTTGCGCCATTCGCCGGGGTTGCGGCGATAGAGCTTGAGCGTCAGCGTTTTGAGGGTGGCGATGACTTCCTGCTGGTGGATCTCGATCACATTGTCGACATCGCCTTTGACCAGATCCTTGACGCTGAAACTGCGTACGCTGCGGCTGCCATCCTTGCGCTGGATGGGCTGGCTGGCGCAGGCGGTGAGCAGCGCGCAGCTCAGCAGACAGGCGAACAGGGCGAGGATACGCTTCACGAAGAGCAGCTTACCTCAATCTGCTTCGCCCAGTCCGGCGGCTCGGCGGCGTAGGCCTCGGATTCCGGCTGCTCGTCATAAGGCCGCGACAGCAGCGCGTGCAGGCGATGGACCTCGCTGTAATCGCGATGGTCCGCGGCGCGGCGGATGGCAGCTTCGGCCAGGTGATTGCGCAGGATGTATTTCGGATTGAGCGCGTGCATCGCCTGGCGGCGTGTGGCGTCGGCCGAATCCTGCTGGCGCAGCGCGGCGGCATAGCGCGCCGCCCAGGCATCAAAGGCCGCGCGGTCGGGGAACAGGTCGCGCAACGGCGGATTGACGGCTTCAGGGCGGCTGTCGAAATCGCACAGGCGGCGCAGGAAAATCGTGTAATCGACGCGGTTCTGCGCCAGCAGTTGCAGCGCATCCATCAGCAGCGGGGCCGTCTCGCCGCCCGGTGGCAGGCCGAATTTGGCGGCCATGCGCTCGATATAGGCGCGACCGAACTGCTGCGGGTAGTCACCGATCGCGGCGGAGGCGGTTTCCACCGACAGCAGCGGCACCAGCGCCTGCGCCAGCTTGGTGACGTTCCAGGCTGCCACGTCGGGCTGCTGGTCGAAGGCATAGCGCCCGCCGCTGTCGGAATGATTGCAGATGAAGCCGGGGTCGAACGCGTCGAGGAAGCCGAACGGGCCGTAGTCGAGCGTGAGGCCGAGGATCGACATGTTGTCGGTGTTCATCACGCCGTGCGAGAAGCCGACTGCCTGCCAGTGCGCCATCAGTTCGGCGGTGCGGCGGGCGACTTCGCGCAGCAGCTCGGCGTAGGGTTCGGCACGCGCTGCCAGCTCGGGGTAGTAGCGTGCGATGACGTAATCGGCCAGCCGTTTGAGCGGCTCGATCTGGTTGCGGTAGTAGAACACCTCGAAGGAACCAAAGCGCACGAAGCTCGGCGCCAGCCGCGTCACCAGCGCGGCGGTTTCGACGTCCTCGCGATAGACCGGATGATCGCTGCCGACGATGGCGAGCGCGCGCGTGGTGGGGATGCCGAGCGCGTGCATGGCTTCGGAGCAGAGGAATTCGCGGATACTGGAACGCAATACCGCGCGGCCGTCGCCGCCGCGCGAGTAGGGGGTGCGTCCGGCGCCCTTCAATTGCACTTCCCAGCCTTCGCCGGCGGCATTCTTCACCTCGCCCAGCAGGATCGCGCGGCCGTCGCCCAGCTGCGGCACGTAATGGCCGAACTGGTGCCCGGCGTACAGCGCGGCGAGCGCGTCCATCCCGGGCAGCAATTGATTGCCGGCCAGCGTGTGGATCAGTTCGGGGCGGGCGATTTCGCTGTCGTCGAGGCCGAGCAGCGCCAGCGCTTGCGGGCTGTGGCAGACGAGATATGGATCGGGGACGGGCGTGGGGCAGACGCGCGAATAAAAGATTTCCGGCAGGCGGGCAAAGCCGTTGTCGAAGGTCAGCGATTCAAGTTTGGGCATGGGGAAATTCTAAAGCCTGGCAGGGTTTGCACGACCCGCCCGACGACAGGGTTACCCGCCTACCCGGGGCGCCATGAAGCGCATTCCGGCTTGTCCGGCGCGCGCCTGCCTACCCGTACAGCTGGACAGCGAATCCCTCCTGTTCCCATTCGTTCGCCAGCGCCCAGCCGGCGTTCCCCGCAATCATGCTGAATTCGTCGCGGCGGAACTTGTAGGAATACTCGGTATGCAGCGTCTCGCCGAGGGCGAAATGGAAACGCCGGCCCGCTACGCTCACCGTCTGCGCGGCGAGGCTGAGCAGATGCATCTCGATGCGGCCGGCAACCGGATTGTAGAAGGCGTAGTGGCGGAATCGGGCGGGGTCGAAATCGGCATCCAGCTCGCGGTTCAGGCGCTCGAGGAGATTGAGATTGAAGGCGGCGGTGATGCCGGCAGCGTCGTTATAGGCGGCGTGCAGAAGCAGCGGATCTTTCTTGAGGTCGAAGCCAATGAGCAGGTGCCCATCGGCGCCGGCCAGCTGGCGGAAGCGCGCGAGCAGGGCGGTCGCCGTGTCGGGCGGGAAGTTGCCGATGCTGGAGCCGGGGTAATAGATCAGCCGCCGGCCGGGCGGCAGGCAGGGGGCCGCGGCTTCCAGGTCGCGGATGAAATCCATGCCCAGCGCGGTGACGGCAAGGCCCGGATAAGCATGGGAAAGGGCTTGCGCGGCGGCGGCCAGCGGGGCGCCGGCGATGTCCAGGACGACGAGATGGGCGGGGTGCAGGGCGTCGAGCAGCAGGCGTACCTTGCTGCACTCGCCGGCACCCGGCTCGACGATGCAGTCGACCGGACCGACGGCGGTCGCGATGTCGGGCAGGCGGGAGGCCATGAGCGCCCGTTCGGTGCGGCAGAGAGCATATTCGGGCTGCGCACAAATGGCTTCGAACAGACGGCAGCCCGGTTCGTCATAGAAATATTTCGGCGGAATGGCTTTGGGGCAGGCGGTCAGGCCGGCCAGCACGTCGCTGCGCAAATCGTCGCCGGCGACGGGAAAGTCCTGAAAGGTGAACGACACTCAGACGGTGATCGCAACATCGCGGCCGGCTTGCAGCCGGCCGATTTCCGCCGCCTGCGCGAAGCCGTGCCGCCGGAAGGTTTCCAGCACCGTGTCGCGCGCCCCGGTGGCGCAACTCACCAGCAGGCCGCCGCTGGTCTGCGGGTCGGTGAGCAAGGCCTGCTGCCAGTCGGCGATACCGCCGGCCAGGCTCACTTCGCTGCCGTAGCTCGCCCAGTTGCGCTGGCTGGCGCCGGTGACATGGCCGCCCTGCGCCAACTCGCTTACGCCGGGCAGCAGGGGCAGGCGGCCCAGCCCGACCTGGGCCGCAACGTTCGATGCCCGGGTGATTTCGAGCAGGTGGCCGAGCAGGCCGAAGCCGGTGATGTCGGTCATCGCGTGCACGCCCGCAGTTGCGGCCAGATCGGCGCCGGCGGTGTTGAGCTGGGTGGTGGCGGCGATCATCGCCGCGTATTGGTCCGCACTCAGCAGGCCTTTTTTCAGTGCCGCGCTGTAGATGCCCACGCCCAGCGGTTTGCCGAGGATCAGGTGGTCGCCGGCCTGGCCGCCGTTATTTTTCTTGACCTTGCGCGGATCCACCACGCCGATGCCGACCAGGCCGTAGATCGGTTCCGGGGCGTCGATGGAATGGCCGCCGGCGATGGGGATGCCGGCCGCCTTGCACACCGCTTCGCCGCCGGCGAGGATCTGCCGGATGATCTCGTTGGGCAGCTTGCCGATCGGCATGCCGACGATGGCCAGGGCGAACAGCGGCCGTCCGCCCATGGCATAGACGTCGGACAGCGCATTGGTGGCGGCGATGCGGCCGAACTCGAAGGGGTCGTCGACAATGGGCATGAAAAAATCGGTGGTCGCCACGATCGCCTGCTCGTCGTTGAGGCGGTAGACCGCGGCGTCGTCGCCGTGCTCGATGCCGACCAGCAGATCGGGATAGGCCGTCGCCATCTGCGAAGCGAAGGGCGTGTCGGCCAGGATTTCCCGCAATACGGCAGGCGCAATCTTGCAGCCGCATCCGCCGCCATGGGAAAGCTGGGTCAATCGGATGGGTTGGTCGGGAATGGGGTTGCTCATTTTCAGAATTCGCCCGTTGCGAGAGGGGCGCCTAGAATTCGGTTGGACATAGTGCATCTATATAGCATGAACCGAACCCGACCCGTCAGCGGCCATACTGCGAACCAGCTCATCGATCGGCTGGCGCAGGCGCGCGGCCAACTGCGGGCATTGATCGACTGCCTGCCTGCGGACGGCTGGCTGGGGCCACGCGCCGCGCATCTGAATCCGCCGCTGTGGGAATACGGGCACATCGTCTGGTTTCAGGAGCGCTGGTGCCTGCGGGCACGGCCCGACGGCGGGTTTTCGGCCAGCCTGTTGGCGGCGGCCGACGCGCTGTACGACTCCTCCAGCGTTCCGCACGATTGCCGCTGGGATCTGGCCTTGCCCGCACCTGCCGCAGTCGACGAATATGCAGAGCGGGTCGCCGCCGCCGTGGCCGTCCGCCTGCGTAGCGGGCTCGACCAAACGCTCGCTTATTTCGCCGAGTTGTGCCTGTATCACGAACTGATGCACGTCGAGGCTTGGTGGATGGCATTCCAGAATCTGGGTTATGCGCCGCCCGAGCGGCCCGACGTCGCCGACGCGTTGCCGGCGCAGCGGCTGGCGTTCGCCGCGGGCGAGGTGGAACTGGGCAGCGGAAGCGGCGAGGGCTTCATTTTCGACAACGAGAAGTGGCGTCATCCGGTGCCGGTCCCGGCATTCGACATCGACGCGAGCCCGCTGTCCGAGGCGGTTTTCGCCGAGTTTGTCGACGCAGGCGGTTATCGGCACAGCGCGGGGTGGTCGGACGCAGGCTGGGCCTGGCGGGTCGCCTGCGGCGCCTGCCATCCCGTCTACTGGCGGCGGGAAAACGCGGCCTGGCAGGTTCGTCACTTTGACCGCTGGCTGCCGCTTGGCGCAGACCGGCCCATGTTGCACGTGAACCGTCACGAAGCCGAAGCCTGTGCTGCCTGGACGGGGCGGCGGCTGCCCGCCGCAGAGCAGTGGCTGCGGGCAACACAGCGGCCGGAATTTCGCCGCGGCATGGCGTGGGAATGGCTGCGCGACGCGTTTGCGCCGTATCCGGGGTTTTCGCCCGATCCCTACCGGGATTACGCGCAGCCCTGGTTTCACACGCACGGGGAATTGCGCGGCGGCGGGCCGGTCACCGATCCGTCGCTCAAGCGTCCCGGCTTCCGCAATTTCTATTTGCCCGAGCGGCGCGATCCATTCGCCGGCTTTCGTACCGTGAGCGCGGATTGAGGCTGCGGCTCAGCCGCCGGTCATCGACATGAAGCGCAGGATCTTGTGGGGCGCTTCACGGAACTCATGGCGCTCCGGCTTGAGGTTGATCGCTTCGAGAATGGCGGCATCGAGCGCGGCATCGCTGCAGCCGCCGCGCAGCAAGGGGCGGAATTCGAATTTCTCTTCCTGGCCCAGGCACATGTAGGCGGTGCCGTCGACGGCGACGCGGATGCGATTGCAGGTCTGGCAGAAGTGCTGCGAGATGGGGGTGATGAAGCCGACGTTGAAATGGCCGTCCGGGGTGCCGAGGTAACGCGCAGGCCCGGCGCCGGGCAGGGTGGTTTCGACCAGACCGAACTGCGCACGCAGGCGCTCCTTCACCGGCTGCAGGTCGAGGTATTCGGCATTGCGCCCGGTTTCGCCCATCGGCATCGCCTCGATCAGCCGCAACACGAAGCCGCGCTGCATGCAGAAGGCGACCATTTTGTCGATCTCGTCGTCGTTGGTGCCGCGCAAGGCCACCATGTTGAGCTTGATCGGTGCGAAGCCGGCATCCTGCGCTGCCGCCAGCCCGCCCATCACCTTGGCGAGCACGTCGCGGCCATTGATTTTTTCTACGCGTGCCTGCTGCAGCGAGTCGAGGCTGATGTTGAGCCGCGTCACGCCGGCGGCCTTCAGCGCCTGCGCATGGCGGTCGAGCTGGGTGGCGTTGGTCGACAGCGACAGGTCCTGAATGTCGGGCAGGGCAGCGATGCGTCCGGCCAGTTCGGTGATGTTGCGACGCAGCAGAGGCTCGCCGCCGGTGAGGCGGATGCGGCTTACCCCCAGCCGGGCGAATGCGCCGATCAGACGTTCGATCTCGTCGAAGCCGAGCCAGTGTTCGGGTTCTTCAAACCCATTGAAGCCTTCCGGCATGCAGTAGCTGCAGCGCAGATCGCAACGATCCGTAACCGACAGCCGTACGTAGTCGATGCGGCGGCCAAACTGGTCGATGAGAACGGGTGCGTTCATGATGTCGCCTATGACTGGCAGGAATGGGTTATATATGGAAAAATATAACAAGCTTGAGGACATCGTGCAATGAAAGTATTTGGCATCGCAGGTTACAGCGGCAGCGGCAAGACCACGCTGATCGAGCGCGTGCTGCCGCAACTGGCTGCGCGCGGCGTGCGTACGGCGGTGATCAAGCACACCCATCACGATTTCGATATCGACCGTCCCGGCAAGGACAGCTGGCGCGCGCGCGAGGCGGGTGCGGCAGCGGTACTGCTGGCCTCCGATCACCGCACGGCGGTGCTGACCGAGCACCGCAACACGCCGCCTGTGCTGGACGGTTTGCTGGTGGCTCTGCCGCCGTGTGACCTGGTGCTGGTCGAAGGCTACAAGCGCGAGCCCATTCCGAAGCTGGAGGTGCATCGCGCCGAGACCGGGAAGCCCTGGCTGTTTTCCGAGGACCCGCATATCCTGGCGGTGGCGTCCGACGTCGCGCCGCCCGACGGCTTTCCCTGCATTGACATCAATGCCATTCCATCCCTTACGGACTTCATTCTGAACCATGCTCTCAGCCGACCAATTGCTTGATGCCCTGCTCGAACGCGCGCACGGCCCGGCCGCAATCGAGACCGTCCCCATCGCTGCGGCGCTCGGGCGCGTGCTCGCCACCCGCCAGACCTCCTCGATTACCGTGCCGCCGGCGGACAACAGCGCGATGGATGGCTACGCCGTACGCCTTGCCGATGTGGCGCGCGTGGGCGTCCGGCTGCCTCTGTCGCAGCGCATCCTGGCCGGCACGGTTGGCCAGCCGCTGCAGCCCGGCACGGCGGCGCGTATCTTCACCGGCGCACCAGTACCGCCAGGCGCCGACGCCGTGCTGATGCAGGAAGACTGCAGCGCAGACGGCGCGGATGTCGTCATCAACAAGCTGCCGCAGCCCGCCGAAAACATCCGCCGCGCGGGCGAGGACATCGCCTCCGGCGCGCAGATCCTCGCCGCCGGCAGCCGCATCGGCGCGGCCGAAATGGGGCTTGCCGCGTCGGTCGGGCTGGCCGAGCTGCCTGTGTTCAGGCGTCTGAAAGTGGCATGTTTCTTCACCGGGGACGAACTGGTGACGCCGGGCCTCGCGTTGCAACCTGGCCAGATCTACAACTCCAATCGCTACACGCTGACCGGGCTGGTGAACGGCCTCGGCTGCGAACTGATCGATCTCGGCATCGTGCCGGATACGCTGGAGGCGACCGAGGTCGCACTGGCCGGCGCCGCCAGCGTTGCCGACGTCGTCATCACCAGCGGCGGGGTCTCGGTGGGCGAGGCCGATTTCGTGAAAGCCGCAGTCGAGAAACTCGGCCGGGTCGAGATGTGGAAAGTGGCGATGAAGCCCGGCAAGCCGATCGTCTACGGGCGGGTGAACGACGCCGACTTCATCGGCCTGCCCGGCAATCCGGTATCGGCCTTCGTCACCTTCTGCCTGTTCGTGCGGCCGTTTCTGCTCAAGCGCATGGGCGCGGCCGACGTGCTGTACCGCGCGTTCGCCGTGCCGGCGGATTTCACCTGGAGCAGGCCGGGCGCGCGGCGCGAATTCCTGCGCGCGCAGCTTCAGCCGAACGGCAAACTGGCGCTGTTCCCGAACCAGGGCTCGGGGGTGCTGACCTCGTGCACCTGGGCCGATGGGCTGGTCGACCTTGCCATCGGCCAGACCGTGCAGCCGGGCGACTGGGTGCGCTTCATTCCTTTTTCGGAGTTGCTGACATGAAACTGCGTGTACTGTATTTCGCCCGCCTGCGCGAGCGCTTCGGCGTGGCCGAGGAAGCCATGGATTTCAGCGGTGCCACAGCGGCCGATCTGGTGGTGCACCTGCAGTCGCGCGGCGACGTGTGGGCGGAGGAACTGGCGGCGGGCAGGGCGTTCCGGGTGGCGGTCAACCAGAACTTGGTCGCGCTCGATGCGCGCTTGCCGGAACACGCCGAAGTCGCGATTTTCCCGCCGGTGACCGGAGGCTAGTGGCGTGAAGATTGTTATCCAGCGCGAGACTTTCGACCTCGGCGCCGAAGTTGACGCGATGAGCCGCGGCCGCACCGATATCGGCGCCATCGCCAGTTTCGTCGGCCTGGCGCGCGACCGCAACGAGGGTAGCGGCGTGCAGGCGATGACGCTGGAGCACTATCCGGGCATGACCGAGAAGACGCTGGCGGCCCTGGTCGACGAGGCGAAGTCGCGCTGGACGCTGCTCGACGTGACGGTGATCCACCGCATCGGCCGCCTGCTGCCGGGCGATCCCATCGTGCTGGTGGCGGTGGCCAGCCAGCACCGTGGCGAAGCCTTCGCCGCCTGCGAATTCATCATGGATTATCTGAAAACGCAGGCGCCGTTCTGGAAGAAGGAAGATACCCCCGAAGGCGAGCGCTGGGTGGATGCGCGCGCCAGTGACGATGCGGCTGTGGCGCGCTGGAACACGCCCTGAGTCATTGTTCTGCGCCGGGCCAGCCAGTAAGAGCAGGCCGGCGCATCTCCTCTGCGCCATGGATGGCGCCCTTTCAAGCCCCCGATATTCCATTCCCGTACGCGCTCGGCAACAGGCAGTGCACCGTTCGTCCACCGCATGCGGGCCGGGTCGCCACCGCATACAGCATGGGCGACGGAGGGGAAGAGCGGTCGCATTCATGACGTCGGTCGGATTGCAAGGCTGACGATGTGGCCGGTTTCGATCCGGCAGCGTGGGATCGGATTTCATAAAAAGCTTGACATTGGTTCTAACTAGAACTAAATTTGGTTCTAGTTAGAACTAAATGGGCGTCAGATGAAACCGCAAGCCGAATACATGCCGACCGTGCAAGCCCTGGTGCAGTGCTATCAGGCATTCGAAGCGTATTCCGCCGCGGACATCCGCGCGCAGGGCCTGACGCCGCCGCAGTTCGACATCGTCGCCACGCTCGGCAACACCGCCGGGATGACCGCCACCGAGCTCGGCGAAAAAACCCTCATCACCAAGGGCACGCTCACCGGCGTGGTCGACCGCCTGGTCGATCATGGCTGGGTGGAGCGCGTTGCGCACGACAGCGACCGCCGCTGCCAGATCATTCGTCTGACCCCGGCGGGGGAAACCTTGTTCGCCAGGATCTTTCCGGCGCACATGGCGCATCTGGGGGCGTGTTTTGCCGGAACGAGCGCGGCCGAACACAAGCGTGTACAAACCGCCTTGCGTGTACTGAAACAGGCTTTCAGCAAGGAGGCGACATGACCGCCGGAATGCGTTATTCGACCCCGGCCATCGTCCTGCACTGGCTGGTGGCACTGCTGATTTTTGTGGCGTTTCCACTTGGCGTGTACATGCACGAACTGCCGCTGTCGCCCGGCAAGCTCAAGCTCTACAGCTATCACAAATGGATCGGTATCACGCTGTTGATGCTGGTGGCGTTGCGCGTGACGTGGCGGCTGACGCATACGCCGCCGCCCTTGCCGAGCGACATGGCTGCCTGGCAGCGCCGGGCAAGTCAGGCTGTGCATGGCCTGCTGTACGTATTGATGATCGCGATTCCGCTGTCGGGCTGGTTGATGAGTTCGGCCAAAGGCTTTCAGACCGTGTGGTTCGGCGTGCTGCCGCTGCCCGATCTGGTCGAAAAGAATCGCGAGCTGGGCGACCTGCTTGCCGGGGTGCACCAAGCCCTGAACTTCACCTTGCTGGCTCTGGTCATCATGCACGTGGGCGCGGCCCTGCAGCACCATTTCATCGAACGCCGGCCTTTCCTGCAGCGCATGGGCTGGAATAAACAGGAGTGCACATGAAACGCATCTGGACGAATCCAGCCTTGTTCACGTTGCTTGCGGCGCTCGTCGCGCCGGCGGCGCATGCGGTGGAATACCATACGGTCTTGCCGAAGCAGAGCAGCATCGGCTTCGAATTCCGCCAGATGGGCGTGCCGGTGCAGGGCGGCTTCAAGCGCTTCGCGGCGCAGATGGCTTTCGATCCGGCCAGGCCCGAAGCCGCCAGCGCGAAGATCGAAATCGACCTGGCCAGCATCGACGCCGGTTCGCCCGAGGCCGACGACGAATCCGCCGGCAAGCTGTGGTTCAACCGCAGCGCCTATCCGAAAGCGACTTTCGTCTCCAGCCAGATTCGCCCGCTGGGCGGCAACCGTTACGAAATGCGCGGCACGCTCACGCTCAAGGGCAGAAGCCGCGAGCTGGCCGTGCCGGTGACGTTCGTGCCAGGCAAGGCGGCCGCCACGTTCGACGGCACATTCGTTCTCAAGCGCCTGGACTTCGGCATCGGCGAAGGCATGTGGGCCGACGTCGCCACTGTCGCCAACGAAGTCAAGGTGAAATTCCGCATTGCCGCCACCGGCAACTAACCCGTTGTTCATTCTTCCCAAGGAGCTTTGCATGAAACGTCTTGCCACCCTCGCCGCACTTGTTGCCTTCGCCACAACTGCCCAGGCCGCGCCCGAAACCTTCGTCATCGACAACAGCCACACCTACCCGCATTTCAGCTACAACCACCTCGGCTTCTCCAACCAGACTCACAAATTCGACAAGACCAGCGGCAAGGTGGTGCTCGATCGCGCCGCGAAAGCCGGGTCGGCCATCGTGACCATCGACGCCACCTCGGTCAACACCGGCTATGCGCTGTTCAACGAACACCTCCGGGCCGCCGATTTCTTCGACACCGCCAAGTACCCGACGATCACGTTCAAGTCGGACAAGATGGCGTTCAGGGGCGATCAGCCGGTGAGCCTGGTGGGCGACCTGACGATCAAGGGCGTGACGAAACAGGTGACGCTCGACATCACCCACTTCAAGTGTCAGCCGCATCCGATGCTGAAAGTGGAAGCCTGCGGCGCCAACGCGACCACCCAAATCAAGCGTTCGGATTTCAACATGGGCAAGAATGCGCCCTACGTGAGCGACGAGGTGACGCTGGCCCTGGCGATCGAAGCGGTCAAAGAGCAGCCGGCGCAATAAGACGGGCGGGACGGCCTCCGGTAAAATGCCGGTTTGGCCGTCCGGAACACCGCCCCGTGGAACCCCATCAACTCGAACTGCTTGCGCCCGCGCGCGATGCCGACATCGGCATCGCGGCCGTCGACCACGGCGCCGATGCGGTATACATCGGCGGCCCGTCGTTCGGCGCGCGCGCCGCGGCCTGCAACGAGATCGCCGATCTCGCGCGGCTGGTCGACCACGCGCACCGCTTCAACGCGCGCGTGTTCGTCACCCTCAACACCATCCTCGCCGACAACGAACTCGAGCCGGCGCGCCGGCAGATCCGGCAACTTTACGACGCCGGCGTCGACGCGCTCATCGTCCAGGACATGGGTCTGCTGGAACTCGACCTGCCGCCGATCCAGCTGCACGCCAGCACCCAGACCGACATCCGCACCCCGCAAAAGGCCCGCTTCCTGCAGGACGTCGGGCTCTCGCAAATCGTGCTGGCGCGCGAACTCGATCTGAAACAGATCGCCGCCATCCGCGCTGCCACGCGGCCGGAAACCACGCTGGAGTTTTTTGTCCACGGCGCGCTGTGCGTCGCCTACAGCGGCCAGTGCTACATCAGCCACGCCCATACCGGGCGCAGCGCCAACCGCGGCGACTGCTCGCAGGCCTGCCGCCTGCCGTACCAGGTCACCGATATGGAAGGGCGCATCGTCGCGCACGACAAACACGTGCTGTCGATGAAGGACAACAACCAGAGCGCCAATCTCGAAGCGCTGATCGAAGCCGGCATCCGCAGCTTCAAGATCGAGGGCCGCTACAAGGACATGGGCTACGTGAAGAACATCACCGCCCATTACCGCACGCTGCTCGACCAGATCATCGAACGCCGCCCGGAATTCGCGCGCGCGTCTGCGGGTCGCACCACATTCGCCTTCACCCCCGACCCCGAGCAGAACTTCAACCGCGAATTCACCGACTACTTCGTCGGCGGCCGCCGCGACGACATCGGCGCGTTCGACACGCCGAAGAACCCCGGCCTGCCGATCGGGCATGTGAAGAAGGTCGGCGACAAATGGGTCGAGATCGACACCGATTCGCCCGGCACCGTGCTCAACAACGGCGACGGCCTGTGCTACTACACCTTGCAGAAAGAGTTGGCCGGGTTGGCGATCAACCGCGCCGAGCAAGTGGGCGAGGGGGTGTGGCGGGTGTACCCGAAAGATCCGCCGGCGGGCTGCAAGGACTTGCGTGCGGGCACGCAAGTCAACCGCAACCGCGACATGAACTGGATGCGCCTGCTCGACAGGCCTTCCAGCGAGCGCCGTATCGGGGTGTGGTTGCGGCTTGACGAAACCGCAGCCGGATTCGCGCTGACGCTGACCGACGAAGACGGCCACAGCGTCACGGAAGAAGCAGCGCATGCCAGGGAGCCGGCCAGGGATGCGGCCAAGGCCGAGGCCAGCTTGCGCGAGCACCTCGGCAAGCTTGGCGCTACACACTTTGCCCCGATGGGGATCGCGCTGGAACTGGCGCAGCCCTGGTTCATCCCCGCGTCCTGCCTCAATGCCTTGCGCCGCGACGCCGTCGCCGCGCTGGAAGCCGTGCGTGCCGCGGCGTACCGGCGCCCTCCGCGCGCGCAGGCGGTCGAGCCGCCGGCGATTTACCCGGAGGACACGCTGACCTATCTCGCCAACGTCTACAACCACAAGGCGCGCGACTTCTATGCGAAGCACGGCGTCCGGGTCATCGCCGCCGCCTACGAGAGCCACGAGGAAACCGGCGACGTCTCGCTGATGATCACCAGGCACTGCGTGCGCTATTCGCTGAGTCTGTGCCCGAAGCAGGCCAAGGGCGTCACCGGCGTGCAGGGCACGCTGCGCGCCGCCCCGCTGACGCTGATCAACGGCAGCGAAAAACTCACCCTGCGTTTCGACTGCAAGGCGTGCGAAATGCACGTCGTCGGGAAACTGAAGCCGGCCATCGCCAAACGCAGCGTGCCGCTGGAATTTTATAAAACCGGCCCCAATCCGGCCGGGACACAGGGATGAGCCGGCCGGCGGTGGGCCCGGTAATTTGCTTATGGCGTACGCTGCGGCAGACTCTCCGCCAGTTTCACCATGAATGCCGCATGCTGCGCCTCGGCCTTCTGAAACGCCGCAATCAGCCGTTCTGCATCCCCGGTCAGGCGGCTTCCCGCAGGCCCGCTTTCGACGATCGGGCTGCCCCAGGCGGTGTTCATTGCATCGACGGCATCCCACGCGGCCTTGTAGCTCATTTTCATCGTCTTGGCAGCCTTGGAAATGGACCCGGTTTCGCGAATGCGCTGCAGCAGTTCGACGCGTCCGCGCCCGAGGAAGTTTCTGCCGTCCAGGGTCAGCCAGAAGCGGCCATCGGCCTTGAGCATGGAATTCATGGGTTCCAGTTTAACAAAGGGGCGGCGTAACAAACGACCATTGTTATCCCGCTGTAGGCGCCTAAAAATAAGGTTCTTAATCGAAGGAGATTGTCATGAAAAAAATACTTGCCGTGTGCGCGATGCTCTGCCTGCCGTTTTCTGCGCTGGCCGCGGAAAGCTACAGCGTGCTGTTCAAGACGCAGGGAACGTTCCAGGATGTGCGCGATTCGCTCCAGATGGCGATCGAGGGCAAGGGCCTGAAAATCACCAACACCAACAAGATTGCCGCGATGCTGGAGCGCACCGGCAAGGATATCGGCGAGACCCGGCTGGTGTACGAGAACGCCGAGCAGTTCGAATTTTGCAGCGCCACGATTTCACGCAAGATGATGGAGGCCGACCCGCACGCGATCATGATGTGCCCCTACAGCGTGGCGGTGTATACGATTCCCGGCGACAAGACGGTCTACATGGCCTACCGCAAGCCGGCCGCAACGAAAAATCCCGCGCTGAAAAAGGCGCTCGGCGAAGTCGAGAAGCTGCTCACCGAGATCATCAAGGACGCGATGTAAGTGCTTGACTCCGGGGCCGTCGGCCAGGGCGTGTTAACACTAATTTCGCGTCTGCGTTGCCGCGAGAAAGCGATGGATGCAAGGCGCGTCGCGCCGGCAAGGGCCATCCCTTGCCAAGCGGCGCAACGCCGCAGACGTGCTTTCTCGGGGCAACCCGAAGGGACGGGCCGATTCGGGCGCATGCCTTTGTCGCGAGCCGCTTGCAGTGAACGACACTGCTGCGCGTCTCGCTTCGCGGCCTGCATCCCGAATCGGCCTCGTCGCGGGCGTGAAATTAGTGTCAACACGCCCTAGAATGCGCGCATGATGCCGCCCGTCGCGTTCCAGCCATGACCGCCTTCCTCGCCATCGGCCTGGGGGCGGCCATCGGCGCGTGGTTGCGCTGGGGGCTGGGGCTGTGGCTCAATCCGCTGTTTCCCGCGATGCCGCTCGGCACGCTGGCCGCCAACCTGATCGGCGGCTACTGCATCGGCCTGGTCATCGCCTGGTTTGCCGAGCATCCCGGCGTGCCGCCGGAAGCGCGGCTGTTCCTCATCACCGGCCTGCTCGGCGGGCTGACCACGTTTTCCACGTTTTCCGCCGAAGTCGTCTCTGCGCTGATGCGCGGCCTGTGGCTTACCGGCGGTTCGATCGCGCTTGCCCACATGGCGGGCTCCTTCGTCGCCACCGGGCTGGGATTTTATTCGCTGAGGCTTTTCAAATGAACACGGTCTGCCTGCAGGTGTTTGTCTCCGAAGCCAGCCGCCATCGCGGCAAGCCGACCTACGAATGGCTGCTCGATACCGCGAAAACACTGGGCATCGGCGGTGGCTCGGCATTTCGCGCGCTGGCCGGGTTCGGTCGCCACGGGCGCCGCGACGCGGGCTTTTTCGAGCTCGCGGGCGAGCTGCCGGTGGTGGTGGAATTCTTCGTCGAGGCGGCGATGGCCGACCGGCTGCTGGAGGCCATCGCCGCGGCGGAATTGAAACTGGTCTACGCCAGGCTGCCGGCCGAAATCGGCGTTACCGCCTAGGCGCGGCTTTAACGCGACCAGGCGTGTTCGACCACCTGATTCTGTTCGTCGCCTCGCTGGCGGCCAATTTCTTTTCGGCCCTGTCGGGCGGCGGAGCGGGGCTGATCCAGTTCCCCATGCTGATTTTTCTGGGGCTGCCGTTCGGCATTGCGCTGGCCACCCACAAGGTCGCCAGCGTGGCGCTCGGCCTGGGGGCGACGCTCAGGCACCTCAAGGAATCGCATCTCGAACGTCGTTTCTCGCTGCTCATCCTCGGCGCCGGCCTGCCCGGCGTAGTGCTCGGCGCGGCGACGATCCTGCATGTCCCCGAGCGCATCGCCACGCTGTCGCTGGGCTTGCTGACGCTCGGACTGGGGCTGTATTCGGTATTCAAGCCCCGGCTCGGGCTGGAGCACACGCCCAGGCACCGGCAGGGCGCGGCGCTGGCCGGCGGCATGGCCGGGCTCTTCATCGTCGGCTTCCTCAATGGCTCGATCACCAGCGGCACCGGGCTGTTTCTCACGATCTGGCTGATTCGCTATTTCGGGCTCGACTACACCCGCGCGGTGGCCTACACGCTGATCCTCTGCGGCCTGATATGGAACGGCACCGGCGCGCTGGTGCTGGGCGCGATCGGCACCGTGGCGTGGGACTGGATGCCGGCGCTGCTGGCAGGCTCGCTCATCGGCGGCTATCTGGGCAGCCACCTGGCGATCAAGAAAGGCAATCTGTGGATCAAGCGGGCGTTTGAAATCGTGACGATATTGATCGGCCTGAAACTGATCCTGGGCTGAACGCCAGCCGGCCCTAGTTCTCGTCGGCGTGGATGCGGTTGCGGCCGTCGTGCTTGGCCTGGTAGAGCGCTTCGTCCGCCGCCTTGATCAGCGCGTCGCCGGTTTGATGCAGCGGATAGGTGGCGATGCCGCCGCTGGCGCTGGCGTGGAAATGGGTGTCGCGATACGGATGGCGGATGTGCGCGAAGTCCTGGCGAATGCGGTCCATGACGGCGAAGGCCTGTTCGGAATCGGTGTGCGGCAGGCCGATCAGGAACTCCTCGCCGCCGTAACGGCAGAGGATGTCGTGCTTGCGCAGGCGCTGCTTGAGCAGCCACGACAGGCTGCGGATGACCTGGTCGCCGACGGGATGGCCGTAGGTGTCGTTGACCTGCTTGAAATGGTCGATGTCCATCATCACCACGGACAGGAAGCCGCCTTCGTGCGCCACCCCCGACAACAGCATATCCAGCATGTGCTTGCCGCTGGAGTGATTGAGCAGGCCGGTCAGGCTGTCGTGGTACATGGTGCGGCGCAGCGTGCGGTAACGCTCGATCTTGCTTTTGACGATGGCGTTGAGAAACACCGGGTTGAACGGCTTGGTGAGGAAGTGGTCGCCGCCCAGCCGCATGGCGTCGACCTGCAGCGCGACATTGGTCTCGCCGGACAGGTAGACGATGGGCGTGCTGAGGAATTCGTCGTGCTGGCGAATGATGCGCGCGACTTCGACGCCGGTGCAGTTCGGCATGTACATGTCCATCAGGATCAGATCCGGATTGAACTGCTTGAGCATGTTCAGCGTCTGGCGCGGATCGTTGACGATCTCGGAGACGATATGGTTTTCCGCCAGCGTGCGCCGGATCAGGTGGCTGGCTGTCCTGGAGTCCTCCACGATCAGGACGCGATACGCTTCCTGTTCCTGCCGCTCGTTCAATTCCATGATGTGTTCGACGATGGCGTGTGCGGGGGTGTCTGCCATCAGGCAGCTATCGCAGCCGCTCCGCAGGGCCTGCTGCAGCTGCACGAAATCGGAACGCACTCCGAGACAGATCAGCTGGCCCATTGCAAACCGTTGCCGCAGTGTCTGGATCCGGCCGTGCCACTCGGCTTCGGGCAGACTGCCCAGATCGAGCAGCAGCAGGGAGGCGGCGCCCGCATGATCCGGTAAGGGTTGTTCCCAACCGATGAATTCCGCGGCCATGCCGAAATAGCCGAGCTGCGCCTGCAGTGCCTGCCAGTCCGCCGGATCCCGCCCGATCAGCCAGGTCTGGCTCATCCGCATGGTCTCGGCGGCGGCAGGCTGCAGATCATGGGTCTGCCCATCCAGGCCGGCGCTGGCCGCGGCATGGGTCTGCGTCATGCGGTCCAGCGCGAGGATGCGTTCGTTGAGATCGTCCAGCGCAGCGTGCGGCAGCGGATGCGCCACATCCGTATGGAACAGCGTCAGCGTGACCTGCTCCAGCTGATGGCTGGCGTGGTGCAGAGCCGTGATGCCCTTGTCGATGAGGAACTCGGTGAAGCTGTTGATCGATACCGCCAGCTCGACGAAGCTCTCGAAGCTCGGCGCTACCCGGTACCGCTGCCATGTGCTCGACAGGGCCAGGTTTTTTTGCAGGAGTTCTTCCGGGGAGCAGAGCATGAGGTCAATAAGGTTTAGTCAATTTCCTTATTAACGTCCATTGTCCCGTTTTATGAAGTGGTTTGCGCAACAGGCGGTGCAGCCCGTGCACGCGGGTTGCCTATTCCCCGGCGCCTTCCTGTTCCAGCCGTAAGTACTGGTTGTAGGCATTGACGCGGTTGGCTTCGTCGAAGGCCGGCATGGAACGGTATTTCGACCAGTCGGTCTGCTCATAGGCTTCGTCGAAAGGAACGAGATCGCGTGCGGCCTGGCCCATGCGGGCGCGCAGGAACTGCAGATAGTCGCGGGTGAAGACGAGGTCGCTGCGCGGGACGCGCGAGGGCGCGCCGTGGCCGGGTATCAGGACGCGGGGCTTCAGGGCAATGAGCTTGTCCAGCGCGGCGATCCAGGCGCGGCTGTCGGCGTCGCCGACAAACGGCACGCGGCCGCGAAACACCAGGTCGCCGGCGTAGAGCACGCGGTCCTCCCGGACCAGCATCGCCATGTCCTCGCTGGAGTGGGCCGGGCCGACATGGCGCAGGGCGAAGTGCAGCCCCCCCATCTCGAAATCGGTGTCGCCTTCCAGGAAACGGTCGGCTTCCAGCAGCCGGGTGTGCTCGTCCACCCACGGGAACAGCACTTCCTTGCGCTGGGCGAGGCGCGCGGCCGCGCCTTCGCTGCGGGTGGCGCCTTCGGCGGCGCGGTGCGCCCAGATTTCGGCGCCCAGCGCCTTGAATATCTGCAGGCCGTAGAAATGGTCGGCGTGGTAGTGGCTGACGATCACCCGCCTGATCGGCTGCCTGGTGACCTTGCGGATCAGGCCGACGAGTTTCTCGGCCAGCGGCGGCGAGGCCAGCGCGTCGAACACGACCACGCCATCGCGCGTGACGACGAATCCGGCGTTTGACATGAAACCCTGGTTTTCGCTGGACGCCGCGCCAGGCAGGCCCTGCACGAAGTAGCTGTGGGCGCCCAGGCGCACCGCTTTCATCGGTACGGTCGCCTCCATCATGTTGACGGGCGGGGCCGCGTGTGCGGCAGGCAGCAGGATCAGCGACAGCAGGGCGAACAGGCGAAGGATCATGGCAGGCTCCCGACAGTGAGCTGCATTATAAGCATTCGGTTCCGCCGGGCGCCGGCCCGTGAGCCGCGTCAGCAGCGCTGCTTCAGCACCCAGGCTTCGAAGATTCCCGCGGGCTGCGGCTTGTTGAACAGATAGCCCTGATAGGTGTGGCAGTGATGCTCGGCCAGGAAAGCGTATTGCGCATCGGTTTCCACGCCCTCGGCCACCACGGCCAGATTCAGGCTCTGCCCCAGGGCGACGATGCTGCGCGCGATGGAGGCATCGTTAGGGTCGGTCAGCACGTCGCGTACAAACGACTGGTCGATCTTGATCTCGTCCAGCGGCAGCCGCTTCAGATAGGCGAGCGAGGAATAGCCGGTGCCAAAGTCGTCGAGCGAGAAGCCGATGCCGCGTGCCTTGAGCGCACTCATCTTGACGATGGTTTCGTCCAGGTTGTCAACCAGCAGGCTTTCGGTCAGCTCGAGTTTGAGCCGGCGCGGATCGGCGCCGCTGCGGTCGAGCACCTGCAGGATCTGGGCGACGAAATCCGGCTGGCGGAACTGCCGCGCGCTGACATTCACCGCTACGCCGAGATCCGCCATGTAGGGCAGGGCCGCCCAGGCCGCCAACTGCGCACAGGCGGTTTCCAGGACCCAGAACCCGAGCGTCAGGATCAGGCCGGTTTCTTCGGCCAGGGGTATGAACGATGCGGGGGGCATCCAGCCGCGCGCAGGATGCTGCCAGCGCAACAGGGCTTCGGCGCCGCAGATGCGTCCCAGGCTGTCGACCTGCGCCTGATAATGCAGTGCGAACGCCTGTTGTTGCAGGGCCTCGCGCAAATCGGCTTCCAGTTCGGCCCGTGCAGCGACCAGCGCCTGCATGGCCGGGTCGAAAAAACGCAGGGTATTGCGGCCATGGGCCTTGGCCTGATACATGGCGAGATCGGCGCGTTGCAGCAGTTCGTCGAGTGAAACAGCATGGTCGTTCAGGAGCGAGATGCCGATGCTTGAGGTGCAGTGGTGCACATAGCCGGCCAGATGGAAGGGGGATGTGAAGCCGGCCAGGATGCTTTCGCCGACCTGGGTGGCAAGCGCCATCGCCTGGTGCGGCGTGGCGGCCAGATTTTCCAGTACGATGACGAACTCGTCGCCGCCCAGGCGCGCCAGGGTGTCGCCCTGGCGCAGGCAGTGCTGCAGGCGCTGGGCGATCTGCTGCAGCAGCAGATCGCCGATGGCGTGGCCCAGCGTGTCGTTCAGGGTCTTGAAGTTGTCGACGTCGATGAACAGCAGCGCGCCCACCATCTTGCAGTCCGCCTCGACCGCCAGTGCATGCTGCAGGCGGTCGCGCAGCAGCTGGCGGTTGGGCAGGCCGGTCAGGTGATCGTAAAACGCCAGATGCTGGATTTTGCGCTCGGCGGCCTTGCGTTCGGTGATGTTGGTATTGATTGCCAGGATAGCGTCGGGCAGCTGATGCTCGTCGCGCAGCAGGGTCCAATATGCCTCGACGATGAGTGCATTGCCGTCTTTTTGCCGCTGGGCGATCTCACCGCTCCATTCACCCTGGCCCACCGCTTTGCAGATGTTTTCGCGGGAAACTGCCGGATCGCCGTACAACAGGGGTTCGATCGACCGGCCGATGACTTCGTCGCGCGTCCAGCCATACAAGCGTTCGGCGCCCTTGTTCCAGTAGCGGACAAGGCCGTCAAGACCGCACACCATAATGGCATCCTGTGCCTTGTCCAGCAGCGAGGCCTGCTGGCGGATGTGTGCATCGGCGCTCTGGCGTTCGAGTTCCGAGGCCACCCGGGTGGCAAAAATCTGCAGCGTCGAAGTGATGAAGGCCGTGTCCTGCAAGGGATGGCTGAACAGCACGAACAGCTGTCCGATCGGCCGGCCGGCCGAATCGTCAAGGCGATGCCCGACATAAGCCTGCGCATCCAGCAGGCCGATCGAGGGCGCATCGGGATAGTGCTCATCCAGCCTGCAGGGAATGACGTGATTGACGGCATCCGTCAGCGCTTCGCAGGGCGTGCCGGCCAGCTCGTATTCGAAGTTGGGAATCAGCCGGCCATCGACGACCGCCACCTTGGTGCAGGCCGAATGCAGTGTGCCGGGCTGGAAACGGGCGATGAATCCGGCGGCGGCTCCCAGCGCGTCGGCCATGTTGATCACCAGCTCCTCGAAAAACGCCGTGCCGGTGCTGGCGGAGACGCCAGCGGCAATTTTGATCACGGCGGCCTGAATCCGGTCCTGCTCGCGGCGGCTGCGCAGCATGGCGATGCCGAAAGCCAGATCGTCGGTCAATTCCTGCAGCAGGCGCATTTCGTCGGCGCCGATGTGGGCCACTTCGGGCGCGAACAGGGCGAAAATCCCATAGCTGCGCTGCGCATCGTGCAGCGGCAGCACCACCAGGCTGTGGTAGCCATGGCGCACTGCGGCATCGAGCCATGGCTGGAAGCCGGGGTCGTGGGTCAGGTCCTCGACGATCACGACCTCTCTGCTGCGCAAGGCCCGCCCCACCGGGCCGCGCCCGGTCGCCTTGTCTGCGGACCAGCTGAGCTGGATGTCGTGCAGATAGCCTGCGCCATCGCCGGCATGGGCCATGGGACGCACCGATTGCGCGGCATCCTCCTGCGCAAACCCCACCCAGGCCATGCGGTAGCCCCCCACATCGACGGCAATGCGGCAGATCTCGTGCAGCAGTTCGCTTTCGTCGGTGGCGCGAATCAGGGCTTCATTGCAGGCGCTGCGCACGTGCAGCGCGCGGTTGAGGCGGGCGAGTTCCAATTCGGCTTCCTTGCGGGTGGTGAGGTTGGCCATTCCGCCGATCATGCGGATCGCCCGTCCGCTGCTGTCGCGAATCACCGAGCCGCGATCCAGCACATAGGCATAGCGGCCGTCCTGATGCTGGAAGCGGTATTCGGCGGACCAGCTTTCCTTGCCTGAATCGATCGCCTGATGGATGCCCTGCGCCACGCGTTCCTGGTCATCCGGGTGGATGCGGCGCGCCCAGGCGAGACTGTCCGCCGGCAGGTCGGCGGGCGTGTAGCCAAACACGCTTTGCATGCCTTCGTTCCACCAGATGCGATCGGAAACCAGGTCCCAGTCCCAGATGGTGTCAGTGGTGGTACGAGCGACGCTTTTGAACCGCTGCTCGCTTTTATGCAGCGCCTGCTGGGCCTGCTTGCGCTCGGTGATGTCGCGCCCCGCCGCCACCCAGTGGGTGTAGCGGCCGGCGGCGCCGGCAACCGGGGCGATGTCGAATTCGATCCAGATGGCTTCGCCACTTTTGGTGTGGATGATGAGCTCGCTGCGCAGCGGCTGCCATTTTCCCAGCGCCTGGCGGATGCGCTCCAGTTCGGCCGGGTCGGTCAGCGGACCCTGCAGGAAACGGGGTGATTTCCCCAGCGCTTCATCGCGCCGATAACCGGTGAGGCGCTCAAACGCATCGTTGACAAACGCAGTGCGCAGGCCTGGATCGCCCATGGGTCCGGCCTCGGCAATGAGAACGATGTCGTTCAGATGCGCAATGCCGGCTTCCAGCAGGGCAGGCTGCCATCGGATCTGATCGCGTTCGCCGGGCCCGCTGGCGCTCTGCTCGGCGATCTTCAGCAGGATTTTGCGGAAATCCGCGAGCATCGCAGCACGCTCCTGCTCGCCGGCGTCAAGCGCGAGCACCATCTCGGCGGCCCGGCCCTGAAACGTCAACGGCTGCGAAATGAGATGGCGCGGCGGCGTCAGTCCGTTCGGTTCAGGTTTCGCGTAGATGGCTACGGCCGGGCAGAGGTCGTGGGTTGCCAGGCCCAGCAGGTCGGCGCGGGAATAACCGTAATACGCCGCCGCTGCAGCGTTCACCGCCAGAAATCGCAGGGTTTCCAGATCGTAAATCCACATCGGCCGTGGATGGAGGTCAAACGCTTCGGGAATGGGCATAAGTGGCAGTCAGCGGATTTCCCCGGGGTGCGCAGTGGGGCGTCCGGCATGCATGCCTGGGGACGACTGTGTGGCACCGGGTCTTATGGAGTGGCAGGCCTGAACGTGGATCGATTATAAATACCCGGTTTACGGCCGTTCTTCCCGCAAACTTGAAGTTCCCGGCGCGCCGTCGCATCGCGGCACCAAAGCGCCGGTGCGGCTGTGGTATCTTCATCCGCTGGAAGAAGGGGGTCATGCGTGCTCAAGAAACAGTGGCCGGCGTTTGTGCTGGCGTTCGTATTGCCGCTGCTGGCGGTGTTCTGGTGGTGGGGCGGGTTCAACTCCGTCAGCGTAACGGAAACCGACGCCGGGCCTTATCGCTACGCGTATCTGGACTACGAAGGTCCGATCAGCGACATGCGCAAATCGCAGCGTACGGCGCTGGACAAATTCACCGTTGCCAAGGTGGCGGCAGGCGACACCATCAGCGTGATCCTCTCCGACCCGCGCGCCGCCAACGGCAAGGTGCGCGCGCAACTGGGCTATACCCTGGCTGACGCCGCCCCGATCCCCGAAGGGCTGCAGGAAGGCCGCATCGAACGCCGCCCGGTCTTTTCCGCCCGGGTGCAGGCGGCGGTCCTGCTGGCGCCGTCCAAGGCCTATCAGGCGCTGTCCGACACGCTGGCGCCGCGCGGACGGGCCATCGCCATGCCGACGGTCGAACTGTATCGTCCGGCAGGGCAGGCAAACCGGATCGGCACCTTTACCCTGGAAATGAATCGCTGATGGCTTTCTTCTCCGTCCTCGCCGCCGTCATCCTCGAACACCTGCGTCCGCTGCGGCGGCCGTTGCCGCACTATCGGCACTATTCCCGCTTTACTCAATGGCTGGAGCGCCGCTTCAATGCGGGCGAGTACAGCCATGGCGCCATCGCCTGGATGCTGGCGGTGCTGCCGCTGCTGGTCGCAGTGTGGCTGATTTTCATCGCGCTCGACGGCATCAGCCCATTCCTTGGCTGGGTATGGAATGTTGCCATGCTGTATTTCACCCTCGGCTTCAAATACTACAGCGACGACGCCGAGCAGATTGCGCGCCTGTTGCGCGCAGGCGACATCGAGGGCGCGCGCGCGCGCCTCGACGCCTGGCGCGGCGGCGATGCCAGCCATTTCAGTGCTGACGAAGTGGCCCGGGTCACCATCGAGCAGATCACGTCGGCGAGCCACCGCCAGATGTTCGGCGTGCTATTCTGGTTCGTGCTGCTGGTGCCGCTGGGCCCGGCCGGCGCGGTGCTGTTCCGTGCCGCCTCGATTCTGGCGCGGCGCTGGATCGCGACCCAGGGACGCTTCGGCGCGTACGCGCAGCGGGCCTTCCATGTCATCAACTGGCTGCCCGCGCGACTGACCGCGCTGACCTATGCCATTGCCGGCAATTTCGAGGACGCCACCTATTGCTGGCGCACTCAGGCGGCCACTTGGCCGGAGCCGGAAGAGGGCGTGGTGCTCGCCGCCGGCGCCGGCGCCATGGGCGTGCGGCTGGGACAGAGCCTCAGTGTGGGGGACGATACCGTATGGCGGCCCGAACTCGGCACCGGCCAGGTGCCCGATGCCGATTACATCGACAGCGCGGTCAGCATGATCTGGCGCGGCCTGGTGATCTGGCTGGCGGCGGGGCTGCTGATCGTCATCGCAGGCTGGGTGGCGTAAGGCTCCATGCTCAACGCGCTATGGGTCGGCTTTTTTCTCGCCGCCTTTCTGATTGCGTCATTCAAACTGGTTTTTCTCGGCGACGCCGACATCTTCGCCGCGCTGGTGAAGGCACTGTTCGACAGCAGCAAGACCGCGTTTGAAATCGCGCTCGGCCTCACCGGGGTGATGGCGCTATGGCTGGGGGTGATGAAAATCGGCGAGCGCGCCGGCATGCTCGAGTTGCTGACGCGCGGCCTGGCGCCGCTGTTCAGGCGGCTGTTTCCCGAGGTGCCGCCCAACCATCCTGCGCTCGGCGCGATGACCATGAACATGGGCGCCAACATGCTGGGACTGGACAATGCGGCCACCCCTCTGGGTATCAAGGCGATGCAGGAACTGCAGAAACTCAACCCTTCCAGCGACACCGCGAGCGATGCGCAGATCCTGTTCCTGGTGATCAACACCGCATCGGTCACCCTGCTGCCGGTGACGATCTTCACCTACCGCGCACAGCTCGGCGCCGCCGACCCCACCGATGTATTCGTTCCGCTGCTGATCACCACCTACCTCGGCACCCTGGTCGGCCTCTTCGTCACCGGCCTGTTCCAGAAGCTCCACCTGTGGAACCGCGTCACGCTCGTGTATCTCGGCGGCGCGACCGCGCTGGTCGGCGGCATGGTCGCGTATTTCGGCAGCCTCGACGCCGCGGCGATGACGCGGCAGTCGTCGATACTGAGCAACGTGCTGCTGTTCGGCCTCATCGCCACCTTTCTACTGATGGCGGTGCGCCGCCGCGTCAACGCCTACGAGGCCTTCATCGAGGGTGCCAGGGAGGGCTTTCACACGGCGGTTACCATCATTCCGTATCTTGTCGCGATGCTGGTGGCCATCGCCGTGTTCCGCGCCAGCGGCGCGCTCGACCTGCTGATGGGCGGGATACGCGGCGCGGTACTGGCGCTGGGCTTCGACGCGCGCTGGGTCGACGCGCTGCCGACCGCGCTGATGAAGCCGTTTTCCGGCAGCGGCGCGCGTGCCATGATGATCGACACCATGCAGGTTTACGGCGCGGATTCGTTCGCCGGCCGGCTCGCCTCCATCGTGCAGGGCAGCACCGAGACCACTTTCTACGTGCTGGCGGTGTACTTCGGCGCGGTCGGCATCCGCCGGGTGCGTCACGCGGTTGCCTGCGGGCTGATCGCCGACGTTGCCGGCATTTTCGCCGCCATCGGCATGGCCTACCTCTTCTTTGGCGCAGTTGCATGAAAACCTACAACACGCTTGCCGCGGTCGATCTCGGCTCCAACTCGTTCCGCCTGGAAGTGGCGCGGGTGGCCGGCGACCAGCTGTATCCGCTCGATTCGCTGAAGGAAACCGTGCGCCTGGCCGGCGGCCTCGGCGAGGACAAGCTGCTCGACGAAGCGACGCAGGCGCGCGCGCTGGCCTGTCTGCAGCGTTTCGGCGAGCGCCTGCGCGGGCTGTCGCCCGACGCAATCCGCTGCGTTGGCACCTCGGCCCTGCGCGTCGCCAGGAATGCCGACATATTCCTTCCACTGGCCGAGACCGCGCTCGGCCATCCGATCGAAATCGTCGCCGGGCGTGAGGAAGCGCGGCTGATCTATCTCGGCGTCGCGCATTCGCTGCCGGCCTCGCCCGAGCGGCGGCTGGTGGTCGATATCGGCGGCGGCTCCACCGAAGTCATCATCGGCCAGGGCCTGAAGCCGCACGAGCGCGAAAGCCTGCACATGGGCTGCGTCAATTTCTCACTGCGTTTCTTTGCCGGCGGTGTCATCGACAAGGCCACGCTGAAAGCCGCCGAGATGAGCGCGCGCGTCGAGGTCGAGCGCATCGCCCGGCAGTTTTCCCGGGGCAACTGGCAGCAGGCGGTGGGCTCCAGCGGAAGCGCGCGCGCGCTGCGCGAAATCATCGAGCAGAGCGGCTGGTCGACATGCGGTATCACCGCCGACGGCCTCGCCAGGCTGCGCAGCCAATTCATCAAGGCCGGGCATGTCGACGCGCTCGATCTGCCCGGACTGACGCGCGACCGCCGTCCGGTGATCGCCGGCGGCTTTGCCATCATGGCGGGGCTGTTCGCCGAACTTGAAATCGAGCACATGGATGTCGCCGAAACCGCCATGCGCGAAGGCATTCTGTACGATCTGCTGGGCCGCTTCCACCAGCACGATATGCGCGAGGCGACGGTGGACGAATTCATGCGCCGCTACCACATCGACACCCGGCAGGCCGAGCGCGTCAAGCAGGTGGCGCTGAAACTGCTGGCAGCCAGCGGTGGCAGCGATGAAAATGACCTGCGCTTTCTTGGCTGGGCCGCGCGACTGCACGAAATCGGGCTCATGGTGTCGCACGGCGGCTACCATCGCCATTCCGGCTACATCTTGGAAAACGCCGACATGCCCGGCTTCTCGCGCACCGACCAGGCGCGTCTGGCGCTGCTGGCGCGTGCCCAGCGCGGCGCACTGGCCAAGCTGCCGGAATTCGCCGCCGCGGCGGTGCCGGACAACGACCGCCTGCTGGTGTGGCTGCTGCGCCAGGCCGTCATCCTTTGCCGCAGCCGCGCCGAACCGAATCTGTCCGAGGTAACGGTCGAGGCCGGCAACAAGCGTATCCGTCTGGGCCTGCCCGCAGGCTGGCTGGAGCGCCGGCCGCTTACCCGGCGCGCACTGGAGGAGGAGACGGTACATTGGCGTGCTGTGGGGACGAAATACGCGTTCGGCTAAAAATCCGTTCAGCCGTCAGCGTGCGTTTGGCGGCACGGCAATGATCCGGGGCAAACGCAGGATTTGCCGGTTTTCTGTCCGCTCTGGTTTCCAGGCGCAGGCGCCGTTGCCATGCATCCTGCGCGGCACGCGCAATCCGGGACAGATCAGCCACGGATAGGGCCCGCCAGGTCTGAAATAGTGACCCACAGCGCTGTATCCGCTGCCATCCATCGTCAACTTAAATATAAATATATCGATATATTCGATATGTATTATATAAAAATATCGTTTGTCGAATAGTTCCCGAATATCTACTCTGGCGCCTTCACGCTTGTCAGAAAAAAAAGGGAGCCCATCGATGCAAAAAGAAGACACCCTGGCCCTTGAGCCAGAAGGAAACTCCCTGGTTCCATCGGGCTCACCCGCGATTCTTCGCGAGCTCACGGCCGAGGCGGGAATTTCGATCAACGGCGATGCCCCATGGGATATCCAGGTATTCGACGACGATGTCTATCGGCTCGTCCTGACGAAAGGCTCGCTCGGTTTCGGCGAAGCCTATATGGACGGAATGTGGGAATGCGACCGCCTGGACCAGCTTTTTCACCGCCTACTGAGCAGCCATGCCGAAGAAAAAATCGACAACTGGTCGCGACTGCGCCTGCTGGGCGAAATCCTGCGCCACAGCCTGTTCAATCTCCAATCCAGCCAGCGTGCCTTCCAAGTGGGAGAGCAACACTACGACATCGGTAACGACGTGTTCGAGGCCATGCTCGATCCCAGCATGAGCTATTCCTGCGGCTATTGGCACAACGCAACCGGGCTGGCGGACGCGCAACAGAAAAAACTCGACATGATCTGCCGCAAGCTGGAATTGCAGCCCGGCGAACGCCTGCTCGAAATCGGCTGCGGATGGGGCGGGCTGGCGCATTTCGCCGCGCAGCACTACGGCGTCGAGGTGGTCGGCATCACCGTCTCGAAAGAGCAGCAGAAGCTGGCGCGCAAGCGTTGCGCCGGCCTGCCGGTGTCAATCGAGCTGATGGATTACCGGGATCTCGCTGAAAAATTCGACAAGGTCGTTTCGGTCGGCATGTTCGAACACGTCGGCCCGAAAAACTACGCCACCTATTTCGATGTGGTCCATCGCACGCTCAAGGATGACGGCCTGTTCCTGCTGCACACCATCGGCAACTCCGTCACCTCGCCCAAGACCGACGCATGGATCGACAAATACATCTTCCCGAACGGCAAGCTGCCGTCGGCCAAAGAGATTGCGTCGGTCCTGGAACAGCGCTTTCTGATCGAAGATTGGCATATTGATTCGGCCTGATTTATCCGTGATTCATGCTGCATATTTTACGCGTGCA
>ERZ761609.429-NODE-429-length-49561-cov-51.606088_pt1 | contig 49561 bp, 47 predicted proteins | sample MGYA00511163_ERZ761609 | MGnify/ENA primary metagenome ERZ761609 (study PRJEB28899, sample SAMN02445070) | bioreactor sludge metagenome | biome: EBPR sludge | place: Australia: Brisbane, Thorneside Wastewater Treatment Plant | collected 2011-12-16 ... | reverse complement strand
ACCACCGAGATCTACACTCTTTCCCTACACGACGCTCTTCCGATCTGCAATGGGCGACCGCGAGCGGAACCGGCGCGGCGGGCGCAAGCACCGCCGGACGACGAATGCGCCGCAGAGCGCGTTCGCCGAAGAGCTGGCCAAAGCCCTCTAGTTCTCGTCAGAGATTGTTTCCCAACAGGGGCGCATCCGCCGCGCGCGGGTGCGCCCCTGTATTATTTGGTGGAAAACTCCCCCACGGGCTGGACTGACGCGCGGCACACCCGGTGATATACTCAGACGCGCAAGACGTGTGTCTTGCCGCTGATCTTTGAGGTGTCATTGTGTCCGATCTCATACCTATCCGGCTGTTGTTTGTCCTTATTTTGGCGGCCGCGGCGTGGTTCCTGCGTCCGTTTGATCTTCCTTCGCCGGCGGCGGCGGGGGTTGGCTGTTTGCTTGGCTTGTCGATCGTCGTCTTCGAGGTGCGGCTGAAGCAGGTGAGCCTGAAGAGGCTGATCGGAGCGGCGGCGGGCAGCGTGCTGGGCATCCTGGGTGCGCTGATGATTTCGGTGATCCTGTCGTGGACGGTGCCGGACGCCAGCGGCACCGTGCGATTCCTGCAGTTGTTCATCCTGATGCTGATGGGCTATGTGGGTTTGATTGTGGGGGCGACCAAGGGGGACATGCTGAACCTGGCGGCGCTCGGGGGTCTGTTTGGGGGCGAGAAGGCGGGCAAGCAGAGCTTCAAGATTCTCGATACGAGCGTCATCATCGATGGGCGCATTGCGGACATCGCGGAGACGGGGTTTCTGGACGGCATCCTGGTGCTGCCGCAGTTTGTGCTGCGCGAACTGCAGTTGGTGGCGGATTCGGCCGATTCGATGAAGCGGAACCGGGGTCGGCGGGGCCTGGACGTACTACAGCGGCTGCAGAAGATCGCGACGCTGAACGTGCAGATCCTGGAGGACGATTTCCCGAACGTGCGCGAGGTGGACCTGAAGCTGATTGAGCTGGCGAAAGTCTATGACTGCAAGATTGTGACGAACGACTTTAACCTGAACAAGGTGGCGCAACTGCATGGCGTGCAGGTGCTCAACATCAATGAGCTGGCCAATGCGCTGAAGCCGATCGTGCTGCCGGGCGAGTTGATGCGGGTGTTTATTTTGAAGGAAGGGAAAGAGTTCAACCAGGGGGTGGCGTACCTGGATGACGGGACGATGGTGGTGGTGGACAACGCGAAGCGGTATATTTCGAAGACCATCGACATCGCGGTGACGAGCGTACTCCAGACGACGGCAGGTAAAATGATTTTCGGCCGCTTCGACGACCGCGTGCACCAGGTGTACGATAAGACATCCGGCGAGCGGGAAGCGGGCCGGGAGAAACCGGCCCCCTCCGGCGCGCATCCGCATTCCTGATCCTCGAAGGACCGCGACAACCCGATGAACGTATCTGTCATTCTCCCTGCCGCTGGGCTGGGCACCCGGATGAAGACTGGCGGCGGAGAAGCCACCGCTGCCGAGCGCAAGCAGTTCATGCTGCTGGACGGCGAGCCAATCGTGCTGCACACGATCAGGAAGTTCGCCTCGTGCGCGGAGGTGGGCGAGGTGGTGCTGGCGGTGAGGCCGGAGGATCGGGAGCGCGTGGAGGAACTACTGGCGGCGCACAGCTTCGCGAAGCCGGTGCGGGTGGTGGAGGGAGGCGAGACGCGGCAGCAATCGGTGGAGAATGCCTTGGCCTCGCTGGCGCCGGAGGTGGCACTGGTGGCCGTGCACGATGCCGTGCGGCCGTTCATCCGGCCGGCGACGATCTCGCTGGCCATCGAGGCGGCGCGCGAATCGGGCGCGGCGATTGTGGGCATCGTACCGGTGGATACGGTGAAGCAGGTGCATTTGCACAAAGTGCGGGGCACGCTGAACCGCGACCGGCTGGTGCTGGCGCAGACGCCCCAGGTGTTTCGCGCGGACCTGCTGCGCGAGGCGTTCGCCCGGGCGCGCGAGGACGAGTTTACGGGGACGGACGAATCCTCGCTGGTGGAGCGGCTCGAGAAGGTGGAGGTGACGGTGGTGCCCGGCTCGGACCGGAACATCAAGATCACGAAGCCTTCCGACATTGATCTGGCCCACCTGTTCCTGCGCGAGGAAAAAGAGCGCGAGGCCGGAAACGCGCCGCTGGAAGACTGACTCCAACGCCACGGGAGGAGTGATGGACCCGAGGGAAGCGGAAGGCCTGTCGGCGCGAATGGACGCGCTGACCGAAGCGAATGTGCGCCTGTTGCGGCGCGTTGGGGAATTGGAGGAGCGCGTCGCGCGGATCGAGGGGCGGGGGGAGGCGGCGGCATTCGCGCCCGCGCCGGAAGTCCCGCCGGCGTTCGCGGCTGCGCCGCTGCCGGAGGTGGCGCCGGAGGCTGAACGAGCCGCGCCTGAGCCATCTCCTGAACCCGAGCCTGCACCGTTTGCGGCGGCAGCGGCGGCGGTCCACCATCCGACGATCGAGGAAGCGGAAACCGCGGTGGGCCTGAAGTGGGCCAACCGCGCCGGGGCACTGACGCTGATCATTGGGGCGGCGTTCTTCTTTAAGTACGCGGTGGACAACGCCTGGATCGGGCCGACGGGGCGGATTCTGTTGGGCCTGCTGGCGGGGGCGGGGCTGGTGGGGTGGAGCGAACGCCTGCGATCGCAGGGCTACAGTATTTACAGTCAGGGGGTGGCGGGGGCCGGAGTGACCGTCCTCTACCTCGCCTTCTGGGCGGCACATTCGCTCTATCAACTGGTGCCGGCGTGGCTGGCGTTTGGGGCACTGGCGGCGGACACGGTGCTGGCCGGGGCGCTGGCGCTGCGGCATGGCGCGCCGGCGCTGGCCGCGCTGGGTTTGTTGGGCGGCTATCTCACGCCTCCCTTGCTTTCGACGGGCGAGGTGCGGCCCTGGTTCTTTTTCAGTTTCCTGTTTGCGGTGAACCTGGGGTGGCTGCTGGTGGCGCGGCGGCGGCGATGGACGTGGCTTGAGTACATGGCCTTCCCACTGACCTTGTTCTTCGGTTCCATTGCGCTCGACCGGTTGCACGACCTTGAACTGGCGCGGGTAACCACCTACGCGGTGCTGACGCAGTGGGCGGTTTTCATCTGGAGCCCGGCGCGCTTCGTACCGGCGGCCGCGCAGTTCGTTGCCGCGGTCTCGCTAGGGGCGTGGCGATCGCACGGGCTGGCCGGATTCTCGGCTTCGTCGCTGCCGCTGCTGGGCGCGGGGCTGGTGGCGGCGCACAAGTTTCGCGTGGAGGGCGTGGCCGGACTGGCCGTGCTGGGCTTCTATGGCGCGTACTGGGAGATGAACCCGGACGGCGTGGCCGGGCCGCTGCTGGTGGTGATCGCCGCCTTCACGATGCTCCACCTCTGGCTGCCCGCGCGGCTGGCGCTGGGGCACGTGGCCCGGCGGGAGGATTACGCGGTTCCTTTGAGCAACGGGGCGTTCGCGCTGGTGGCCGGGCTTTGGGCGCTGACGCCGGAAGCGATGGCGTGGCGCGGCCTGTTCACCGCCGGACTGGCGGGTGCTTATCTTACGGCAGGGCTCTGGATCTGGCCGCGGCTCGAATTGAATGAGAAGGACCGGCGCACGGGGACGGCGCTGCTGGCGGGCGTTGCATTGACGTTGTTGACGCTCGCCGTGGCGATTCAGTTCGAAGGGTTCCGAATGACGCTGGTGTGGGCGGCGGAAGCGGCAGCGCTGGCGTGGCTGAGCACGCGCATTGAATCGCGCTGGCTGAGGATTGGGGCGCTTGCGGTGGCGGGTATCGCGCTGATCCGGCTGCTGGGGATCGATGCCGCACTGCAGGATCCGCTGCGGCATCCGCGCCTGCTGTTCAATGTGCGGTTCCTGACGGCGGCGGGCACGGCCGCAGCGCTGGCGGCGAGCGCGTGGTGGCTGAAGCCGCGGGTATGGGCGCTGCCACCCTACGTCGCGGCGCACGTGGCGCTGTTGACGGGGCTCGCGATGGAAGTGGTCACCTGGTTCACTCGCACGGCAGCGGAGGGAGAAGTGCGCAGCGCGCAACTGGTGAGCCTTTCGGTGCTGATGGCGGTTTACGGGGTGGCGCTGGTGGCCGGCGGCGTGGCGACGCGGACGCGGATCAATCGCGTGCTGGGCCTGGGGCTGCTGGCGCTGGTGATGATGAAGCTCTACCTGGCGGATGTCTGGGCAATGGCTCGGATCCATCGCGTAATCGCCTTCATCGCGCTGGGCGCGCTGCTGCTGGGCGCGTCGTTCCTCTACTCACGGTTCCGCGGCAAGATCGAGGCGTTGTTGCAGGATGAGCATGCGTAGCGGAGCGCTGGCGCTGTTGGCCGCGGCGGCGTTCGCGCAGACGGCGCCGGTCGAAATCAAGGATCTGCGCTGGCGGGCTCCGGTCCAAATTGAGACCCCCGCCGAATACGCCGTGATCGAAGTGCGCCGGGAGATGCATGCCCGCACCGAATCCGGGTTTCGCGATCTGCGCATCATTGGGCCAGACGGCGCGCCGGTGGCGTGGGCCTGGCCGGATGCGGTGGGGCGGGACCACGCCGCGAAGGCGCAGCACCGCTTTGAGCAGGCGAGGCTGCTGAACCGTGTGATGACTCCCAGCGGGGCGCTGCAGTTCGTCGTCGCGCTGGGCCCCGGCCAACTCCCCCACCATGCGATCGAGATCGAGACGAAGGATTCAGACTTTCTGCGCAAGGTGGAGATCGAGACCGGCGCCAGTCTGGAGCGGTGGGATGCGGCCGGGCAGGGGATGATCTTCCGGCTGCCGGCCGATACGGCGCTGCAACAATCGCTCCGGGTGCGGTATCCGGTTTCGACGCAGCGTTACCTGCGCGTCGCCATCCACAACTGGCCCGACGCGGCGACGCTGAGCGCTGTCACCGTGGATGCCCGCCCGCAGGAGCCCGAGGAATGGGAGGTGCTCGGGCGCGCCGAGCGCCCCGCGCGGAGCACTTCCACCAAGACTGGGGCCGCCCGCGCCGCGCGCGACACCTGGGCGCTGTCCTTCAACTATCCGCAGCTCGCTGGAGGCCGTCTGGTGGTAGAACCGGCGACCGAGCGCTTTGCGCGGGGCTTTGGCGTTGAATCATCGAGCGACGGTAAGAGCTGGTTTCACTGCGGTTCCGGCTTCATCACGCGCGCGCCGGGCGTGGAGGAGTTAGCGATCGCAGTCGGGCAGATCGAGCCCCGGCGGATCCAGCTTGTTTCGCACGTCAGCAGCGATCCCTCAATCGAGATCGCGGCCGTGCGGCTGGAGGTCCCGGTGCGGCGCATTATCTTCCCCGCGCGCGTCACGGGCGAGTACCGGCTCTATCTGGGCGCCCCCAACGCGGCTATGCCCGAGTACGATTTGCCGGCGATCCTAGCGCGCTCCCGGCAGGTGGAGCCGGTCACAGTTTCGCTCGGAGAATGGGGAGGGAACCCGGACTACGTCGCTCCGCCGGTCCCCGAGAAGCCGGTGTCGGAACGCTTCCCGTGGCTGCTGCCGGGGGTGCTGGGGCTGGCGGTGATCGCGATGGGCGGTGCGGCGTTCAGGCTGATTCGCAAGGCGGGGTAACGCCAAGACGAATTCAAGGAGTTCCAGCCTCTGGGAACTCTGCTTGCAGGATGGCCCCGATTTTCCGCTGCAATTCCGGGACGTCATTCGTGGCGGTGTCCCAGAGGATTTGCCAGTCCAGGTCGAAGTACGCATGTACGATCCTATGGCGAACGGCAACGATCTGCCGCCAGGGTACATCACTGTGTTGTTCACGAAGCGCCGGAGAAAGCCGGTTGATTGCTTCCCCGATGACAGTCAGATGGTGAAGAACCGCCGCGGTCCGCACTTCGTCTTTGATGAATGACGCTTCTGAGGTTGAGGAGACGATCGAATCAATCCTCAGGCAGGCGACAAGAATGTCCTTCAGGTAAGATGCTTCATCGCGCATAGATTACCCGCGCCTCCGCCAGCACCCGGGGTCGGATCCAAGGCTTGAGACCGCGTTTGGTGACCAGATCCACGCGCCGCCCAGTGAGCGCCTCAAGCTCCTCGATGAAGCTCTCGAATTTCACAATCCCGATCCGCGCGCCCGGCTCGAATTCCACGATCAGGTCCACATCGCTCTCCGGTCCCATTTCGCCGCGCAGCGCCGACCCAAATAGGGCAAGCTCCTTTACGTCGAAACGGCGGCACACCTCCCCTAAGCGGACGCGGTCGACCTGAACGTCGCCAAGCTGTAGAGCGTTTCCCATGGCGGTGTTCTTCATTCTAGTCGAACAGTGACGGCACGACTTTTCACTCCGGCCAAAAACTTTACATCCACAACCAGCCTTTGCGGCTATACTACTGTCCATTGCCCTTTGGCACTGGCGATGCCCCTGGTCAGGTTCACACGCAATATTCAGCGCCATGTCGCGTGCCCTCCGCTTGAGGTGGGCGGCGCGACAGTGCGCGAAGCCCTGGACGCCTACTTTGCCACCAACCCCAGGGCGCGCGGCTATGTCCTCGACGACCAGGGCGCGCTGCGGCGGCACATGGCCATCTTCATCGACGGCCGCCAGTTGACCGACCCGGTCCACCTGTCCGACGCTGTTGCCGCGCACGCCGAGATCGACATCATCCAAGCCCTTTCAGGAGGTTAAACCCGCCATGAGCCCCCGCTGCCACATCTCGACGCGCAAGGGATTGTTCACAGCCGAGCGCGGCCCCGCAGGCTGGCGCATCGCCGCCACGCACTTCCTCGGCGACAACTGCACCTTGACGATGCACGACCCGCGCACGGGCCACCTCTTCACTGCTCTGAACCATGGGCATTTCGGCGTCAAACTGCACCGCTCGACCGACTCGGGCGCGACGTGGACTGAAATCGCCACGCCGAAATATCCGGAGAAGCCCGCCGACTATGTCCCGAAGTCCGCACCGGCGGAGGGCAGGCCCGCCGAATGGTCGCTGAAACTGGTTTGGTCGTTCGCGCCGGGCGGTCCGGATGAACCTGGCGTGCTCTGGTGCGGGACGCTGCCAGGCGGGCTATTCAAGTCCACCGACAATGGCGACACGTGGGAACTGAACCGCCCGCTGTGGGACGATCCCCTGCGCGAAGAATGGTCCGGCGGCGGCGCTGAGGAGCCGGGCGTCCACTCCATTTGTGTGGACCCGCGCGATGCGCGGCGCATCATCATTGGCGTCTCCTGCGGCGGCGCGTGGATGACGGACGATGGTGGCGCCACGTGGCGGCTGTCCGGCCGCGGTATGCGCGCCGAGTATATGCCCCCGGGGCAGGAGTTTGAACCGAACTCGCAGGACCCGCACCTGATTGCGCAGTGCCCGGCGAACCCCGATGTGCTCTGGGTGCAGCACCACAACGGCATCTTCCGCTCCACCGACCACGCCGCTTCCTGGTACGAGATCACGGGTGTGTTACCGTCTGCGTTTGGCTTCCCCGTGGCGGTCCACCCGCAGGATCCGGACACCGCGTGGTTCGTGCCCGCGGTGAAGGACGAGAAGCGGTACCCGGCGAACGGCCGGGTCGTCGTGAATCGCACGCGCGACGGCGGGCAGACGTTCGAGACCCTCACCACGGGGCTGCCGCAGGAACACGCTTACGACCTCGTTTTCCGGCACGCGCTCGATGTCGATGAAGGCGGCGAGCGCCTGGCGTTCGGCTCCACCACCGGTTCCGTCTGGATCAGCGAGGATGGCGGCGATTCGTGGGCCGCCGTCTCCGAACATCTGCCGCCGGTCTACGCCGTGTGCTTCGAGAAGAGCTAATGCAGGACGAAGCGGACCTCGATCGTGGTGTCCACCTCGACGGGATCGCCGTTCAGCAGCGTCGGGCGGTAGCGCCATTGCCGCACTGCGTCCATCGCCGCCTGGGTCAGCAGCGGATGCCCACTCATCACGCGCAGATTGCGGATGCGCCCGTCCGGGCCAATCAGCGCGGCCAGCACCACCGTGCCCTGCGTGCGCGTCTGCCGCGCCAGCGGCGGATACACGGGTTGCACGGCCGGGTGTATCAGCATGGCCTCGATTACGTTGCCGCCGACTTCAATGCGGCGGACCGCGGGTTTGGGCTTCTCGACGGCGGCGGGCGGCGGCGGTGGCGGAGCCGCCTCCAAGGGCGCGCCGAACGCGGGCCCGAGTCCAGCGCCGGAACGAGCGCCTGGGATGCCGCCTTCGACATAGAAGCCCGTGCCCGCCGTGGGCAAAGCGTCCATGTCGTCAGTGATCATCGCGACCTTTTCCGGGACGCGCGCCGGCAGCAGCATCTGTCCATCCACGACCTGCCGGGCGGTGCGCTTTGCTGGCGCGATCGCGGCCGCGGTAGCAGCGGGCGGAGCGGGTGGCGGACCCGGCGGCGCAGTCAGCTTGAAGGCGGCCACCAAGCCCACCGGCAACAGGTCCGGACGGACGAGGGGGATCAACAGCGCACCAGCCACCAGGCCCAGTTGCAGCAGGAAGGAGGCAATCACGGTCCAGCCCTTGTGGGTCTTGGCCCGGCCCTCGACAAAAGACATTTCGAACATTTGCGTGTCCCCCTTTTCGTGGGCTATTTCGAGGGACGCCGGCGTCTGTTGGTTTGGACGCCAACAGGCTTTAATAGTTCCTGGCCTGTTCTGGTTTTGGTTTGAAAGGAGTCCAAGATGAGCGATCCTGATAAGGCGCTGGCCACCCAGCTTGCCAATATTGAAGCGAAGACGGGAAAGAGCGTCGCCGAGATCCGCACATTGATTGCCGCGAGCGGTCTGGTGAAGCATGGTGAAATCCGGGACATGTTGAAGGAGAGGTTCGGGCTCGGATACGGCGACGCGAACACTCTGGCCCATGTCGCCAAACAGGAGGAGTCCGCCGTGCCACCCTCCGCCGCGCAGGCCGTGGACGAACTGTACACTGGCCCCAAGGCCGCCTTGCGGCCGATCCACGACCGCGTCATGGCGCTGGTTGAAAGCTGGGGTGGTTTCGAAGCCGCGCCCAAGAAGACCTACGTCAGCCTTCGCCGCAAGAAGCAGTTCGCCACGCTCGGCCCCGCCACCAACACCCGCGTCGAACTGGGCCTCAATGTGAAAGGAGTGGCGGCGGGCGGCCGTCTCGAAGAGTTGCCGCCCAAGTCGATGTGCACTCACCGCGTCAGGCTGGCGCACGCTGGCGAGGTCAATGACGAACTCGCCGCCTGGCTCCGCGCGGCCTACGACCAGGCTGGCTAACAGCGTCCCCGCCCGCTATACTTTCCCGATGGGGCTGTTTACTGGACGCAAATCCTGGCTTGTGTTCGCGGCGGCGCTCTGCTGCGCCGTTGCTCTCTGGTCACAGAATCAACCCGGCGCGGGTATCCTCGAGCGCTTCCGCCGCATGTCCGCCGAATGGGAAGCCAAGGGTCTCGCCGAGGCCTTCATCGGTATCCGCACCTCCAAGGGCATCGAGCCTGGCCTGTTCACGATCCGCTCCACGGGCGTCTCCACCGAACCCGTCCGCCTCGCCGCCGAGGCGTTCCTCCAGTCGCTCACGGAGGACCAGCGCCGCAAGACCAGCTTCGACGTCCGCGACGACGAATGGCGCAAATGGATGAACCAGCACTTCTATCAGGCCCAGGGCGTCTCCTTCGCCGAAATGTCCGACGCCCAGCGCGACCTCGCCTTCGGCCTGCTCAAGGCCTCGCTCAGCGCCAAGGGGCTTCAGCTCAGCCGCGACATCATGCGCCTCAACCATACGCTCGGCGAGTTGAACAACGACAACTTCGTTGAATACGGCGAATGGCTCTACCACATCACCGTCATGGGTACGCCGTCGGCGAAGGAACCCTGGGGCTGGCAGATTGACGGCCACCACCTGATCATCAACTACTTCGTCCTGGGCGACCAGGTGGTGATGACGCCCAGTTTCTTCGGTTCCGAACCCATCCACGCCACTGCGGGGAAGTACAAAGGCACCCTGATCCTTCAGGACGAGCAGGAAAAGGGCCTGCGCTTCGTCAACTCCCTTAATGAGGCTCAGCGGGCCAAGGCCATCCTCCGTTCCGACAAGCCCGGCAACAACAACGTCGGCGAGGCCTTCAAGGATAACGTCGTCCTCGACTACGCCGGCCTGCCCGCCACGGAAATGACCGCCGCCCAGCGCGCCCAACTCGAGGACCTGATTTGGGAATACGTCCGCAACACCCGCGAAGGCCATGCCAAAGTCAAGATGATCGAGGTCCGCAAACACCTCGACCGCACGTGGTTCGCCTGGATTGGCGGCAACGCCGCGGATTCGGTTTTCTATTACCGCATCCACAGTCCCGTGGTCCTGATCGAGTTTGACCATCAGTCCCCCGCGGGCCTCCGCCACATCCACCCCAACCGTCCCAACAAGGAGCACATCCACGTCGTGATCCGCACCCCCAATGGCAATGATTACGGCAAGGACCTGCTGCGCCAGCATTACGAAAGACACCCTCATCCGCACACGCACTGAAGCTGAGACATTAAAAAACTAGTAATTGATTATTGCTAGTGCTACTGTCTTACAGCCCTCACGGGCAGGCGCATTCGCGCCACAGATGGTAGTAGAAGGAGGAGACGTCCATGACTGCGACGGCTCTGATGACGCGGCTTGCCCTATCGGCGGCCGCTTTTGCTTTCTTGCTCCCGGCTCAACCGGGACCATCAGAATTACAGCACCTGATCTTTACGAAGGTTCAGCCGGGGATGACGGCGGACTTTCGGGAAATGCAGGCGGCAATCAACGAGGCCTTCAAGAAGGAGGGCATTCCCTGGAGGGCGGTTTGGACCACTGCGGTATTCGGGGAACAGGGGTTCGTGGTCGCCTTTCCCGTCGGCAAAATGGAGCGCTACGATTCGCCCAACCCTGTGCGGAAGGCGATGAATGATGCGGACTACGCGCGCTACACCCAAAAGATGAACCGGATCGTGGCCAGCAGCCACAGCGTGCTGGTCAGGACGCGGCCGGACTTGGGCATCTCCAGCGGCCGGGCAACACCAAGCCGCGCCGTCGTCACCACCGTGGTGGTGGAACCCGGAAAGGGCGCCGCGTTTGAGGCGTTCGTGAAGAACCAACTGATGCCCGCATGGCAAAAGGGCGGAATGAAGGACGTCTGGGTGGACCAGACTCTGATGGGCAGCGCCTCCACGGAGTACACCTTCTTATACCTGTTCGATAAGTGGGCGGAGATGGAGGGTGGAAGCCCGATGGAAAAGGCGCTCGGGAAGGAAGCGTGGGACAAGGTCCGGTCGAACATCGCAGGCCTCGCCACGTCGGTCAAGACCGAAGTCGCCATGTATGTGCCTGAGCTGAGCTATCAGCCGGCGAAGTAGCGTTACCCGCTGGGGCGGCCCCGCGCCGCCCCATCTGGTAAGGTAAGTCCAATAAGACGTGCTGACCCGAATCATTGTCCTCATTCTGGCCGCCGCTCTGGGAGTGGCCGCCGAGCAAACCCTCGCCGTCGCGGCCCTCAGCCTCACGCCCGAGCCTTGGGATAAGCAGGCCAACTACGCCAAACTCGAACGCTTCGCCAGGCAGGCCGCGGCCCAGGGGGCGCAAGTGATCGTTGCGCCCGAGGGCTACCTGGAGGGCTACGTGGGCAATCAACACCGCACTCCGGGGCTGACCCGCGAGCGCTATGCCGCTGAGGCGGCCGAGGCGCTGGACGGGCCGCTGATGACGCGCGTCCGCTCGCTCGCCGTGGAACTGAAGGTGTATCTGATGACCGGCTTCGCCGAGCGCCGCGGCACGCAGGTCCTCAACTCCGCCGTCATGTTCGCGCCCGATGGCTCCGTCGCGCTCCACTACTCGAAGAGCCACACCATGAACGACGAACCCTTCAACACCAAGGGTGTCGAGTTCCCCGTCGCTGCCACGCCGCATGGGCAATGGGGCGCGCTGATCTGCTTCGACCGGCAGGTGCCCGAGACCGCCCGCATCCTTGCCCTCAAGGGCGCCGACATCCTGTTCGTCCCCGCCTGGGGCGGCTACGGGGAGATGAACGACCTCATGATGCGCGTTCGCGCCTACGAGAATGGCGTCCACCTGGTGTTCGTTCACCCGAAGCGCGCGTTGCTCATCGACGCCTCCGGCACGGTGCTCGCGCAAAACAATGGCGAGGACGACCAGATCGTACTCGCCCGTTTCTCCATCCCCTCGCGCCGCAAGGGCGGATTGCTGCAGTACCGCCGTCCGGAACTCTACGGCGACCTGACCCAGCCGCGCTAAAGGCTGCCTGCCGCCGCGCGCGCCTGATAGGTGTCCGTGTACTGCTGGAAGCGCGTGATCTTCCCGGCACTCAGCCACCAAACGTGCGCAGACTGCGCGTCGAGTTCCGTGCTCGTAGCCTTGTTTCGTCCGCGGTATCGCCCCAGCGCCACCACAATGCCTCCCGCGTCCAACAGGGTCTCGATCACCAGGTGGAAGCCTTCCCAGTCCGCGCCAATCCGGCCAAACACTCCCTCCGCGACAGCCATCGGCCCCACATAAGGGTTGCCGTCCGCATAGGGGAAATTTTCCGCTTCATTCCACACAATCCCAGGGTCCATCGCGGCGAGCACCGCAGCTCCGTCCCCCCTCGCAAACGCGTCGTACGCCGCCTGAACCAGGGCCACATTCTCTTGCGACATTGAATCCTCCTCTCCCAGCAGTTTGTAGCTGGGGCCTACGGAGTATACACTCTTCGCTGCCGAATGGGCTATGCAAGATCGCCGTGTCAAGCTTTCCACGATCTCCAGGGGCGGAAGCGTCGAACAGTCCTCCTGCCCCGCCCGGCAGACTCTGGACCCGCGGCGAGGACGATCAGATCGTGCCGGGGCGCCTGACGGCGAATTCGCGGAAGCCGGAGCTGTATAGTGACCTGGTCAAGCCGCGCTGAGCGGACTTAATCGAACCGGGACACCAAGTCGGCCAGTTGGGCGCCACGGATGTCGATACTGGTGAGACGCGCGGAGCCAAGTCCGAGTTGTTCGGCCAGCAGCAGCGTATTGTCACAGTTGGTGAAGGGGTGCGTGCCCTTGGGGGCGCGGGGATCGTAGCCCATCAGCGCGGTGCCTACGGTATCGGTGGTGACGGCGTTCGTGCCCAGGATCAGCACGCCGGGACGGACGTAGCGGATGCCACGGACCCAGGGGCCTTCGCCGCCGGCGATGGATTCGACGCCGTCGATGAACGAGATGCCGATGGGGCACGCGGCGTTCAACTCGGCCGTGATGCGCGGCATGCGGTAGCCGGCGTCGCGGCTGGAGGTGGGGTCGAGTTCGCCGGGGGCGGATTTGGCGGGCTGGCGCTTGCCGAAGTGGCAGGTGATGGCGCGGCCCTTCTCGGGATTCTCGTTCGGTTCGTCGATGCCGGCGTCGTCGCCATACACGGAGGCGGGCGTGATGCCGAAGATGTTCTTCATGGCGAGGGTGATGCCGCAGGTCTCATGGTTCTTGAGCTTGGCCATGGAGACGAGGACGTCGGTTTCCTCGTACGCGACGTTGAGGTCATAGGCGGGGTAGATGAGACCGCCGGAGGGGACCTTGAAGCGGGCGTAGCGTTTGTGGGCGCCGCGGGAATTGGTGTTGACGAACTCGAGGTTGGGAGCGGCGGCGCGGAGGGTGCGGAGATTCCAACCGGATTCGAGGAGGTATTCTTCGAGGGGGCCGGCGGTGGCCCAGCAGGATTCGACGAAGCGGATGCGGCGGGCGCCGGCTTCGGAGAGGACGTGGGCGAGCGCGGCGGCAGTCTTGGGGTGGGTGTAGTGGGTCACACCCAGCGGCCGGCCTTCGATACGCAGCGCCGGACTGCCCGTGAGATTCAGTTTGACGGTGACGGTCTTGCCGCGGACCAGGCGGGATGCGCCGCCGAGCTGGTCGAACATGCGCCGGAAGTGGGAGACGAAATCTTCTTCGTACGAGGTGCAACGCGCGATGGCGACGGGTGGAGCGGGAACGCCAAAGACGGGGGGCGGAGCCGCTGCCGCCGCGCCCAGAGCGGCGAGTAGCTGGCGTCGGGTCATGCTTTTTTCATTCTAGGGGATTCGCGCGTGCTATTGATTGGAAATATGCTGGCGAGTTTTCTGCTGCTGGCGGCGATGGGGCCGCAACTCGGCGATTGCGTCTCCGCAAGGTGGGATACATCGAACGTGGCAAGCCTGCGTCTGATCGAGAAGACGCCCGTCAGCTGCCTGCTACTGGAGCCGGGCGAGTGGGACGCGGGGTTCCTGAAGGCTGCGCGAGCACTGGGGCTACGCGTACTCGCGGTGGTTCGCTCGACGGAAGAAGCGTCGCGGGCGTCGCGGATGGAGTTCGATGCGCTCGTAGCCGAGGGCGCGCCGGTGGAGGCGGGGGCGGCGGGTAAACCGGTTGTGCGTCTGACGCCGCGCGCGGGGCTGGATCTCGACCACCCGGCCGAGGTGTTGGGTACCCGGCAGGGGCTTTGGCCCGGCATCCGAGTGGAGAAGGACGGAGCGGCGGTTTCGTTGCCGACAGGAGCGCCCTGGATTGAGACCAACAGCGGATTTCTGCGCGTGGTCCGGACAATACTGCCCGGCGCCACGGCATTTTGGATGGCCATTCGGCCGCCCGAAGGGCAGGCGCTGAGTGCGCGGAACTACGTGACGGCGCTGGCGGACGCGTGGATGAACGGGACCAGGTGGGTGTTCGCGCTCGACCGCGGATTCTCGAAGGGCCTGTTCGCGGGCGATGAGCGGTATGTGGCCGAGTGGCGGAAGATCGGCGCGGGCTGGACGTTTCTCGAATCGGTCCGCGACTACGGACGGTGGCCGGACCAGAGTTCACTCTCGCTTATTCAGGATGCCGATACGGGCGCGCTGTTCAGCGGCGGTTTTGTGGACATGCTCACGGCGCGCCACATCCCGATGCGGATTACGCCCACCGAGCGCGTCGCCAAGGCGACGAAGGAAACCACCGAAGTTTTGCTGAATGTGGGTAAATTGACCGCTGACAGCCCCGAGAGGCAAATGCTTATGGGTTTGGCGAAACAGGGAATTACGGTTTTTAATTCGCCGCTTGACTGGAATCCGGGCCGGCCTAAGGGCGATGTCTTTACTATCGCCGAGGAGGACGTGAAGGGCCTGGCGGATGCGTGGCGGGAGATCAACACGATGCTCGGACGCCGGAATTTCGGCCTTCGGGTGTTTGGCGCCCCGAGCATGCTCTCCAATCTGAAAATCTCGCCGGATGGAAAGCGGCGAGCGGTCCATCTGCTAAATTACTCGGATTACCCGGTGGAGAATATCAGCCTGCATTTGACGGGCGTGTTCAAAACCGCCCGGGTCTTGACCCCGCAGGGAGAGCGGAAAGCGGAGGTTTATCCGATTGAAGGCGGCACGGAAGTGGAAGTGGACAAGGTGGACGACGTGGCGGTCGTCGTGATTGAGTAGCGCGCGGCGTGGCGGGCCCGGAGGGACTCGAACCCCCGACCTGCTGGTTCGAAGCCAGATGCTCTATCCACTGAGCTACGGACCCGCACGAACCAATATTCTCACAGCCGTGTAACTTTGGGGAGCGGGTTTCGTATAGTAGGGCGGCAGTCCAGATGGATGATGCAACATTCCAGAGCCTGTATGAAGCCTACGCCGGGGATGTGCGGCGCTTTGCGCGGTACCTTACCGGCGACGAGGACGCAGCGAGCGAGATCGTTTCCGATGTGTTTCTCCGGGCGTGGGCGGGACAGGAGCGGATCAGAACCGAAACGGTGAAGGCTTATCTGCTGGCAATTGCCCGGAACCTGGCGGTGGACCGGCTCCGGCGACGCAGGGAAACGGTCCCGATCAATGAAAGCAACGCGGTGAGGCCGGCGGCGGCGGAAGACGAACTCGGACTGCGCCGGGCCGTCGAATCCCTGGCTGAGGGGCTGAGGACGCCGCTGTTGCTGACCGCGGTTCACGGGTTGAGCTATGAGGAGACGGCTCGGGTGATGAACCTGAGCGTGGCGGTGGTGAAAGTCAGGATTCACAGGGCGCGGGTCAAGTTGGCCGCGCTCCTGGAAAGGGAGAAAGCAAGATGAGAATTCGAGACGAGGATCTGGAAGAAGTAATGGGTGATTTGGTGGCGCTGGCAGAGGCGGGGGAAGCCTCGCAGGCCACGGAGAGATTGGTGGCGGAGTACCGGCGGGAGCGTCCGGGGTTCAGCGCGGAAGCAGCGGACCGGCTGGATTTGGCGCCGCCGCCCGCGGTGCGCCGCGACGAGGAACTGGCCGCGTTGAAGCGGACGCGGGAGTTCGTCCGGCTGCGGTCGGTCTTCATGGGGGTGGGGATTGCTTTCACGTCGCTGCCGCTGAGCTTCAGGTTTGGCACCGGGGGCTTCCGGATGCTGTTCTTTCCCGAGCAGACGGGATTGATTGCGGGGTGCTGGAGCATCGCGGCAGCTAGCTGGGTTGCTATGTACGTGATGAACCGGAAGGTGCGGGCGAAAGGCCTGTAGGGCCGGCGGGGCGCAGGGCAGTGTAGACAAAACCGTTGAGTTCGATAGTTTCGCCGGGCTGGCAGGGGATAGCGTGGGCGAAGGCCGGGGATTGGTGGACGAAGGTGTGGAATTCGCCGTTCTCGCCGCAGGGATCGATTTCAGGGGGCAGGCTGGCGAGGAAGCCTTCGTCAAAGTCGCGGCCACAGAAGGTGGCGGGGAGACGGCGAGGGTCGATGGTGGTGACGAGAGCGCGCTGGCCGGCGGCGACCATCTCGTGAGCGAGCGCGCGAGTGTCGAGACCCCAGAGCGGGAAGAGCGGTTCCAGGCCAGTAGGCGCGAGCATACGTTCGCGGTAGGCGCGGACGTCTTTGAGAAAGAGGTCGCCGAAGGCGACGGCGTGGATGCCTTCGGCGCGGGCGCGGGCGCAGGCTTCAGCCATGCGGGTCTCGTAGGTTTCGTTCAGGCAGGGCCAGGGGAGGGGAACGGTCCAGAGGGGGAGGCCGGCGGCGCGAGCCTGGAGTTCAATGAGCGGGCGGGGGACGTGGTGCATGGCGACGGCATCCACGGCTTCGTTCAAGGTGGTGAGGAGGGCGGCGACTTCGATGCCGGGCTGCTGGCGGAGGAGGTGAAGAGCCCAGGAGCAATCCTTGCCGCTGGACCAGGCGAGGAGGACGCGTTTCATTCGCTGAGCGTTTCCCAGGGGCAGGCGGAATCGGCGGCTTCGTCCCAATCGTCCTCGGCGGTCTTCTCAAAAATTTGCTGCATGCGCTGGTCGGGGGGGGCGGACGGGTTGTCGAGGGCCTTGCGGATACGGGGGTGCTGGTCGAAGTTGGGGGCGATGAGGAACATGAGTGTGACGAAGGCGGTGATGGCGCCTTCGGAGGTGAGGTCGTGAGAGCGGGCCCGGCTGATGCCGAGGCGGACGCGGCGAAGGACTTCGGCGTCCCGGAGCTCGGCGACGGATTCGGGGTGTTCGTCGCAGAGATGGTCGAAGATGAGTTCGGCGAGTTCCTGATCGTTTGGGGCGCTCATGATGATTCGTGGTAGAGGGCGGCGGAGGCGCCGACCCATTCGAGGTCGCGGTTGTGATCGACGCCCATCATGGCGCCTCGGCCAAGGCGGATGATGTGCGTGACGGGGCGGCCGGAGGCGTACATGACGCGGATTTCGGCCTTGGTGTAGCCGTGGGGTGTTTCGATGACGGGCGTGAAATCGACGCGTTCCTGGAGGATCCAGTGGGCGCGTTCGGCGGCGGGGATGGCGTCGAGCTGCTCGCGGGTGGGGCCAAGGACGACGCCGAGGCCGGCGAAGGAATAGAGGGGCTTGAGGACCCAGCGGTCGAGTAGTTCGGGAAGGCTGTCTGCTTCGTGCAGAAAGATGGAGCGCGGGACGCTGGGGTGGTTGAGGAAGGGGAGCGAGAACTTCGAGATGCGGAAGTAGTGGTTGGGGTGGCCGGCCCATTCAACGTGGAGATCGTCGCGCCAGTCGAAGGGGATGGTGACGCCGCGGCGCTGGACTTCGTCGATGATGGTGCGGTTGTAGATGCGTTCGACGGGGGTCCACTGGCCGTCGCGGTTGTAGAGAAGGCGGCGGCCTTCCTTGCGGAGGCGGGTGATGCAGACGGTGCGGATGCCGAGCAGTTGTCCGGTGAGCGTGAAGTCCGGGCGGGTCTTCTGGGAGGCGGGATCAATTTCGAGCAAAATGACGTTTTCGGGGGCGTGGTCGCCGACGATGGTTTCGCGGAGGATCTTGCGGTAGGCTTCGGGGGTGAGGCCGTCGAGCAGATAGTGGAGGTCGCCGGGGAGTTCGTAGGCGTCGATGTAGCTTTGGGCGAGGACGGGCTGGAAGGCGTAGAGCGAGGGGAAGGCCTGGATTTCGACGAGGCGGGGCTGGAGGAGGCCGTCCTCGCCACGGATGACGCCGAAGTCGACCTGGACGAAGAGCGGGTCCTCGGGCTCGTTGGGGGCGCGGAATTGCGGGGGGATGGCGGCTTCGGAGACGGCGCGGTAGGCGGGGTTGTGGGTGAGCTGTTCGATGAGTTGCTCGCCTTCGCGGGAGCAGCGGCGCATGAAGTCCCAATCGAAGAAGCAGGGGGTCTCGCAGAGGCGGAAGGGAACGGGTTCGCCGCAGCGTTCGGTCATGATGGCGATGAAGCGGGCGTAGCGTTCGGGGGCGTAGGCCTGGTTGAAGAGCTTGCGCAGTTGGTCGCCGGTCATAGAGTGAACTCCCCGTCGCGCATGATACAGCGATCGCCGGCCCAGATGCTGAAGCGGCGGCCGACGACGTCGATGTGGGTGGAGGAGTACCACTGGGCGCCGGTATGGTCGCCGTAGGGATTGCCGAAGGCGATGTGGATGCCGGGGATTTTTTCGTCCTGGAGGATGTTGCCAATGACGTCGTGGACGCCGAGGTTGGTGCCGATGGCGAATTCGCCGACGCGGTCGGAGTTTTCGTCGGTGTGGGTGTAGCGCCAGAATTCGTCCTCGAGGGCCTTGTTTTCGGAGTGAGCTTCGGTGAGGCGGTTGGCGCGGATGTGGAGCGTGAGGGGAGTGGCGGCGAGGTCACCGTACTTGGCGCAGAGGTAATCGCCGACGACGCCATCGACGACGAAGACACCGTTGACTTCGCCGGGGGTGGTCCAGACTTCGCCGCCGGGGAGGTTGCCCCAGGTGTTTTCGCTGATGATGCCGGAGGTTTTGAGCCACTTATAGGCTGGATTCATAGCGGCGGTGATGTCGGTGCCAGCGGGCGTGGTGGCGCGGATAAAGGGCGCGGGACGGGTGAAATCGAGGACGCGGAGGCTGAGGGCATCGACGGCGGCGTAGTCAGCGCGCATGCCTTCGAGCATGATCCGTTTTTCGATGTTGACCATGTGGGCATGACGGATGCGGCGGCGGTTGACGACATCGGTCATCTGCATGCGGCTGCGGAGTTCATTGGGTTGCGCGACGACGGCGAAGATGGAGACGCGGCTGGATTCGAGGTCTGCGAGGACGGCCGGCGGCATATCGGCAAGCGGGCGCGGGGCGAGGTCTTCGAGGACGAACGCCTGGTGGGGCGCGCCCAGGGCGCGAAGCGAATCGGCGAGGGCGGCGGCGATCTCGAGACAGGCGTGGTCGGTGATGAGGGTGACCTTCTCGCCAGGCTCGATGCGGAGGCAGGCTCGGACTGCGTTCTCGGCGCCGGGGGCGAGAGCGGGGTCGAAGGGGATGTGGGTGAGGTCGGTCATGCAGCGGAGGCGGACGACTCGAAGAGCCCGGCTTCGGTCTCCTGAATGATGTAGTCGACGACGGCTTTGAGATCGCGGGTTTCGTGGAAGACGCGAAGCTGGCGGTCGGCGCCGGCGCCGTGGTCGAGGATGGTGTGGATGTAATTGATTTCGTCGCGGCTGCCGAGTTCGTCGATGACGGGGTCGATGAGTTGGAAATATTCGTCCATCAACTGGCGGAAGGGGACTTCGGTGCGCTTGCCGAAGTCGATGAGCTTGCCGTTGATGCCGTAGCGGACCGCGCGCCACTTGTTCTCCATGATGAGCGCGCGGCGGTAGAGGCGGAAGCCCTGGTTGTTCGAATAGAGCTTCCAGAGCAGGGCGACGGTGGCCTGGATGAGGGCGGCGAGGGCGATGGTTTCGTCCACGCGGAGGGGCAGGTCGCAGATTCGGAATTCGAGCGTGTCGAAGCTGGGGTGGGGGCGGATGTCCCACCAGATCTTCTTGGCGTTGTCGATGCAGCCGGTCTTGACGAGCAGGTTGACGAAGTTTTCGTACTCGCTGTAGCTGGTGAAGTAGTCGGGAATGTTGGTGCGGGGGAACTTGTCGAAGACTTTGCAGCGGTAGGAGCGGAGGCCCGTTTCATCGCCGAGCCAGAAGGGCGAGTTGGTGGAGAGGGCGAGGATGTGCGGCAGGAAGTAGCGGGCCGCGTTCATGATGTGGATGGAGGTTTCCTTGTCCTCGACGCCGACGTGGACATGGAGGCCGAAGATGAGGTTGGCGCGGGCGACGAGTTGCATGTCCTCGATGATGGTCATGTAGCGTTCGTCGGGGTAGATGCCCTGTTTGCGCCAGTCGGAGAAGGGGTGGGTGGCGGCGGCGGCGAGGCGGAGGCCGTTGGCCTTGGCGAGCTGCACCATCTGGCGGCGGATGTTGGTGACTTCCTCGCGGGCTTCGGCGACGTTGCGGCAGATCCGGGTGCCGACTTCGACGACGCACTGGTGCATTTCGGGCTTGACGCGTTCGCGCAGCAGGAGCTTGCCCTGCTCGATCATTTCGGCCTCGATGTGGCTGCGCAGTTCCCGGGTTTCCGGGTCGATGGTCATGTACTCTTCCTCGATGCCGAGGGTGAAGCTGGGGCGGTCGCTCATGGGTCAGCTCCTGGGGGCGCCGCCGGCGAGGAAGCGAGCCCAATGGTAATCGGCCTGGGGTGGCTGGTCGCTCAGGGCGCGTTCGATAGCGAGGTCGGCCATGGCGTTGAGGATCCAATCGAAGTTGGTTTCGCCGACGCTGTGGCGGTCGGCGTCCGGGGCGGGATTGAGGTAGTCGATGGCATAGGGGACGCCATCGCGGACGGCGAACTCGACGGTGTTCATGTCGTAGCCGAGGGCTTCGCAGAGAGTGATGGAGTCGCGGACGATGCGTTCGTAGAGTGGGGATTGGGTGGGGTCCTGGTCGGGGCGGTAGCGCTCGTGATGGGGACGGCGCGGGTCGTAGGCCATGAGATGGACGTGGCGGCGGCCGATGCAGTAGCAGCGGTAGTAGTCAGAGAACTCAATGGCTTCCTGGAGGACCATGCCGAGGTCGCCCGTTTCGGCGTAGGCGGCGTAGAGTTCTTCGGGATTGTGGACTTTGTACACGTTGCGCCAGCCACCGCCGATGTGCGGCTTCATGAACATGGGGAAGCCGAGGTAGTCGAAGATCTCCTCCCAGTTGAGCGGGTACTGGAGGTTGCGCATGGATTCCGACGTGGTGCCCGGCGGGTGCGAGTGGTGGGGCAGCATCACGGTTCTGGGGACGGCGACGTCGAGCTTGAGGCCGATGGCGTAATTGAAGAACTTGTCGTCGGCCGACCACCAGAACGGGTTGTTTATAACATGCGCGCCGTGGAGGATGGCGTTCTTGAGGTAAGCGCGATAGAAAGGGATGTCGTGCGAAATGCGGTCGATGATGAGGCGGTAGGGCGAGGGCTGATCGATGCGGAAGCCGCCGGTGAGGAGGCTTTCAGCGACGACGCCATCGACGCCGCGGGCGTTGATACGTTCGATGAGGGCGTGGGGGAAGGTGTTTTCCATCCCGTAAAGCAGGCCGATCTTAAGCATACGGTCCTCCGTTATGAACCGAAGTATTTCCAGATCATTTCATGCCACAGGGGCCAATCGTGATAGGCGCCGTAGCCCCAACATTCGAAGGTGTGGGGGATGCTCTTGGCGGCGAAGATGCCGGCGAGACGGCGCGTGGCGTCAAGACAGATGTCGTGTTCACCGGCGGCGAGGACCCAGCGGATGTCGTGGCGGTATTGTCCGAGATACCAGGGGTCGCCGAGCGAGGGGAGCGAGTCCACAGGGTTGTGGAAGTAGCAATGGTCGTCGTAGTAGCCGTCAAGAAAGGGCTTGATGTCGTAAGCGCCGCTGAGGCCGGCGCAGGCTAGAACGGCGTCGGGGTGGCGGAGCGAGAAATTGACGGCATGGTAGGCGCCGAAGCTGCAGCCGGCGACGGCAACACGATGAGAGCCGCGCATCCGGCGCATGAGGGGGACGACTTCGTGGACGAGGTAGTCGTCGTACTGCTGGTGGCGGCGGATGCGGCCGCTGGGGTGGGCCCACTTGCAGTAGAAGCTCTCGGTATCGACGCTGTCCACGCAGAATAGAGTGAGGCGGCCCCAGTCAATGGCGGGGCGGAGCGTGTTGGCCATGCCGCGGTCTTCGAACTCGAAAAAGCGACCCATGGACGTGGGGAAGATGAGGACGGGAACGCCGCCGTGGCCAAGGACGAGGAGTTCCATGTCGCGGTTCAGGCGGGGGCTGAACCATTTGTGATATTCGCGGTGCATAAGGGTGACGCTCAGGCTCGCGACGCGGCGATTTCCTTAGTGTAGAGCAGCGGCGCGGTGGTGAGCGGCGGGGTGGCAGATAAGCCGAGGCCGAGGGCGCTGGAGACCACATGCGACACTGGCACTAGGATGCAGACGACGAAACCGGCTTGGTGGAAGCATGAGGACTGGCTGGCGGTTTGGCTGGCCGCATTCATTCTGGCGCTCGTGCTGGTTGGGTTGCGGCCGGAGATGCCCGTGTTGAAGTGGACGGGCGCGGCGGATCTGGCAGCGGTCGTCAACGGAAAGAATCTTTGGGCGGCGGCGCTGCTGGGATTGGGGCTGCTGGTCATGTCGATTCCGGGGGCGCTGTGGCTGGGCGTGCGGCTCCGCGGTTACGTCACGGGATTCGCCGGTGTTTTTGCACTGGCGCTGGTGGCGCAATGGATCGCGGGCAACGCGAGCGTGAGCTATTGGGGTGTGGAGTATGTGATCTTTGCGCTCGTGCTTGGCTTGTTCCTGAGCAATGTGCTGGGGGTGCCGGGGTGGATGAAGGAGGCGGTGCGGACGGAGTACTACATCAAGACAGGCCTGGTGCTGATGGGGGCGACGATCCTGTTTGGCGAACTGATGCAGGCCGGGGTCTTGGGCATGCTGCAGGCGGTGCTGGTGGTGTCGGTGATCTGGTACTTCGGCTACTGGCTGGCGCGGCGGTTGCGGTTGGACGAGGAATTTTCGGTGATGCTGACCACCGCCGTGGCGATCTGCGGCGTGTCGGCGGCCATCGCGGCGTGCGGAGCGATTCAGGGCGACAAGAGGAAGCTGAGCTACGTGGCGAGCGTGGTGCTGATTGTCGCGGTGCCGATGATGATTTTGCAGCCATGGATTGTGAAGAAGTTCGGGATTCCGGACGTCGTGGGGGGCGCCTGGCTGGGGGGGACGCTGGATACGTCAGGCTCGGTGGTGGCGGCGGGGGCGCTGATCAGCGAGCAGGCGATGAAGATCGGCACGATTGTGAAGTTCTCGCAGAATGTGCTGATCGGGTTTGCGGCCTTTCTGCTGTCGGTGTGGTGGACGATGAAGAAATCCGAGGAGCGGATGGAGAGGCCGGGCGTAGGCGTGATCTGGGAGCGGTTTCCCAAGTTTGTGCTGGGCTTCATGGTAGCTTCGCTGGTGTTTTCCGCGCTGCTGCCGCAGGAATTGGTGAAGGAGACGAAAGGCGTGATTTCCGGCCTGCGGACGGCGTGGTTTGCCATGGCGTTCGTCTCGATTGGTCTGGAGACGAAGTTTACAGACCTATGGTCGATGGAGAACGGGCGCCCGTTTGTGGCGTTCGTTGGGGCGCAGTTTGCCAACATCATCTGGACGCTGCTGCTGGCTTACCTGATCTTTGGCGGGATGCTGTTCCCGGCGCCACAGTTCTGAAGCTCAGCGGCGGAAGGGGTCCCAGCCACGTGGCGGGAGGGACTGGCCATCAAGGCGGACGCGGCCCGCGGGGCCGGAGGTGACGTAGCCGATGAGGGTGAACTCGGGGCGCGCGCGGCGGCGCGCGGTGGGGGGCAGGGTGTAGAGGAGTTCGTAATCCTCGCCGCCGTGGAGGGCCTGTTCGAGGGTGGCGCGCGGAGCGCGGGGGATGGCGGCAGAACTGATCTCAGCGCTGGCGCCCGAAGCGAGCATGAGGCGGTGGAGGTCGAGCGCGAGTCCGTCGCTGAGGTCCATGCAGGCGGTGGCGCGGTGGTGGCGGCGGAGTTCGATGCCGAAGGCGACGCGAGGCTCGATGGGGGCTTTCCAGCCGGATGCGGCGGCGCGGCCGAGGGGGCCGGAGACGTATATGCCATCGCCGGGGCGGGCGGTGTCGCGGCGGAGGGCTCGGCCCTGAGGGACCGCGCCGAGAACGATGACGTCGGCACTGAAGCGCGAGGCGCGGGTGAGGTCCCCGCCGATGATGCGGACGTTGAAGCGCTGTGCGAGCTGGTTAGCGCCACGATAAAACGCGCGGAGCTGGGCGGAGGTCAGCCAGGGGGCGAGGGCGAGGCTGAGCAAGGCGAAGCGAGGCTCGCCGCCCATGGAGGCAATGTCACTGAGGCCGCGCCCAACGCAGCGGGCGCCGAGGGCCGACGGCGAGAGAGCGCCGCGGTGGAAATGGACGTCTTCGACAATGAGGTCGGTGGTGACGAGGAGATCCTCGCCGGGGCGAGGGCGGAGGATGGCGCAATCGTCGCCAATGCCGGCGATGAGGCCGCCGCCGGGCGGGGCGCTGGTCCAGCGGGCGATGGCGCGGATCAGGGCCGGTTCATTCATTGGGCAAGGACGAGGCCGGAGGGCAACTCCTCGCCGAACACGCGGCCGAGGGATTCAAGGTCGCCTGCGGCTTCGCCCTCCAGCAGCGCAAGCCATTCGGGTTGGGCCTCCGCGAGGAGACGGACCATTTCCTGTGTGGAGGGAGGCAGGTCGCGCGCGCCATCGCCAGTGATTTGTGCGAGGCGGGTCATGCATTCCACCGCGCCATCCACCTTGGCAATGGCCTCCACCCAGCGCGCCGCGAGGGCGGGCGGAAGGACCTGGTTGACCGGCGCATAGAAGAGCTTGCGGGCACCGATACGCGCGAGGCACCAGAGTTCGGAGGCGCCGCCGTCGCGATTGCGGAGGCGTTTGACCAGGGTGTTGCCGAGTTCGGTGCGGGTGCCCGCGGGGAGCAGTTCGAGGCTGGCGGCGCAGCGCCACATTTCGCGCAGGAGGCTCGAGTTGACGCGAGGCGGCTTGCCGCGGGGCAGGAGCGTGGAGGCGAGGCGCTGGAAACAATCCGCCTGCTGGTTGCGGTTCAAACCGCCTGCAACGCGGCCCCAGAAGATCCACCACTGCGTTTCACATTCGACACGCGAGGCGAAGCTCAGCCCTTGCGCCCAGACGCGCCGGGCGAGTTCAATACGGTAGTCGTCACCGGGCGAGCCAAAGCCCGGACGGAGGCACAGCCCGCAGAGGTTGAGCCAGCGGACTTCGTGGGCGGGACTTTGGCGGCGGCCTTCGTTGAGTTCAAGGAACAGGTCTCCGAGGCGGCGAATGGTTTCGAGCGGCCAGGAGTTCCGGCCGAGCGCGAGGGCCTGTTCGAGCTGGGTGGGGAGGGCTTCCGGGGCAAGCGTGAAGCGCTGGAAGCAATCGCGGATGAGTTCTTCGGCGCGCGCGGCGGCTTCGACGCTGATGACTGCGGCGGGGCGGGCGCGCCGCGCCTGTTCGGCCATGACGGGCTTGCGCAGCTCGAATTGGAGCCGCCAGCGGTGTTCGCTGATCTTGGATTCGGCCCAGATTTCCAGGGTCCCAACTTCGGTGAGATGGGCGCCGAGGCGGACCGGGACCGTGCGTTCCTCGGCTTTCTTGCCAAAGCGGATGACCGCTTCGAGCGGGGCGTGTTGATGGAGGGCTTCGACGAGGTCGGACTCGGCAAATTCGACGAGATCGCCCACTTGGTCCTCTGTTCGGGTGAGGGAGCTGTAGAGATTGAAGCGGACCGGTTTGTTGGCGACCAGTTGGAGGTTTTCGAGGTCGAGCGTTTGGGTGGATCCCTCCTCGGCGCCGCGGGGCACGAGGCAGACCGTGCTGAGCGCGGAGCCCGGGCTGTCCACCCCAAGGAAATACGCACGGGGCAGACCGCCGCGAACCAGCACACCCGCGCCGCCGCCGCGGACGTAGCAATAGTAGGAGGCGCCGGCGGCCACAGCGAGGTCGAGTTCGTTGTTCTCGAAGACCAGGGGGCGCTTGCCGTACCACTGTTCGACGACGTCGGTGACACGGCGTCGGAGGATTTCGGGGATGAAGAAACCGCCGTTGAAGAGAATGGCGTCGGGCGCGGGACTTTGGGCGGAGTTGAGAAACGCGGCGAGATGGCGGGTGACGGCAGGGTCGGAGACGTAGGGCAGGCCGAGCTCGCGGAAGAGACTCTTCTTATCCTCCTGGGGCCTCTCGTCGAGGCCGCAGAAGGGGAGAAACCCTTCGAGGGCGAGTTCGAGGGCCTCCTCGCGGAGGACTTCGGATTTGAGGGTGCCCCCGACAAGCGAGGAGCCGCCGCCGAGCACGGTGATCTCAGCGCGGGTGAGGGTGTCGGAGGCGAGCAGGCGCTCCTTCGCGGCGCTGCACTGCCGGCGAAGGGCGCTGCGCTGTCGGAGCGACAACTGCGCGCCGAGTTTCGATTCAACGAGCCAGGCGAGGGTGAGGTCGAGATTGTCGCCCCCGAGCAGGAGGTGTTTGCCGACGGCGGTGCGGGTGAACTCGACGCGGTCGCCTTCGCGGTTGACACGGATGAGGGTGAAATCGCTGGTGCCACCGCCGACGTCACAGACGAGCACGGTCATGCCATCGAAGAGCGACTTCTGGGATTGCCGGAGATGGTTGGCGATCCAGGCATAGAAGGCGGCGGCGGGCTCTTCGAGCAGCGTGGCCTTGGGCAGGCCGGCCTCGGCGGCGGCCTGGAGGGTGAGTTCGCGGGCCTCTTCGTCGAAGGAGGCAGGGACGGTGAGAACGACATCCTGTTCGGCCATGGGCGGGCGGCCGTCGCGTTCCCAAGCCTCGCGGAGGTGCCGCAGATAGCGGGCGGACGCTTCTACGGGCGACATGACGCGGCCCGCTTCCTGGGCTTCCCAGGGCAGCACCTTGGCCGTGCGGTCCACTTCAGAGTTGGAGAGCCAGCTTTTGGCGGAGTGGACAAGTTTCGTGGGGACGAGCGCGCCCTGCTCGCGGGCATATTCGCCCAAGATGCCTTCGCCTTCGAGGTAGAGGAAGGAAGGGAGCGTGCGGCGCGCCTCGGTGGTGGCGGCGCTGACCTGCTGGGGGATGGGCAGCACATGGACGGGCGGAAAATCGGCGCCTTCGCCCTCGCGGGGGTCGATGAAGGCGAAGGCGGAGTTAGTGGTGCCGAGGTCGATGCCGATCTTCATTGGGCGAGTTTTTCCCTGACCTGAAATTCGAGCTTCCAGCGACTTCCGTCGCGGGCGGCGCACCACAGTTCGAGGATGCCGGTTTCGGTCACGCGGGTCTCCAGGCGGACGCGGACGACGTCGCCGGCATCGCCTTCCGCGGGCAGGCAGACGCTGATGGGCGTGAGTTCCTCGAGTTCGTCGCCGAACTCATCAAGCAGGTCGCCGAGTTCGTCCTGCTTGCGCACCAGCGAGGCGAAGAAGCGGAACTGCGCGGGTTCGCCTACGACAAGGCCGAACTCGCCGGCGGGCACTTCGGCGCTTGTCCCCTCCTCCATCCCGAAGGGGGCGACGGCAAGGGCTTTGAGGGGCGCGGGCATGCCGGGGACGGCGGGCATGGCGGATTCGATACCGACGTAGTAGGTACGGGGCACGCCGCCGCGGATGCGGATCCCGCCGCGCTGGCGGACGCGCGCATAGGCAGCGGCGCCGCGGGCGACGGCGTGCATGAGGTCTTCACCGGCCAGGGATTGGGCCGGGGGAGCACCATCTGCGGCGAGCCAGGAGTTGAGCACGTCCATGACGCGCTCGCGCAGGTGTGCCGCATGGAAGACGCCGCCGTTGAACAGAACGTGCGTGGGGCGGGCGAGTTCGCCCTCGCCGCGGCGGAGGAAGCGGGCGAGATGGCGGGTGATGGCGGCGTCCGATTCATAGGGCAAGCCCACTTCGGTCAAGCCCGAGCGGATGCGCCGGGCAGGCATATCGTCGCTGCGAACCTGGGGGAAGAACCCATCGACGAGCAGCCGCTCCACTTCATCGCGCTCCAGCATGGTCTTGAGCGATCCGCCAATCAGGCTGGAGCCTCGGCCGAGGATGGTGACGGGTTCGGCCTGCGCTTCGGGGTTGGAAAGAAGGCGCTCCTTGGCGATGCGGCACTGCTGCCAGAGGGACTGCATGCGGAGGGCGTCGAGCTTGTGGCCCTGCAAGGCGAGTTTCTGGGCGATGGAGTGAGCGAGGGCGAGGTCCATGTTGTCGCCACCGAGCAGGAGATGTTCGCCAACGGCGACGCGTTCGAGCTCGAGAGCTCCGTTGCGGCCGGTGACGGTGATGAGGGTGAGATCGGTAGTACCGCCGCCGATGTCGATGACGAGGACAAGATCGCCTTCACCGATGTGATCGCGCCAATCGTCATGGTGGTCGAGCCAGGCATAGAAGGCGGCCTGTGGCTCTTCGAGCAGCACGGTTTCGCCGAAGTCGGCCTGTTGCGCGGCGCGTTCGGTGAGTTCGCGCGCGGCGGCGTCGAAGGAAGCCGGCACGGTGAGGACAATGGTCTGGCTGGCGAACGGTTCGCCGGGATGGAGATGGTCCCAGGCTTCACGCAAGTGTTCGAGGTAGTGCGTGGACGCTTCAATCGGCGAGATGCGCGGAACGCCTTCGGGCGCTTGGGCGGGCAGGATGGCTTCGGTGCGGCTGGCGCCGGCGTGGCTGAGCCAGGACTTGGCGGAAGTCACCAAACGGCCGAGGCTCTCCGCGCCACGGCGGACGGCGAGAGAGCCGGCCACGCGGAGGCCGCCTGCCCTCCAGGGAAGGTCGAGCAAGCCCTCGGCAAACTCATCTTCCCGCGCAAGGTAGAGCGCGGACGGCAAGAGGGGCTCGGCGCGGATTTCGCCGGGGCTTACGAGTTGGGGGATGGCGAGGACCTGGACCGGTCCTTCCGAGGCGGCGCTCGCGAAGCCGCAGTTGGTGGTTCCCAGATCGATCCCGAGGTAGCGCAAGGCTATTCGACTTCCAATTCGGCCGGCGCAAGGATGGCGACGCTTTGTTTGGGATGCAAGGCCGGCAACTGAACGCTGTCGGCCCGCCAGCCCTTGTGGCGGAGCAATCCACCTTGGGGCTTGCCCTGAGCGGGCAGATTGCCGACAAATTTCACGGCATTCGGATCGCGCGCCACCGCGCCGGCGCTCTCCAGCTTGGTGAAAGTACCTTCGACGCCGTCAATGACCGGGGCGAGCGTAATGTACTTCTTGAGCGATTCCCTGCTCTGGGCGTGGACATTGCGGACTGCAGAGCCCACCTGTTCGTCGGAGAACGGGGTGATGTCCTCCATCAAAAAATCCACAAGGCGGGCGTCACGCTGAAGGATGCTAAGCAGTTGCAGCGCACCGTCGGAGGTCTTCACCGCGGGCGGGGGAGTCACATCCGGAGCACGCCGGGCCGATGCTTTGACATAGCCGAAGGCGGCGGCGATGTCTTCCGGCAGACGACCTCCGAGGACACTGAAAAAGGCGCGAAACGCCATCCCAATACGGCTCAAGCGGGGATTACCTCCAATCTTTCAGGATACAACGCGCCTTCGTGCAGGCTTTCGGACAGCGGGTTGCGATGGAGGGGCCTACGCCTGGCGGGCGCGATTGCCGGGGACCACGGTCCGCTCGCGCAGCCTTGCCAATTCGCGCCGGGCGATGGCAGCCCAGTAGCCTTGCGGGTCGAGCTTCAGGTAAGCGCGCCAGTGCTTTACGGCCTTGAGCGGCTCGCCGTGGTTCTGATAGAGCAGCGCGAGGTTGTAGTGGACGTCGGCATAATCCGGATTGAGCCGCAGCGCGGCGAGATAGGATTCCAGAGCCTGGTCCCGTTCGCCCGCTTCGTCGAGCAGGTTGGCCAGATTGTAGTGGGCCAGCGGGTAGTCCGGGCTGGCTTGGATCGCCCGGCGGAAGTACTCGCTTGCCCGGTCATGGTTGTGCTGCTGGTAATAGATGGCGCCAAGGTTGACAAGAGCGCAGGGCAGATTGGGATCGGCGGCAAGGGCTTTCTCGTATGCGGCGATGGCGCGATCCACCGGTCCCTGGGACTGCTCGATCTCCACGCCTTTCTCGAACCACCGCTCGGCCTCGAAGCGCCGCGCCTGCTCCTGGCGCTCGGCCTCGTCCGCCGCCGGGCGGGCGGGGAAGCGCAGCAGGCGCTGGATCTCTTCGCGGTCGAAGTTGAGCAGTATCTGGCCGGTGAGCGGCTCCATCCGTGCGCCGTCCACCTGCACGGTAAGGCGGCGTCCGTCGGTGAAGATATTCAGCTCGGTCAGTGGATTGTGAATATGGCGAATCTTGTCGCGTAGCGATTCCACGATTAAGCGAATCCGCTCGGGTCGAACCCGATTGCGGCGTAGCTCGCGCAGCGTCTTCAGCGCCACCATCTCCTGGAACCCGTAGTGGGCGCGCTTCAGCACGAAGCCATGCTTCTCCCAGTCCTCCAGCACCGACTCGGCAATGTTGAGCAGGCGGCATACCTCGAGACGCGTGTATCCTTGCTTGCCTTCGGGTGCTGGCACGCCGCCGATTGTAGCATGCGCGAAGGCGCCTGGCGATGAATCGCGCGCCAAGTTGGACGCAGCCAGGGGAATTGACTGACAAGGCTCGGCGGACGGATACTAGGACCAGGCAGAATATGCAAGTGAGTTTCAAAAACGGAAGTAGTGGAGCCCCGCGCCGGACGCTGGCGGATCTGGCCGAGAACCACGAGGCTCTGGTGGAACGCCTCGAATTGCCGGAGGATCTGGCGGGGCGACTGATGGAACTTGGCTTTGTGCCTGGGCAGCCGGTGGTTGCGGCGCGGTCGGCGCCCGGTGGAGACCCCCGGGTTTTCAGGGTAGACGGCGCTGAAGTTGCTCTGCGCCGGGAAACCGCCCGCCACATATTCCTCCAGCCCGACCCGGTACACTAGGGATCGATGGGCGAATGTCACGAGACGAATAGCACGGTCGCCGCTGAATCCACTGGCGGAGTCCATCGTCTGGTGGCAATTGTTGGGCCGCCGAATTCCGGCAAGTCCACGCTCTTCAATCGTCTGACGGGCCTCCGCCAGAAGGTGGCGAATTTCCCGGGCGTGACCGTGGAACATCGTGTCGGCAGGGCGCACCTGCACGGTCACCACGACGTGGACTTGGTGGATCTGCCGGGCATCTACAGCATGCGCCCGCGCTCTGAGGACGAGCGGGTGACCCACGATGTGCTGCACGGTACGATGCCGGGGCTGCGGCGTCCGGACGCCGTGATGCTGGTGCTCGATTCCACAAACCTGGGCCGGCACCTGACCCTGGCCGCGCCGATTCTGAGCCTGGGTCTGCCAACGCTGGTTCTGCTGAACATGGCCGACGACCTGGCTCAGCGCGGCGGCGAGGTGGATGCGGAGAAGCTGGCCATTCAGCTTGGCACGCCAGTCGCCCTCATCAGCGCGGCAAAAGGGGAAGGGCTCGGCGCGGTGACTCGGTTTCTTGGTGGCGGGATTGCCGTGCCCCGGCCAGTGGAGTTGCCCGTGCTGCAGGATGTGCCGCAGTGCCGGCAGTGGGCGCGCCAGGTGTCCACCGGCGCTGGCTACCAGACGCCATCGCCCTCGGCGTGGACGCGCCGGCTGGACGGCCTGTTCCTCCATCCGTTGTGGGGCCCGGTTGTCTTCCTGCTGGTGGTGGGCGCCGTATTCCAGTCGATCTTCAATTGGGCGCGGCCCATAATGGAGGCGATTGAGGAGTTGGTGGCCTGGTCGGGAGGCTGGCTCACAACGCAACTGCCGGACACGCTCTGGCGTTCGCTTCTCGTGGAAGGGGTGTGGAGCGGCGTGGGCGCGGTGGTTGTGTTTTTGCCGCAGATTCTGCTGCTGTTTCTTTTCATCGTGATTTTGGAGGACTCGGGTTATCTTGCCCGGGCCGCGCTGATCGCCGACCGCACGATGGCCCGCGTCGGACTCCAGGGGAAGAGCTTCATCCCCCTGTTGTCTGCTTATGCCTGCGCGGTGCCCGCCATCATGGCCACGCGCACGATAGAGAGCAAGCGTGACCGCATCGCCACGATCCTCATTGCGCCTTTCATGACCTGCTCGGCGCGCCTGCCGGTTTACACTCTGATCATCGCGGCCTTCATCCCGGAGCGCCCGCTGCTTGGGGGCTTGTTTGGCACGCGCGCGGCTTCGATGCTGGGCCTCTATGTGCTGGGTTTTGTCGCGGCGGTGACCACGGCGCGGCTGTTGAAGTCGTCGATTCTGAAGTCCGAGCGCACGCCCTTTGTCTTGGAAATGCCGCCGTACCGCCGGCCGAACCTGCGTTCGGTGGGGCTGCGCTTGTGGGAGCGCGCGCTGGCCTTTTTGCAGCGCGCTGGCACGGTGATCCTGGCGGTGACGGTGGTTTTGTGGTGCCTGGCCAGCGTCCCGTTCGTCGATGGCCAACCGCCCCCGATCGAGCAGAGCCTGGCGGGTACGCTAGGTCGGGCGATTGAACCGCTGATCGAGCCTCTCGGCTTCAACTGGAAGATCGGCATCGGACTGATCACGTCCCTGGCCGCGCGCGAGGTCATCGTCGGTACGCTGGGTACGATTTACGGCATGGAGGCGGAAGGCGATTCCCGCGGGCTGCAGGCGGCACTGCAGCAGGATCTCAGCTTCGCCGGCGCTGTGGCGCTTCTGATCTTCTTCGCCTTTGCCATGCAATGCATGTCCACGCTGGCGGTGGTGCGGCGCGAGACAGGCGGGTGGAAGTGGCCCGCGGTGCAGTTCGTCTTCATGAGCGGCCTCGCCTATGTCTGCGCGCTCATCACCTATCAGGCGCTGAGCTGAGGCGGCTGGGCGGCGGGTGTTAGCATTGTGGTTTCAAGCCAAGGAGAACTATGCGTAACGTTGTAATCATCGGTTCCGGCTGCGCCGGAAACACGGCGGCCATCTACGCCGCGCGTGCCAGCCTCAACCCGCTGGTGATCACCGGTCACGAGCCGGGCGGTCAGTTGTCACTCACCACCGAAGTGGAGAATTTCCCCGGCTTTCCGGAGGGCATCCAGGGGCCACAACTGGTAGAGAACATGAAGCAACAGGCGATCCGCTTCGGCGCCGAGTACCGCGATGGCAAGGTGGAAGAAGCGGACCTCTCGCAGCGCCCGTTCCGGCTGCGTGTTGAGGACGAGTGGATCGAAACCAGAACGCTGATTATCGCTTCGGGCGCATCCGCCCGCTGGCTGGGACTGCCGAACGAACAGAAGCTCATCGGCCATGGCGTGAGTTCCTGCGCCACCTGCGACGGCTTCTTTTACAAGGGCAAGAAGATCATGGTGATCGGCGGTGGCGATTCCGCCATGGAGGAGGCCACTTTTCTCACCCGCTTCGGCAGCGAAGTGACCATCGTCCATCGCCGCGAGGAGTTTCGCGCCTCGAAGATCATGCTCGACCGCGCGAAGGCGAACCCGAAGATCAAATGGCTGACGAACACTGTGGTGGAAGACATCAAGGACGTGGGGCAGGGCTTCGTCACCGCGGTCAAGCTGAAGAACGTCAAGTCTGGCGAGGTCTGGGAGCAGGACGTGGATGGCTTCTTCCTCGCCATTGGCCACATACCCAACACGAAGCCGTTTGTAGGGCAGATCGATCTCGACGAAGACGGCTACATCATCTCGCACGGTGGAGCGCGAACCAACATCGAGGGCGTCTTCCACGCCGGCGACGTGCAGGACCGTGTTTACCGTCAGGCCATCACCGCTTCGGGCGCCGGCTGCATGGCCGCCATCGAAGCCGAACGCCTGCTGGAGGCTGAAGAACACTAATCGCCAGAGAGGGGCCGCCAATGTCCGTGCTCCGGTTCGTGCTGTTTTTTGCCGCCTGCGCCACGCTGCCGGCACAGGATTGGAAGTTGTGGTCGCCCCGTGCTGAGCTGCAGCCGAAAGGCGAACAGAGCGGCGGCGCGCTGATCCTGCGGGGCGGCGGCAATGCTGCTGCCTTCGGCGGGTGGCACCGCACGGTGACTGGGATCCGCCCCGGCAACTGGTACCGGCTGGCGGCTACGTATGAGGTTCACGCCGGGATCACGCTACCCAGCCGCCAAGTGGTGGCTCGCATCGACTGGCGCCGCGCTGACGGCAAGCGGGCGGGCCAGCCTTCCTACGCCTACCAGGATCAGGCGGAGGGGGCCACGCATCGCCTGAGCCTCCTTGCTGAAGCGCCCGAGCATGCCACTTCGGCTGTGGTCCAGCTTTGGCTGATCGAAGCCCCGAATGGCGACGTCCGCTGGCGCGATGTCGCCTTTGAGCCGGCCACCGCTCCGCCGCCGCGCAAGGTTCGCGTCGCCGCACTTCGCCTGCGTCCCAAGGGCGACGACCCCGTGGCCCGTTTTCTCGAACTCGCCGCTCAGGCGCCAGACCATATCGACATCATTCTCTTCCCGGAGGGGATCACCGTTGTCGGCACCGGCCAGACCTACTCTGATGTCGCCGAAGCCGTGCCCGGGCCCACCACCCGGCGCCTTGGCGAGTTGGCCCGCCAGCGCAAAACATGGATCGTGGCAGGCGTCTATGAACGGGACGGCGAGGCGGTTTACAACACTGCCGTGCTGATCGACCGCAATGGCCGCTTCGCGGGTAAATACCGCAAAGTGTACATCCCCCGCGAAGAACTCGAAGGCGGGATTACCGCGGGCAACGATTATCCAGTCTTTCAGACCGATTTTGGCAAGGTGGGCATGATGATCTGCTACGACGTCTTCTATGCTGACCCCGCCCGGGGCCTCGCTCTGCGCGGCGCCGAACTGATCCTGATGCCGATCTGGGGGGGCAACCAGACGCTGGGCCGCGCGCGGGCCATGGAGAATCACGTCTTCCTCGCCACGTCCGGCTACGACTATCCCGCCGCCATTGTCGCTCCCGACGGTGAGATCCTCACCACGCAAGAAACAAACGGCAGTATCGCCTTCGCGGAGGTTGACTTGGAGAAGCGCTACATCGACCCGTGGCTCGGCCACATGCGCGGGCGATACTTCCGCGAGTTGCGGCTGGATGTACCAACGCTTCCCCAGCCTTGAGGCTTACCCGCGCCCCTGCCGCTCGTAGGGCTGCTTCATGTACTTGGCTGCCTCCTCCTGAGCCCCCTGCGTGTTGTCTTTCGTGCGGATGGCCTGGGTGTATTCGTTGATCGCCCGCTCGCGCTGCTGCGTGATGTCGAAGATCTTGCCGAGATTGATGTGACTCCACACCTCAGTCCAGGCGGGGTCGAGATCGCCGTTAATCGCCTCACGGAATTCGTTGGCCGCGGACTGATAGTTGCCCTGGAGGAAGAAGATCTCCGCCACGCGGTAGTGCGCCAGCGAGCTGATGCGGTTGACCTCCAAGGCCCGCTGGTATTCCTGAAGCGCCTCATTGTATGCGCCTACTTCGGCGAACTGTTCGCCGCGACGGATCGCCACCGACACGCGCATCTGCGGGGTCATTCGCAGAACATTCGTGTCCGGGTCCACCACCACCTTGCGCGGCTTGCCAAACGTCGTCACCAGAAAATCCGTTTGCGGACCGACGACTTCCACGGTTTCAAACTCCGGGTTACCCTCGGTCTCAATCTTCAGTTTGACGGGCATCCGGAAGGTGTCCAGGTCCTGGGTGATCTTGCCGCGCACCATGAACCCGGATTGGGTTCTCAGAATCGTGTACTCCACCTTGAACTCCGGCGCGCCCGTCGATTCGAGCCACTGGATGAAAAAGCCCTGCAGGTTGCTGCCGGTCAGTTCCTCGGCCACTTTCCGGAAGTCGTCGGTGGAGAGCGAACGGTTCGCGAAGCGCTCCGGCACGGCCTTCAGCAGTTGACCAAATTTCTCCTCTCCCATGATCGTGCGCAGCATATGCAACGTCGCGGCTCCCTTGCTGCCGGTGACTGCAAAAAACTCGGGACTGTAGTCCTCAAAGCGCGCCGCTTGTAGCACCGGCGCGTCCGTCACGGTCATCGCGTCCACATAGAGATCCCGCACTTCGGGTTCGATCACCTGTTCGCCATTTGTCTGCACCTGATACAGGAATTCCGCATACTTCGCCATGCCGTTCGCAATCCAGATGTGGTTGCGATTGGTGGGCGAAACCAGGTTGCCATACCATTGCCGCGTCAACTGATTCGCGAGAATCCTTTCGGATGGCTCCCGCCGTGCTTGTCCTGTGGAGACGAAGAGAATGCCGGGTGCCGAATAGCCGCCTGGTGCGCGCATCCCCGTTTCCACTAGCGCCACATTGCTGACTGGCGGCAGGCCGAATACCGAGGTCAGATAGCTCATCACCTTGCCCGTCTGCTCACCCCACTCGCGCGGTTTCGCCTCCTCATCGTGGAACCAGACATCGACGTTGAACCCTTCGGCCGACGTCCGCTGCGCCACTCCGCGCACGACGGCGAAGCTTCCGGGGAAGCCGGGCTGGGTAGTGCGGAAGTTGAACTTGTTGCCCTCAGTTCGCTCCAGGCCGCTGGCCACCACGCGGAACCCCGCCGGCGCCTGCACGGTCAAGTCCATGGTGAAACGGTCGGAGGTGTAGCCCGCAACCGGAAACCAGCGTCCGGGGTAAAGGAAATAGGCGCCCTTCTCGCTGACCGCCGCAAAAGCGATACCGTACACCGGTCCTTCTTCGGTCCCAGTCAGGCGACCCTCGTACTCAAACTTCAGCGACGCCGGTTTGCCCTTTTCCAGCGGTTCGGGAAGACTGATGCGCACCCCCGAATCCTCATAGGAGCGCGCAGCTTGCAGCGTCCGTCCCTGCTGGTCGGTGACGCGGGTCAGATTCAAGCTGCCATGCAGCTCGAAGTTGACCGTCAGGACCCGGTCGTCCTCCGGCGTGAATACCACTTCGCTTGTGGCCCGCAGCGTCTGCGCATCCAGGTCCACCTGCGCGTCGATCTTGTAACTCCCCACGTCGATGGCCGAGCGCGAGGCCATCTGCGCCGGCGCCACTGACGCCAGCGCCAACAGGACCAGCAATAGGGTTGGGGTCTTCATCTACTTCACTCCCATCAATTCTAAAGATGCGGCAATCCGCGCGGCGGACTGATCCAAAGGATCGCCGTCGCTGGCCAGCGATGCGGCCACAGCGGCCAGTTCCGCTCGCATCTCCGTGCGTTTGCGCTCATCAGACAACAGTCTTTCGGCCGCCCCGGCGATTGCCCGCGGCGTGCACTCATCCTGAATCAACTCTTCCACGACGCGTTTTCCGGCCACCAGGTTGACCATCGAAAAGAACTGCGTTTTCACCAGCGGGCGTCCGAGCCAGTAAGTAACCGGCTGCACCCGGTAGTAGGTCACCATCGGCACGCCCAGTAATGCCGCCTCCACAGTCACGGTCCCGCTGGCCGGCAAGGCGACATCGGCGTGCGCCAAGGCATCCCAAGTCTCGCCGGTCACTAACCGCGAACCGGTCTCGCGGAGAAAAGCCCTCACCGCGGGCTCATCGATCCAGCGGGCTTCCGCGGGTGCCGCCAGCACGATTGTCACAGCCCGCATCGCCTTCAATTCGCGAACGGCTCCAGCCAGCACCGGCAGATGTCTCATCACTTCGCCGCGTCGGCTACCTGGACACAAGGTCACCAGTGGAACATCAGCGGGCAAGCGATGCCGAGCGAAAAATTCCATCCGCGTTCCCGCCGCGCGCACCTTTCCGGCCAGCGGATGGCCAATATAGACCGCATTCACGCCGCGCCGCCGGTACCATTCCTCCTCGAATGGAAAGATGCAGTAGAGTTCCTTCACGTTTCGTTCGAGAACCCGCACCCTCCCCTCCCGCCATGCCCACGCCTGCGGCGCCACCAGGTAGAAGACCTCCACTCCCATGGACTTCAGCTTCGGCGCCACGCGCAGATGGAATCCGGAACTGTCGGTCAGGACCGCCGCTGCCGGTCGCTCGCGCTCCGCTGCGGCGAGCAGCCGCCGGTACTCCCCGTGGATGCGCGGTAGATGTTGCAGCACCTCCACCAAGCCCACTACCGCCAGGCTGTCGGCGTCCACCACGGTCCGCACGCCCGCCGCCCGCATCGCCGGTCCAGTGCAGCCGAAGAAATCCAGGTCAGGCCGCCGCGCCCGCAACCGGCCCACCAAGTGCGCGGCGTACCGATCGCCCGAGGCTTCGCCCGCCGATACCAGGATCTTTGCTGCCACTTCAGTTCCAGTTTATCCGGGCTTGGCCTGTTGCTCTGATATGCTGATGAATTGCCTGCCGGGCGGGCTCCGTCCGCACGCCGATCCATGTCCGCGTCCAAAGCTCTTCCATCCATCCACCTCCGGCAATTCGCGGAACAGTTCCGTTCCGACATGATCCCGCTCACACGGAACATCTCCTATTTCACTGCCGCCGTCCCGCTTTCTGCCGAAGACCTCCGCGACTACATCGACGAACCTTTCGCCGCTCTGCCCCCCTCCATCGCTGCTGCACTGCCGAAGATCCTCATTATTCTTGTCCCCTACCTCGCCAAGGCGCCCGCCGCCCCTCGCTCCCGCCGCGGCCAGAACTGCCTGATCAGCATGGAGCCGCCTGCGGAAGGTGAGGCCGCCCCGGTCTGCCGCGCCACGGCCGGTAAGGAAGTGGTGCTCGCTTTCGCCGTCACCGATGTCGAGGTGGCCGACTATCACTACCGGCTCTACCGCGCCATCGCCGAGGTCTTCGCCGGCCTTCCTGCCGGAGTGCCCAAACCCTATCTCGACCTGCTTCGGGAAGAGTTGGACCAGCGCGCCCACGGCGAAGTGGATGAAGCCTCCTGGTCGCTCAAACAGTCGCTCCACGGCTCCGCACGCCGTTTCCCGCTCTACGCCACGCAGAGTTTCATCGACACCCTCACCCTCTATCTCCACGGGATCTGCTGCGACATCGACGTGGAAACCGGGCCGCGCCAACTCCCCAGCCATCTGCTCCGCAGGCGCCTTCGTCTGCTCAAGCAACTCTACCCGCCTCCTTCGGGCTATGCTGTTTTGCCCGAGGACCTGCGATAGAATTGCCCACGTCATGCAACGCCGCCAACTTCTCTCCAGCGCCGCCGGCGCCGCCACCCTTGCCATGTCTTCCAACGCCCAGACTCCAGGCGCCGCCCGCGCCGTTTTCGAACTGCGCTACTTCCGTCTCCGCAACACAACGGACAACCAGCGCGGAAGGCTCACTACCTGGCTCGTGCAGAACACGCTGCCAGCGCTCCAGCGGGCAGGCGCCGGTCCCATCGGCCTCTTCGCAGCCTCAATTGCCCCCGATTCGCCCTTCCTGCTGGCCATCTCCAGCCATGCCAGCCTGGCCGCTTACGAGCAAAACATGGCGAAACTGCTAGCGGACGAAGCCTTCCTGGGCGCGTCGGAAGCATTCTTCAGCCAGCCCGGCCTCCCCTTCCAGCGCATGGAAACCCACCTGCTCCGCGCCTTCGGCGGCTTCCCCTCGCTCGTCATCCCCCCCGCGCCCGAAGCCGGCCAGCCCGCGCGCCTGTTCGAGCTCCGCATCTACGAATCCAACTCGCCCCTCTCGCTCATGAAGAAGATCGGCATGTTCGAGAACGGGGAAATCGATATCTTCAAGCAGAAGGGACTCCCTCCGGTCTTCTTCGGCGAGACCATCGTGGGTGACCGTATGCCCAATCTCACCTACATGGTCTGGCACGATAGCCTCACCGCCCGCGAGGCCAACTGGCGCAACTTCGCCACCAGCCCCGAATGGAAGAAACTCGCCGCTACCCCCGGCCTCAGCGACGGCGAGATCGTTTCGAACATCACCACCTACCTGCTGAGTCCCATCAATGGCTCCCAAATCCGCTAGCCTTCTCGCTCTTTTCACGGCCGCGGCGCTCGCCCAGGCGCCGCGCGCCATCAGCATCCCGCAAACCGATCTATCCACGAACACCGCGCTCCAGACCATCATCGACCGCGAACCCGGCCAATACCTCGGCCACCCCACCACCGTTCTGCTCGAGGACGGCCGCACTATCATCACTGTCTATCCCAAAGGCCACGGCCGCGGCGGCATCGTGATGAAGCGCTCTACCGATGGCGGACGCACTTGGTCCGACCGCCTCCCCACGCCCGAAAACTGGGCCACCTCCCAGGAAACCCCCACCATCCACCGCGTCATCGACCGCGCCGGCAAGAAGCGCCTGATCCTTTTCTCGGGCCTCTATCCCATCCGTCTCGCCGTTTCGGAGGATGACGGCGCCACCTGGTCGCCTCTCGCCCCCATCGGTAACTTCGGTGGCATCGTCGCCATGTCCGCGCTCGTCGAACACGGCCCCGGTGTCTATGGGGCCTACTTCCACGACGACGGCCGTTTCATCCGGGAAGGCGGCGCGGGCGAGCGCCGTTTCCGTGTCTATCGCACCCTTTCGCGCGACGGCGGCCTCACCTGGTCCGCCCCCGTTGAGCTCTTTTCCCACCCCGATGCCCACCTCTGCGAACCCGGCATCGTCCGCTCCCCCAATGGCCGCCGCCTCGCCATCCTGCTCCGCGAGAACAGCCGCAAATTCAACTCCTTCATCGCTTTCAGCGACGACGAGGGCGCCACCTGGACAACCCCTCGCGAGATGAACGCCGCCCTCACCGGCGACCGTCACATCGGCATCTACACCGCGGACAACCGGCTCTTCCTCTCCTTCCGCGACACCGCCCACGAGAGTCCCACGCGCGGCAGTTGGGTTGCCTGGCTTGGCTCCTGGGACGATCTCGAACAGAACCGCCCCGGCCAGCACCGCTTCCTCCTGCTCAAGAACCACAGGCAGATGGACTGCTGCTACCCCGGTCTCGAACGCCTCCCCGACGGCACCATCGTCACAACCACCTACGGCCACTGGACACCCGGCGAACAGCCCTACATCGTCACCATCCATCTGCCGCCAGCCTTGCTGAAACAATGACCCCATTCGACACCGCGCAGCACCCCCACCGCCGCTTCAACCCCCTCACGCGCGAATGGGTTCTCGTCAGTCCCCACCGCACCCAGCGCCCCTGGCAGGGCCAGGTCGAAAAAGCCTCCCCCGACGAGCGCCCCACCTTCGACCCCGCCTGCTACCTCTGCCCCGGCAACGAACGCGCCGGCGGCGCCCGCAATCCCGCCTACGATTCCGTCTTCGTATTCGACAACGACTTCGCCGCCCTGCTCCCAACCACGCCCCCTGCTACGCCCTCGAATCCCACCGACCTGCTCCGCGCCGAAGCCGAACGCGGCATCTGCCGCGTTGTCTGCTTCTCGCCCCGCCACGACCTCACCCTCGCGGAAATGTCCAGCGCTTCTATTCGCCTTGTCATCGATTGCTGGGCCGATCAGTTCGCCGAACTCAGCGCCCTGCCCTGGATGGGCTATGTTCAGATCTTCGAGAACCGCGGCGCGATGATGGGGTGCAGCAACCCCCACCCCCACGGCCAGATCTGGGCCTCCGCCTCCATCCCCACCGAAGTCGCCAAGGAATCCGCCTCGCAGGCCGCCTACTACGAAGAACACGGCCGCACCCTCCTGGCCGACTACCTCGCCATCGAGCAGCAGTCCGGCGATCGATTAGTCGCTTTGAACGACCACTTCGCTGCCCTAGTCCCCTGGTGGGCCATCTGGCCCTTCGAGGTCATGCTCATCGCGCGCCGCCCCGCCGCCACCCTTCCAGAACTCACCAGCGCCGAACGCAACGCCCTCGCCGCCATTCTGCAGGACATCACCACCCGCTACGACAACCTCTTCGAGACCTCCTTCCCCTACTCCTTCGGCTTCCACCAGCGCCCCTCAAACAGCGCCGCCCAAGGCTGGCATCTCCACGCCCACTTCCATCCCCCGCTGCTCCGCTCCGCCACCATCCGCAAGTTCCTCGTTGGCTACGAACTCCTCGCCATGCCCCAGCGGGACATCACCCCCGAAGCCGCGGCCGCTCGTCTGCGCGAACAATCCACTGTCCACTACCGCCACCAGGAGCCCGCCTCATGATCTCCCGCCGAGTCTTTCTTACTGCCACCGCCGCCGTGCCCGGCTATTTCGCCGCGCCCACCTCGCGCTCCAACATCCTCTTCATCGCCATCGACGACCTCAACGACTGGATCGGCTGCCTCGGCGGCCACCCCGATGTCCGTACGCCTAATCTGGACCGCTTCGCCGCCTCGGGCGTCAACTTCACCAACGCCCACTGCGCCGCCCCGCTCTGCAACCCCTCCCGCGCCGCGCTGATGACCGGCATCCGCCCCTCCACCTCGGGTGTGTACGAAAACAACCAACCCATGCGACGGTCCCCGGTGCTCGCCAACGCCACCACCCTCTCCCAGCATTTCCGCGCCGCCGGCTACTCCGCCACCGGCGGCGGCAAGATCTATCACGGCTCCTTGCCTGATCCTCAGAGCTGGGACGATTACTTTCCCTCCCAAGGCCCCTACCGCTCTCCCGATCCCGAACCCGCCCAGCGGCCTGTCAACGGCATCCCCAACGCCGCCAACTTCGACTGGTCTCCGCTCGATGTCCCCGACACTGAAATGGGCGACTACAAGGTCGCCGAATGGACCCGCCAGCAACTCAGCCGCCGCCACGACAAGCCCTTTTTCCTCGCCTGCGGTCTCTACAAGCCCCACCTCCCCTGGTATGTCCCGCGCAAGTACTTCGAGATGTACCCGCTCGACAAAATCACCCTCCCCGAAGTGAATGAGAACGATCTTGACGATATCCCCGAAGCCGGCCGCCGCATGGCCAGGCCCGAACGCGACCACGCCAACGTCCTCAAGTACAACCAGTGGCGCCACGCCGTCCAGGGCTATCTCGCCTCCATCACCTTCGCCGACACCATGGTCGGCCGAGTTCTGGAAGCCCTCGAACAGGGCCCCCACGCCGCTGACACCACCGTTGTCCTCTGGAGCGACCACGGCTGGCACCTCGGCGAAAAGCTCCACTGGCGCAAGTTCGCCCTCTGGGAAGAGGCCACCCACAACGTCCTCATGCTTCGCGCCCCCGGTGTCACCAAAGCCGGCGGACGCTGCCCCCGCGCGGTGAACCTGCTCGACATCTACCCTACCCTCATCGACATCGCCCGGCTGCCCCAACGCTCGGCGCTGGAGGGCCGCAGCCTCATGCCCTTGCTCAGGAACCCTGGCGCCCGCTGGCGGTATCCCACCCTCACCACCTATGGCAAGGACAACCACTCCGTCCGCGACGAGCGCTGGCGCTATATCCGCTACGCCGACGGCTCCGAGGAACTCTACGACCGCAACAAGGACCCCCTCGAGTGGACCAACCTCGCCTCCCGCACCGAACACGAAGGCGAGAAACGGCGCCTAGCCCGCTGGCTCCCCACCGTCAACGCCGCTGATTCACCCACGCAAAAGACCGACGGCGGCATCTGGGACGATTGACCTCGCCCACCCAGCCCCCAGCCGCCAGCATCAACTGGCGGGCCCCACTTACAGATGACTCCAGAGCGACTTTTCCTCCTCGCTCTCCTTCGCCTTCCGCTCCCCCAGATACCCCCGCACCGCGTCGCGTCCGCCCAAGCCCATCGCCAGGCTGCCCGCCAGCACCGCGCCGCCCACCAGGATCACGAACGCCGCGAAGAAGACCCGCGGCGCGAAGTCCAGCACATCCGAAGCCACCACCACTGCCACAAACATCGTCACAATCCGCGTCGCCGCCGCCAGACGCCGCGGCGCCGGCAACTCCTCATTCGAAGCCCACACCAGCACCGACCGCCCCAGATACTGCGCCAGCCACGCACCCACCAGCAGAATCAACCCCGCCGTCACCGCCTTCGGGAACAGGAACACCGTCGCCTCCACCATCCGCGACGTCAGGTCCGTCCCGAACACATTCAGCGCCGCCAGCACGCCGCCCACCAGAATCAGCCAGTACGCCGCGCCCGCAATCAGCGGCGTCCCGTGCAGCCTGCCCGCGCTGTCGAACATCGACCGGAGTCCGCTGTCACTCAGGAACCGGTCGATCCCCGCGCCCTTGATCGCCTTCGTCATCGTCCATCGCACGGCTTTCGCCACCAGCCAGAACAGCGCCAGCACAATTAGCGCCACCACCAGCGGCGGCACGTACGTCGTCAGGTGGAAGGAGATCGTGTCGAGAACCCGGTCCAGTACATCCTGCAAAGTGCGAATCATGGCTTAAGCCTCCATCTCCCGCGCTTGTGGCGCTTCGCTCTGCGGCGCCTTCTCCCGCGCCGCCGTCTTCGTGCCAAACCACAGATCAATCAGGTACGGCTTCAGGTCCTCGAAGGTCAGACACAGCCGCTCGATCCGCTGCTCCACTTCCGCCGCCCCCATCTCCGCTGTCTCCACGACGAACGAGGCGACCCGCCCCAGGTACAGCGGTGTAATCGACCGCAGCAGGTGCCCGCGCTCCAGCCGGTTGTCCCGCGCCGCGCAGCCGAACTCATAGATCATCCGCACCCACAATTCATCGTCCAGCCGGAACTGCTCCTTCGGACCCGCGTACTTCGTCAGCTTCAGGATCGCCCGCAGCGTGTCCTCCCGCAGCGCCAGCCCCCAGATCTCCGCCAGATCCTCGCCGCCCTTGCGGAATTGATTCAGCATCCGCTCGACATTCACCTGAATCGGATCAAGACCCACATCGTAACGGAACCCGAACAGCGCCGCGTCGGTGCTCCCGTTCCGCGTCCGCCACGCCGAATCGTACTCCTGCATCAGCGCGAACACGCTGCCCACCACCTGCTGCAGCATCGCGCTCAAATCCGATCCAGGATCCTTCGCGTCATGGAGTTTCGCGCCCAGAAAGCTCTGGCACACGCGGAACCCTTCAGCCACGGCGATGGTCGTCATCCAGATGTCGATGCCGAATCGAGCGACGTCTGTCTCCCAGTCGTCGCGTTCCAGATACCGGCACAGCAGCGGGTTCGACATTCCGAAGTCCCCGCCGATCGGTTGTCGCAGCCGCTGCCCGTAAAGGCATCGCGTCAATGGATAAATGATGCTATTGGTGATCGTGCCGTCGTACTTGTGCCGGTGGTAGTAGGGCGCCACAAAATCAAAGTTCGCGAACAACACCGGCCGCAACAGCAAATCGATCCATTCCGGCGTAATCGACCGGAGATCCGAATCCACCACGCAGCAAGCCTTCGCGTTCAGATCCTTCGCCATCTGAAAGATCATGCGGAACGCGCTGCCTTTGCCCGGAATACCGTGATAGGGGAATGAAAGCCGGTGCACTGCCTTCAAGGGCGTCGAAAGCATCAGGAGTTGCGAATCCTGCACGGACGAGCCCAGCACCACGTCGCGCGTGCCGTCCTTCGACCCGCCATCGGAATTCACGATCACCGCCGTGAATTGTGAAAAGTATTTCGCCAGTCCGGCGTGCGCCGCCTGCACTACGTGGCCGATTGTGCGCGAGTTGTTGTAACTCGGAATGCCAATCACAATGTCGGCCTGCTCGACGGCCGCCACGGCTTTCTGCGCTTCAGGAGGAAGCAGGGATTGCGCCATCAGGGTTCTCGTGTCTCTCTATCTTTATGATTGCAGGCTGTCGCGTCAAGCCCCATCCCTCGAACAGAGCAATTTTGCTCAGGAATCCTGGGTACTCACCGAACGCATTCTCACCCAGCAGACCATCGCCGTAACATTCAGAATCGCCGCCACCAGAAAGTAGGCCCGCGCGCTTCCTGTCCATGCCAGTAACCACGGAAACGCATTCGCGCTCACGAATGCCCCCAGGTTCCCCACCATGTTCATCGCTGCTGAAACGCTGCCCGCGCTCTTGCCCGCCACGTCCGCGCAATACGACCAGCTCGGGCTGATCGTCATGTCCGCCCCGAACGTCGCTGCCGTGAACGCCAGCACCGCTCCCAGAGGCGTTTCCATGCCGCTCACCGCCAGCACCCCGCCCGCCGCCAGACCGAATCCCGCGATCGCCGGCAGCCGCCTCGACCAAGCACGCATACGCGACGCATACAGCCGATCTACTACAAAACCGGCCATCCACTGCGAAACCGCGCCTACCAAAAGCGGCGCCATCGCATACGCTGCTGCCTCCGCGTCGGTCAGTCCGTACTGCCGCTTCAGATACGGCAGCATCCACGTCAGGCAGATGAAAAACGTGAAATTTCCCGCGAAGTACTGGACCATCGCCGGCACGAACACCGGCGTCCGGAATACCTCCCGCAGCCCAATCTTCGGCCCGCCCGCCACCGGCGCCACCTCCAGCCGCTTCTCCGGATAGTCCCTGAACCACCACAGCCAGAACACTGACCACGCCACGCCCACCGCGCCCAGCACCACGAACGACCATCGCCACCCCCACCGATCCAGCATCATCACCAGCAGCGGAAACGACAGCGCCGCCCCGATCCGCGATCCCGAAAACAGCACTCCGTTCGCCACCCCACGCTCGCTCACCGGCAGCCAGTTCACGAAAGCCCGCGCGCTCCCCGGAAATGCCCCCGCCTCCCCCACGCCAAACCAGAACCGGATTACCACCATCGACGCGAAGCTCCACGCCGTTCCCGTCAGCGCCGTCAACACGCTCCACCCCGATACCACCACCGCCAGCGCCAGCCTCGGCCCGAAGCGGTCCGCCAGCCACCCCGAGGGGATTTGCGCCAGCGCATACCCCAGCGCGAATGCGCTGAAAACCACGCCCATCTGCGCATCCGTGAAGCCAAGGTCCCGCGCAATGGGATCCTTCGCCGTCGAGATGCACACGCGGTCAATGTAGGTGATCATCGACAGCACAAACAGTGCCGCCACCACCCCATACCGCTTCACGCCGCCGCACCTCCAAACACCCTCGCCGCCGTGCCGCCCAGTATCAGCCGCTTATCCTCCTCGCTGACTGCCAGCCCCTCGATCTTCGCGAACTCCACCTCGACGTTCTCTGGCAGGTCCGAGCCTGCCATCAGCCGGTCCGCTGCCACGTGCTGCAACACCTCCAGGACATGATTCGGCATCAGCGTACTCAACTCGAGGTAGATATTCGGGCAAAACTGAGCGGCCACAATCGCTTCACCCACCAACAGCCCGCCGCCGCCGCAGTGCGCCAGCACGAAGGTCGTCTCCGGATACCGCCGTGCCACCGGCATGTACAGCGCGGGCAGCGAATACGGAATCCCTGACCCCGTGTGGATGATCACCGTCATGTCGAGTTCCGCGGCAATCTCGAAGAAACTCTCGCTCACCGGCCATAACGGATTCAGAGCCTGATACTGCGGCTGCAGCTTCATCACCTTGAACCCAAGCACCTCCCTGCACCGCCGCACTTCGTCGCGGAACTCTGCCTCTGGAATAAATGGATTCAGGCACGCCACGCCGCGCAGCCGGCAACCCGACCCGCGCACCGCTGCGCCGATCTCATCGTGCTCCGCGCGGAAGTCTTCGACCACCGGATACGGAATCACCACCGAGTGATCCACGCCGTGCGCTTCCATCGCCTCCAGAAGCGCCTCCGCCGTGTAGCTCCGGCCGCTGTGCCGTGCGCGGCCCACATGCGTGTGGGTGTCCCACACAACGCGTCCCTGTCTCATGGCATCGCCTCCGCGATTGCACTGCCCATCTCTGCGGTCGTCATCCGCCCACCCAGGTCGCGTGTGCCCGCGCCCGCTTCGCTCAACACCTGCTCCACTGCCTGCCGGATCATCGCCGCCGCACGCGTCTCCTCCTCCGCGCCGAGCCAGTCCAGCATCATCGCCGCCGAAAGCACCGTCGCCACCGGGTTCGCCAGTCCCTTCCCCGCGATGTCTGGAGCCGATCCGTGCGATGGCTGAAACACGCCATACTCATCCCCGATGTCCGCTGACGGCGCCATCCCCATCCCGCCCACCAACCCCGCCGCCAGATCCGACAGAATGTCTCCGAACATGTTCTCCGTCACCAGAACATCAAAGCGCTCGGGCGCCTGCACCAGGTAGAGCGCCATCGCGTCCACATAGATCCGGTCCGCCTCCACGTCCTCGTATCCCGCCGCCACCTCGTCAAACACCATCCGGAAGAACGCCATCGACGGCAGCACATTCGCCTTGTCCACCAGCGCCACCCGCCCCCGACGCGCCCGCGCCTGCTCGAATGCCGCGCGGCACACCCGCTCCGCGCCCCGCCGCGTGATGCGCAACCGGTCCTCGGCGAACTCCGCCCCGCGGTCCAAAGGATCGAGCCGGCTCGTGAACAACCCCTCGGTGTTCTCCCTCACCAGCATCAGGTCAATCGACCCCGCGCGCTTGCCCTTCAGCGGCGTGTGCGACTCGTGATACAGCCGCACCGGCCTCAGTCCGCAATACAGGTCCATCCGCTCGCGCAGGTCCAGTTGCGGCGTCATCTCAATGCCCGACGGCCATCGCACGCCCGGCAACCCCATCGCCCCGAGCAGCACTGCGTCAAACTCCTTCAGCCGCTCGTACGTTGCCTCGGGCAGCGGATCGCCGCTCTCCAGGTACGCGCCAGCGCCCACGCTGAATTCCTCGAACTCGAGCGACAACCCCGGCGCCGCCTCCAGCGCCTTAACCGCCTCCGCGGTCACTTCAGGACCAACGCCGTCCCCCGGCAGCAAGGCAATCCGCCGCTTCATCCCATCACCTCCGCGATGCGCACCCTCGCCCCGCTCTCCGCGGACCGGTAGCACGCCAGCATTGCAGCCACGCTTTTCAAATACTCTCGTCCCTCCGATTCGCACGCCGCCCCACTCGCCAGGCAATCCACCGCATGCTGCTGAAACGCACGCACGCTGTCGCCCTTGTAGCCTTCTTCCGGCCTGTCAAACTCATGCTCGCGCTCCTCCTCGCCATACACCGTCAACCACAGCCGCCCCTCGGGCGTCATCCGCACCATCCCCTTGTCGCCCTCCACGCGCAGTTCGCCGAACGCCACCGGCGGCGGCTTCGGCCCGCTGATCCGGTTCGCATCAATCAGCCCTTGCGCTCCGCTTGCGAACTCCAACTCAATCAGTGCGCAGTCCTCGCCCGCGATCACCGGGTTCACCCGCGCTGTCCGGCACGACACGCTCTCCACCTCACCGCCCAGATAGCGGAACGTGTCCAAAAAGTGGACCAGCGTCTCGTAAATCAGCAGCCGTGGCATCTTCCTGAAATAAGGCTGCACCTCATACGGCTCCGCGCCTCGACCATCGCCCGTCCGCATCCGGAACCCCACGTGGAACACCCACCCCAGCACGCCCTCCTCCACCAACCGCCGAACCTCCCGGTACCACGGCTGCCACCGCCAGTTCTCGTGGATCAACAGCCGCCTTCCCGCCGCCTCGCACGCACCCACCATCGCCACGCAGTCGCTCCACTCCGGCGCCATCGGCTTCTGGCAGATCACGTCCACGCCTTGCTTCGCCGCCAGCTCCACCAACCCCCGGTGCGTCTCTGGACCAGTCACAATATCAAGAAAGTCAGGACGTTCCACCATCAGCATGCTCGCCGTATCGCCGTACACTTTCGCAATCCCAAATTCCCGCGCGAACGTCCTCGCCTTCTCTACTTCCGGGTCCGCGATCGCGGCGATCCTCGCGCCCTCCACCTGCGCCCATCCTTCCGCGTGGAACCGTGCAAAGAATCCCGCTCCGGCCATCACTCCTTTTTTCATCGGCC
>ERZ761609.428-NODE-428-length-49570-cov-59.608058_pt1 | contig 49570 bp, 41 predicted proteins | sample MGYA00511163_ERZ761609 | MGnify/ENA primary metagenome ERZ761609 (study PRJEB28899, sample SAMN02445070) | bioreactor sludge metagenome | biome: EBPR sludge | place: Australia: Brisbane, Thorneside Wastewater Treatment Plant | collected 2011-12-16 ... | reverse complement strand
CGTATTCCAGCATCACCACGTGCTGGTACTTCATCTCATTGCGCAACAGCTTGAGCAGCCCGGGGACCGGCAGCACGCCGTCGCCGACGTCACACTGGCTGCGGCTGACCATGGCGTCCTTCAGGTCCTTCACATCCACGTCGTAGAGCCGCTTGCCACATTCGCGGGTCGCCTTCACGATGTCGATGCCGGTGCGGGATGTGTGGCCGGCATCCATGCAGACGCCCATCCGCGGATCCATCTTCGCGATCTGCTTTAGCGCATCCGAAGGCGCCGGATAATGTTTGTCCTCGGGGCCATGGTTGTGAATGGCCACCTTGATGTCGTACTCCTTCACCATCTTTTCGACGATCGGGAGGGTTTGTGCGGTCGGCGCACAGGTCATGATCCCAACGCCGAGTGCCTTGTTGAACTCGAACTTCTGGCGGATGTCGCCTTCGTCCATCTTCTGCAGATTGGTGTTACCCGAGGCCACCAGGGTGATCCCGGCATCCTCCAGCACCTTCTTCGCCTCGCGCACCTGGGCGGGACTGCTGGTGTAGGGCAGGTGGACTTCGAGTTTCAGTTTCGCGTAACGCACCTGCAACTCCTGCATTGCCTTCACGGCTTCGAGGAAGGTGAGCTTGCGCAGGGAATACGTGGCCACGCCGAGTTTCAGATCGCCGGCCGCGCCCGCCTGGGCGCCGCGCAATGCGCTCGGCATCGCGGGAAAGGCCGCCGCGGCGGCGAGAAGAGAACGTCGGGACAGGTTCATAGTGGGCACTCCAATGCCCAACAGTGTATATCAGAACGAGCCGCAGCGGTCCCTCGGCGCAGCATTAGTGAAGAGCGAGAGCGGGCGCGCCGGTTGCCGCCTACAGATGCAGCGCCGGTTCACCCTGGGCAGTGAGCAGGCCCATCTCTTCGAGGCGCTCGCGCACCGACTCGCAACCCGCGGCATCGAGAGGCAGATGCGGCGGCGCCAGGATGTTCTCGCACAATCCACAGAGCCACATCGACGCTTTCAACCCCTTCAGGAAACTCGATCCGTAGCCGCCGATGCCGTAGATCTTGCGGCTCAGCGTCATCAACCGCTCCTGCAGCGCCCGCTCCTCGTCCACTCGCCCTTCGGTCACTGCGCGGTAGAGGCCCACATACAGTTCCGGGAAGAGATTGGCGCCGCCGGTCACACCCCCGGTGGCGCCGAGATGCAGGGCCTCCGACAGTTGCTCCTCCGGCCCCATGAAAATGGCGAAATCCTCAAAATCCGAAACGGCGGCCAGGGCGGCGCGGAAGTAGTCCATATCGCCGCTGCTGTCCTTGAGCCCCGCGACGTTCGGCAGCCGCCCCAGCCGCTTGAGCGTTTCAATTTCGAAACGGACTTTGGTCATGCCGGGGAAATTATACAGATAGACCGGCAGCGGAGAGGCCTCGACCAGCAGGCGGACGTAGCTCTCGAGTTCATCCTGGGAGATGGGAAAATAGTACGGCGGCGCCACCACGGTCGCCGCCGCGCCGTACTGGCGGGCGTGCTGGGTCAGACTCACCGCCTCCTCCAGCGATGTGTCCGTCACACCCACCAGTACGGGAACCCTTCCCCCCGAGACCGCGCAAACTTCCTCGATGATCGCCCGGCGCATGCCATAGCCCAGGCTCGGGGCTTCGCCCGTCGTGCCAAGAACGAACAGCCCATCCACGCCGGCCCGGATCATTCGCTCGCACAAATGGCGCAGCGCCGCCCGGTCCAAGTCCCCTGCCACCGTCAGTGGCGTGGCCACGGGCGGGACGATTCCACGTTTCGGGCATCCCTGTGTCATGTGCGTCTCCTTAATTCTCGGAGACGTTTCGGAAAAATGTCAAGAGGGAGTGGAAAACGAAACCGCTAAAGCCGGGGCTTCGCCAGTCCCGCGGAGACCGCACCGGCGGCGCGTTTCACACTGTCGATCAGCTTCTGCTGCGCGCTTTGCGCGCCTAGGCGCTGCCGGGGGAGCGACACACTGATGGCGCCGACTGCATTGCCTTCGGGGGCGAGGATCGGCGCGCCGAAACAGAATCCGTCCGAGCAAGTCTCGGCCCGGTCCAGGCCGAATCCTTTCAAACGGATCTGCTCCAGCTCCGCGTGCAAGGCCTGTTCATCGACGATCGTCTGCGGCGTGATCGCGTTGATCCCGTAGCTTCGAATGAGGTGCTCCCGGCGTTCTTCGCGCTGGAAGGCTGTGATGCACTTGCCCAGGGAAGACGCGTGAGGTTGCAGAATTCGTCCCACCGTGTTGCCCATCCGGACGATCTGCGGGCTCTCCACCACCGCGATCACTTCAATGTGATTGTCGAAAAGGAACGCCAGCGACGCCGTTTCCCGAAATTCGCGGACCAGGTCGCGCAACTGCGCGGACCCCAGTTCGAGGACCTTTTCCAGATGGACGCGCGCAGCCTGCTTCGCGGGGTTGGCCTTGAGCGTGTAGCGGCCTCCAGCGTCCTTGTCCACCGCTCCTTCGCTCTCCAGCGTGTACAGCAGCCGGAACAGCGATGTCTTCGTCAGCTTCACCAGGGAAGCCATTTCGTGAAGGGACATCGGCTGCGAGGCCGCCGAAAGCAGGTCAAGCACCTGCAGCGCCTTCGCCACCGCGCGGGAGTAGTATTGTTTATCCGCCGGTTCGGATCGGACGCCCGCTTTCGCCCGGCTTGTGGTTTTTCGCGTTCCTGCTGTCATAACCGCCGCTTTGTCCAGTCAATATATCACTCCTTTAGGTCCGGAACCCGGCCGGGCTGCCCGGTCATCTATCCTCATAGGAGATTTCGTGGTTGATTCCCGGGAGCCGCATGATCCTTCAGCCCATTCTGATTGCGCTACTCGGCCTTCTGGCGGGCGCCTCCGCTCAAGCCGGGGTCGCAAGGCCCGTGCCTTCTCTTGATCCCGCCGGACAGGCCGAGGCGCGTCGACTCCTCGACCAGATCCGGCGCGATCCGCGCGGACCATTTGGGCCGATCCGCTGGTACTGCACGGACGGCCGTGTCCTCCCGCCGCAGGGCGCGCCCTGCGGCCCCGGCCGCGGATTCCAGCACGCTTCGCCCAGCGTGGCCGCACAACAACTGACCCGTCTCGACATCGACGTCGCCCGTTTTCTCGCCAACATGCCGTTCGAGGAGTTTCTTGACGTGCGGCGGAACCACCACTGGCTCCGGCAGATCATCCTGCTTGACTACCTGACCACGACAAACGACGGGTGGATTTACAAACGCACCTGGTCGCGTCGCGGAGTCCGCCAGGCGGAAGACGAAGAGGCCTCGGCGCGGAGGCTTCTGCGCCAACTCCTGCAGGATCCGGTCTGGCTCGAGCCGAACTACCTGCTGGCCCTTCAGTTGACCGCTACCTTGCCCCACGGTATCGATACCGCCCGTGTTCGCCGGATTCGTGCCCTGTCCACCGAACTCGCCGACCAGAACCCCGCCTTCTTTTCGCTCCGCGCCAAGATCCATTCCCGTCCCGGGCCAGAGGACATACCCGCCGTCGAAGCCTTCGTCCGTCAGCAGAATCCAACGCCGCCCGACCGCTTCCACGATCTGGTTCGACTGATGCGTGACGAGTACTCGCTCGCCAACACCGCCCAGGCCCTGCCGGCCTTCCAGAAGCAGTTGAAAGGCTCCCTCGTTGAAACGGACCTCGACGCCCTCGCCGCAGCCGCCTCGCGGTCGAACCGGGAGGCTTTCGAGACGGGCTCCCGCCTCAGCCTGTCGATTCGGCGGGCCCTGACTTCGCCTGGGCCGGGTACCGTCAAGCTTCAGCTCGCCGATCTCCAGGTTTGGCTACTGGATACTGTCTTCCGCTACGGCGCCTCGGAAGGAGCGCCGTCAGGCAGCCGCCGCGAGAGGCTCGTTTCAACCCGGAATTGGCTCCGTTATGCCGCCGGAGCGGGGCTGCTCTCGTTCCGGCAGTTGGAAGCCGCCGAACCGGCTCTGGCTGCCCTCCTTGATGAAGCTTCCCCTGGCCCCGGCCGCTACAATGCCGCCATTCGCGACCTGCAGCGAACCCTGGAGTGGATCCGCGCCTCGATCGTCCGTGAGTTTGGGCCGGTCCAGCGCCACTATCTTCCTGTCGAGCCCGAAGTCGCCGGACTGATTGACGAACTGCTCCGTCGGTCCGTCGCCCTTCATCTATCCCGCCACGCCGAAGAACTGCTCGCTGACGCTGAAGCCGTCATCGGGCGCCGCCACGCCGTGCTGGGCCAGACCTCGAGCCGCGGCATCCTCGCCCTCAATCCGGGATTGGCCGTTGCTCCTTTGGATATCGTCGAACCAGGAACCGAAGCCGGCGCCCGGCTGGATCCCCAGCGGATTTATGTCGTGCCCGAAACCCTCGATTCGCTGACCCCGGTCACCGGCATCCTGACGCTCGACAGCGGGAACGCCCTCTCCCATACCCAACTTCTCGCCGCCAACCTCGGCATCCCCAACGCCACCGTACCCTCCCGGCTTCTGGCCGAATTGCGCAAACACCGCGGCCGGCGGATGCTGTATGCGGTCACGCCAGCCGGAAACGTCATTCTCCGCGATTGGGACTCGCTCCCGGTCGACGAACAGGCCATCTGGAGCACCCGCCCCCGGCAGGACACGGCCCGTGCTCAACTCGATTCCAGCCGGCTTCGCCTGGACTTGACGCGCGTGATCCCTCTGTCTGATATCGCAGCCGCCGACTCCGGGATTCTCGCCGGCCCGAAGGCCGCCAATGTCGGCGAACTCTCCCGGCGATTCCCTGGGCTCGTCTCCGCGGCGATCGTCGTCCCGTTCGGCGTCTACCATCAGCACCTGCAGAGCGTTGGAGGCGGCCGGCTCGCCGCGGACATTCGCGCGGCCTTTGACGAAGCTGAACGGCTTCGCGCCGGCGGCGCCCCGATCAGCGAGATTCGTGCTTTCATCAACCCCAAACTGGCTCGGTTCCGTGAGGCGATCCGCGCCATCTCCTTCCGGCCCGAATTCGAACGGGACCTCGACGCCCGTCTCGCGGAAGCCTTCGGGCCAGACGGCAGCTACGGCGTCTTTGTGCGTTCCGACACCAATGCCGAGGATCTGCCCCAGTTCACCGGAGCCGGTCTCAACCTGACCGTCCCCAACGTGGTCGGCCGGACACGGATTTTGCAAGCGATTCGCGACGTCTGGGCCTCCCCCTTCGAGGAGCGCGCTTACGAATGGCGGAGCCGCGCTCTCGCCCCCGGCAGTGACGTCTACCCCTCTGTCCTGATCCAGCGGACGGTCAACAGCGAGAAGTCCGGCGTGCTGGTCACCGTCAATCTCGAAACCCTTGACCAGCAGGAGATTACCGTCAATGTCAGCGAGGGCGTCGCCGCGGTGGTCGATGGCGGCTCCGCCGAGTCCCTGTTACTCCGGCCCGATGGCTCGGTCAAACTCCTCGCGCAGGCCCGGACGTCCTCCCGCCGCGTCGCCCTCCCCTCCGGGGGCTTCGACGTCATCGCCAGCACCGGATCGGATTACGTCCTCCAGCCGGACGAGATCCGCCAGCTCCGCAATCTCGCCGCCAAAGTGATCGCCGAATACCCCAAATCAAACGGAAATGACGGCGAGACGCTGCCTTGGGACATCGAATTTGGCTTTGAGAAGGGCGAGTTGCGCCTGTTCCAGATTCGCCCGCTGGTCCGGTTCCGCGAGACCTCGACGCTCGAGCGCCTCGCCCAACTTGAGGGCCCACCGGCGCCCGCATCTCCCGCCCCGGTGGATCTCGACTCCGTCCCGGAGACCCCATGACGCTGAAACTAATGCCTTTGCTGCTCGTCTTCGCCGTCGCTGCCGCCGGCTACCCGCTCGATGCCTTCAAGCGAACGGGGATTCGCCGGCTGGAAGCGTACCGGTTGGCGGTGGACGGGAAAGTCCGCAATGTCCGGCCTGTCCCCAAGGGCGGACAGTTCCGGGAGGCCGATGTCCGGCTCCGGCTGCTCGGCCGGGAAGTGCTGTTGAATCAGAAAGATCCGGCCTTGCAGCGGGGGTTGGAGCGGATCTTTGCGCAGCGGGATTCTTCCTACGGAGTCGCGCTGCTGGACATCACCGACCCAGGGAAGCCGCGCTACGCCGCCGTCCGGGAGAACTTCAAGCAGCTTCCGGGCAGCGTGGGGAAGATCCTGGTCGCTTCGGCCGTGCTCGACGCCACCGCCCGGGTCTACCCGCAAATTGCTGACCGTGAACGCTTTCTGCGCGAGACCGTCCGTCCGGCCGATGAGTTCATCCTCACTGACGGCAAGACGGCGCCATTCTGGGAACCAGGCGCAGCGGTGGTCACCAACCGGGCGCTGCGCGAAGGAGACCGGTTCAGTCTTTGGGAGTGGCTCGACCACATGATGAGCCAGAGTTCGAACGCGGCCGGCTCTCTGTTGTGGAAAGAAGCGCTGCTGTTGCGCGTTTTTGGCCCCAAATACCCCCCATCGAGCGCTTCAGAACGAGCCTTTTTGAGCGATACGCCGCGCGCGGAACTCGGCCGGCTCTCGATCGAGACCATGGAATCCGCCTTCGCCTCGGCAGGCCTTGATTCCGCACAACTCCGTCAAGGGACGATGTTCACCCGCCGAGGCTCGGCCCGGATCCCCGGCACGGCCAGCTACGCGACCCCGATTGAGCTGCTGAAATGGCTCGTCCGGATGGAGCAGGGCCGGCTGACCGACGAATGGTCGAGCCTGGAACTGAAGAAACTGCTGTACTTTTCGCGTGCGAGGTACCGCTACGCAGCCTCGCCGGCGCTAAATCATGCGGCGGTGTACTTCAAATCCGGCTCGTTCTACCAATGCAAGCCGGAGGAGGGGTTCCAGTGCCGGCAGTACACGGGCAACGTGACGAACATCATGAATTCGGTGGCGGTGGTGGAGAGCGCCGGGCGGGTCTATCTGGTGGCGCTGATGTCTAATGTGTTGAAAACAAACTCAGCGGGTGAGCACATGGCTATCGCCGGCGAGATTGAGCGGCTCATCGCCGCCACAAATGATCCTGTCCAGTCCCGCGATTAGTTTCTCCAGAATTTCGCCCCCGCGCGGGTGTTCGACGAGGCCGACGGCGATGTAGCGGCGGCCATCGTGCTCGATGATGCCGGCGTCGGCGTGCCAGTCCTTCCAGGTGCCGGACTTGCGTGCGATCTTGACGTTCGGCACGTTCGCGAGGCCTTTGACGAACTTGTGCCGGATCTCGGGGTTGGAGAAGATGTCGCGCATTTCGGCGCTGAACCGGGCATTGACGAGTTGGCCCTGGGCCATGAGGAGGAAGAACCGGGCGGTCTGGAAGGCGGTGGCGCCGTGGCTGATATTGTTCAGCGGATCGCGCCGCCAGTAGTCGTTGGGACCGCCGTAAGCCTTGCCGAGCCAGAGTCCGCCTGAGCCCTGGAGGTCATAGAGGCGGTATTTGGGGCTGGTGAGAATCCTGGCGATGTTCTCGAAGCCGACCATCTGGATCACTTTGGAAGCATCGGTGTTCGACGACCGCCGGGCGACGCGCAGGAACATCTGGCGCATTTCGGGGGTGTAGTGGAGAGCACCCTCGCGGACCCGCTCGAACCCTGCCATGATGGCGACGATCTTGGGCAGGCTGGCGGCGTACATCATCACGTTGTCGTTGATGCCGGCGTAGCGGGGGCGCTCCGGATCGGTGATATCGACCAGTGAAACGGCGAACTTGCGGGCGTCAACGAGGTTCGATAGTCGCTGTTCGGCGAGCAGGCGCGCAAGTTCCTCATTTAGATCGGGATCGGGACGGGCCTCGGCGGCGGAGAGCGTCAGCGCAACGGCGAGCAGACCGGCGACACGGCACAGGCGGGCGGCAAACACCCTCCCATCATGCCAGCGGAAGGCATGCTGAGTCCAGTAAATCCTGTACGAAGGGCGCCGGTTCTTGCAGTACAGGGCCGGCCGGTCATGGCATACTGAGCGGTGATGACGTTCGCGGATGTCGCTCTCGCCCGGCGTCTGGAACGCGCGGAAGGCGCGGCTTGCCTGCAATTTGCGAAAGCCCGGCGGCGGTTGCAGCCTGAAGGCGGGGCGGACTGGATGGAGTGCGCCGGGGCCTTTGTGGTCTTCGACGGGCCGGACTCCCCGATTACGCAGACTTTCGGCCTGGGCATCTCTGAACCGCTGACCGAGAAGGGCCTGGACACCATTGAGGAGTTCTTCCGTCAGCGTGGAGCGCCGGTTCAGCATGAAGTGAGTCCGCTGGCCGGAGTTTCCGCGCTGGATCTGCTCTGCGGGCGCGGCTACCGGCCTGTTGAGGTGAGCAGCGTGCTTTACCGCCTGGTGGAGGTGCAGGCACCAACGGTGCGCGGGCCGGTGGGGGCGCGGGTCATGGACCCGGGGGAGGTGGCACTTTGGTCGGACATCAGCGCCCGGGGCTGGGCACAGGAACAGCCAGATCTGCTCGATTTTGTGCGGGAAATGGGCGCGATTCTCGCCGCCCGGGAGCAGACGGTGTGCTTTTTGGGCGAGGTGGATGGCGTTCCAGGCGCGGCCGGGGCGCTAAGTCTGCACGAAGGGATCGCGCTTTTTGCCGGGGCGGCCACGGTGCCGGAGATGCGACGGCGCGGCCTGCAGGGAGCATTGCTGGAAGCGAGAATGCAGTACGCCGCTGACCAGGGCTGCGACCTGGCCATGATGGTGGCGGAGGCCGGCAGCAACTCGCAACGAAACGCGGAGCGGCTGGGGTTCCGGATCGCTTACACGCGCACGAAGTGGCGGCTGAGCAAGGAAGACTGAGGCGGCAAGGAGCTACCCGATCAGCGAGAGGGCACGCTGGGAGACGCGGCTGACGTAGTTGAAGCGGTAGCCACGCTGGCGCGGGGGGTCTTTCGCTGCTTCTTCGAGGGCGGCTTTGGCGGGCGCGGCGTCGCGGCCGAGAGCTTCGAGGGCGTGGGCGGCGGCGAGGCGGGTCCATTCTTCGTCGTGCTGAAGGCCCGCGACCAGAACAGGCACGGCTTTCTCGACGCCGCCCCGGCGGGCGAGAGCCAGGGCGGCGGCGATGCGGACGACGGCGGAATCGTCAGCCAGCAAGGATTCGAGGCGGGGGGTATCCTCTGGCGCGGCTTCGAGGCGCATCAGGCCCTGGAGAGCCCACCAGCGGGCTGCGGGATCGGCCTCGGCGAGGCCGGCCCGGAGTTCGGGCAGTGCCGCGGCACCGCGTTCGGGGGCGATGGCGAGGGCGCGGAGGCGGGTGAAGCGGGCAGGCCAGCCGGGTCGTTCGGCGATGGCGCGGCGGCTGCCCAGTTTCGCCTCTTCTTCGGCCAGCAGGGGTTCAGGGAGGAACATGATGTCGCCGGTTTCGCGCTGCCAGCGTTCGTGTTCGGCACGGAGGCGTTCGAGGGTTTTGCGGTGGGCCGGGTCGTTTGCCAGATTGCGGATTTCGTGGACGTCATTGCGGACGTCGTACAGTTCTTCGGACGGCTTCTGTTTCGCCATGAACTGGGCCGCGGCGGGCGGAAGAGCGCCTTGGGCGTGGAGGCGGCGGAGTTCCTTCATGGTGGGTCCTTGTTCGGCGGTCCGGATGTGGTCGTAGTAGGGAACGTGCGGCATGTAGTTGCGGATGTAGCGGAAGCGCTCGTCGCGGACGGAGCGGATCAGGTCATAGCGCTCGTCCATCCGGTCGCGTGCGCCGTGGATGTACTTGCGCGGTCTGGGCAGGTTGGGGCCGAGGAAGGGCTGGCCGTGCATGTGGGCGGGCACGGGAATGCCCGCGAGGTTGAGCACGGTGGGACCGAGATCGAGGAAGCTGATCAGACGGCGGTCGAGACTGCCGGGCTTGCCCTGACCGCGGACGCGCCATTTTTCGGGGACGCGGACGATGATTGGCGCGCGCGTGCCAGATTCGTACAGCCAGCGCTTGGCGCGGGGGAGGCCGATGCCGTGGTCCCCCCAGAACATGACGATGGTGTCCTCGGCCAGTCCGGCGTCATCGAGTTCCTTGAGCCGCTGGGCGACGAGGGTGTCCATTTCGGTGATGGTTTCGTAGTAATTGGCCCAATCGCGGCGGGCTTCGGGCGTGTCGGGGTGAAACGGCGGCAGGGTGCGCAGCCTGGTGGGATCCTGGCGCTGATCCGGGCGGACGTGGGGGGTCTGTTTCAGAAATTCTTCACCGCGCATCACGAGGCGGGATTCGTGGGTGACGGTGAAATTGAACACGGAGAAGAAGGGCTGGCCGGGGCGGCGTTTGTTCCAGTGAGCCTGATTCGAGCTTTCGTCCCAGACGCCGTCGGGGGTGTTGGCGAAGTTGTAGTCGGTTTTGACGTTGTTCGCGCAGTAGTAGCCGGCGTCGCGGAGGTACATCGGGAAGGGCTTGACGGAAGCGGGCAGCAGGGCGGCGCTACGCATGTGATTGGCACCGAGGCAACTGGGGTACATGGCGCTGATGATTCCGGTGCGTGAAGGGGCGCAGACGCCGGCGACGGTGTAGGCATGGGAGTAGCGGACGCCCTCGTTGGCCAATTTGTCGAGAGTGGGGGTGATGGCGTGGGGATCGCCGAAGCAGGGGAGTTCGTTGCCGATGTCTTCGGTGGAGAGCCAGAGGATATTGGGGCGGGCGGGAGACTGTCCGAAGGAGAGAGCGGCGGGGCTGGCGAGGAAGGTCCGGCGGTTGATGAGCATGGCGATTCCTGGGGGGCATTGTATCGACTTGGGGCGAGCGTTGTAGGCTGGTGGGATGTTGATTCGCCTGCTTCCGTTGGTTCTCTGTTTTGCCTGGCTTGCGCCAGCAGAGATTGTGACCGAGAAGGTGTTCGGTCCGGAGGTGAAGACCGGGCCATACAAGCACCCGTCCACGATCACCGGGCTGGACAACGGGGATCTGCTGCTGGCGTATTACGGCGGCGAGGGCGAGTACGCGAATGACACCGCGGTTTTTGTAGCGCGGAAGAAAAGAGGAGCGAAGACGTGGTCGGCGCCTCGGCGCGTCGTGCAGGATCCATTCCGCTCGGTGGGCAATGGAGCGATCTGGCAGGCACCGGACGGCGTGGTGTGGCTGTTTTACGTGATCCGGTTTGGCGACACGTGGAGCGAGTCGCGCATCGGCGTGAAGATCTCGAGGGACCGGGGGGAGACCTGGTCGGACTCCTCGCTGCTGACGCTGGAACGGGGGTGGATGGTGCGCGGGGCGCCGATCGTGCTGTCGTCGGGCAAGTATCTGCTGCCGATCTATCACGAAACGGGCGAGGACCGCGAGCGGGTGGCTCCGGACACGACGTCGCTGTTCATGATCTACGATCCGGCGGCGAAGACGTGGACGGCGAGCGGGCGGATTCGCTCGCGGCTGGGGAATTTGCAGCCTTCACCAGTGGAACTGGCTCCGGGTCACGTTCTGGCGTTCTGCCGGCGGGGTGGCGGGTACGAAGGGCAGGACGACGGTTGGATGGTCCGGGCGGAATCGCGCGATGGCGGCATGACCTGGGGTCCGGGGGAAGACAGCCAGTTTCCGAATCCGAACTCGGCGGTGGAACTGCTGAAGCTGAAGAACGGGCACCTGGTACTGATCTACAACGACAGCTTCAAGGACCGGACGCCGCTGGTGGCTGCGGTCTCGGAGGATGGCGGCAAGACGTGGCCGGTAAAGAAGGTCCTGGCGGGCGGCCGGAATTCGTACGCGTACCCGAGCGCGTTTCAGGATGCGGACGGGGTGATCCATCTGGTGTACACGAGCGATGGACGGAAGCAGGTGAACCATGCGCGGTTCACGGAGGCGGATCTGCGGAAGCGGTGATCATGCGGCAGTTTCGGCGGGGCGGCGGGCTTCGGCGCGTTTGACCATGGCGACTCCGGTGAAGATGATGAGCATGGCTGCGGCTTCGCGGAGGCCGAAGGGTTCACGGTAGAAGAGCCAGCCGAGGGCGACGGCGACCACGGGATTGACGTAGTTGTAGATCGAGAGCACGGCCACGGGCAGGTGTTCCAGCACATAGATATAGCTGCTGTAGCCGACAATGGAGCCGAAGACGATGAGATAGAGGATAGCCCAGAGACCCTGGGTCTGGTTCCAGTGGATCTCGCCGCCGCGGAGGAGGGCGATGGGGAGGAAGGCGAGTCCGGCGGCGAACTGTTGCACACCCCCGCTGACGATGGGGTGAACGGTGGTGGGCTGGCGGCGCTGGACGAGCGAGCCGAACGACCACGAGAAGCAGCCGAACTGAAGCAGAAGGAAGCCCTTGACGATGTTGCTGGAGAAGCCGCCATCGAGGGCGCCGGGACCGACGAGCAGGGCGGCGCCGGCAAGTCCAACGAACATGCCGAAAAGCGTGGGTCCATAAAGCCGGACGCGGGGTGGGAGGACTGCATCGAGGCCGAGCATCCAGAAGGGTGAGATGGTGATGATGAGGGCGGCAAGTCCGCTGGGGATCCAGAGTTCGGCGATGGTGAGACAACTGTTGCCGACACCGAGGATGATGACGCCGTTCCAGGCGGTCTGCCGGAGTTCACGACCGCGGGGCAACGGGATGCGGAGAAGCCGGGCGCCGAGCAACATGAGGCCGCCGGAGATCAGGAAGCGGACGGCGACGAGAGTCATCGGCGGGAAGGCTTCGAGGGCCATCCGGATACCGAGGTAGGTGGTCCCCCAGAAGAAGCAGACCGAGACGAGCGCGGCGTAAGCCCAGAATTGTGGATGAGATCCCAACCTGTCAGGGTAGCATCGGCTAGAATGTTGGCTTGATATTGACCTTGACTCTGAACCCGGCGATTGACCGGAATGTGACTGTGGACAAGCTGGTCTTCGACGACCGCGCGTACATTCTCTCTTCGCACGAAACGGCGGGCGGGCGCGGGGTGAACGCCTCCTGCGTACTCCACTCGTTTGGAATGGAGACCGTGGCGGTGGCCATTTCCGGAGGGGCGGCGGGCAAGCGGCTGGAGCAGTTGTTCGGGAGCGGATGTACGTTCACGCCGGAGGTGGTGCGGGTCCGGAACCAGATTCGGACGAATTTTACAATTTCCGACCGCAGCGGATTGGCGGTGAAGTTGAACGAGAAGGGACCGGAGTTGAGTGCGGCCGAGCTGCAGCGGGTGGAGAAGGCGGTGAAGGGACACTTGAAGCGGGCGCAGTGGCTGATGTTGTGCGGATCCCTGCCGCCGGGAGTGCCGGCGGATTTCTACGCGCGGCTGGTGCACCGGTCGAATCGAGATGGAGTGCCGGTTCTGCTGGATGCCGACGGGGAGGCGCTGGAAGCGGCTCTGGCAGAGAAGCCGACGGTGGTGACGCCGAATCAGCAGGAGGCGGAGCGGCTGCTGGACCGTGCGTTATTGACCCGTGGACATTTTCTGGAGGCGGTCTCGCATATCCGCGCCATGGGCGCGAGGGCGGTTGTGTTGTCGTTGGGTTCACGGGGAGCGACTGCGGTGCGGGAAGGCGAGCCGCCGGTCGAAGTCGTTCCGCCGAGGGTGGATGCGCTGTGTCCGATCGGTGCGGGCGACGCACTGGCGGCGGCTTTCACATGGGCGATGGCGATGAAGGGCGATTTCGTGGAGGCGGTGCGATGGGGTGTGGCTGCGGGGACGGCCTCGGCGAGGCTGCCAGGCGTGAGTTTTGCAAGTCTGGAGCAGACGCGGGCGGTGTTCGAGCGGGTGGAAGTGCGGGCGGCGGGGTAGGGAAGGCGCGGCGACGACTTTGCCAGGCGCAGGGCCCCGTATTCCCATCTCCGTGAAACCATAAATATGGTAGACTGGGGTCATGAAGACGACCGTGGAAATTCCGGATGAGCTTTTCCGCGAGGCGAAGGAGTACGCCGCCCATCATGGAGTGCCCTTGCGAGAGATCGTCTCCCGAGGCATCCGCCAGGTGATTCAAGGCGGTTCGGGTCAGCGCAAGTTCCGGCTGAAGACGATCACCGTTCAGGGTCAAGGCTTGGTTGAAGAGATGGATTGGCCCGCGATCCGGGCCCGCATCTACGAGGGCCGGGGCGAGTGATTGCGGTTGACACGAACCTGCTGGTGTATTCCGTCCGGGAGGACTCACCTTGGCACCGATCGGCATTGAGGTGCATTCGGGAACTCGCGGAGGGGCCCATGACCTGGGCCATTCCGTGGCCTTGTATTCATGAGTTTCTGGCAGTCGCCACCAGCCCGAAGATCTATCAGCCGCCGATGCCAATCAGTCAGGCAGTGCAGCAAGTTGAGAACTGGATGGAGAGCCCGAGCCTCCGTCTGCTCGGCGAGACGACCGGCTACTGGCCACAATTGCAGCACATACTACGAGCCAGTCCTGTTTGTGGAGGCGCGGTGCACGACGCACGAATCGCGGCGTTATGCCGGGCTGCCGGAGTGACCGAACTCTGGAGCGCAGATCGCGATTTCTCGCGATTCCCGGGCCTGGTGACGCGGAATCCCCTTGGCGGCTAGCCCCCGTAAGCTGCCGCGATCATCTTGCGGAGGTACGCGGCGTCCCGGGCCATAGCGTCCTGCGGGTTGGTGGTGTTGTACTCGACGTGGAGCGAGAGTGGGCCGCTGAAGCGGGCGCGGGCGAAATGATCGAAGCAGGTCTTCCAATCGACCATACCCTCGCCCAAGGGCACCCAGCGCGGGCGCCAGTGGCTGTTCTGGCGTTCCCAGTGGGCGTCCTTGACGGCGACCATTTTGAGGCGGGGCATGGCGAGTTCGAGGGAAACGCGCCAGACGCCGACGCCGCCTTCCATGGTGGCGTGGCCGGGGTCAAAGTAATAGCCTGCGTAGCGCGGATCGGCCTCCATGAGCATCTCGCGGAATTCCCAGAAGCCCGCACCGACATAAGCGCCGGAGTGGTTGTGCAGGCCGAGCGAAACGCCGGCGCGCCGGGCGAGAGCAACGAGTCCGCGAAAGCCGAGGCGGGCTTCGACGATGGACTGGAGGGCGGATTTGTCGCCGGAGTACCGCCAGTAGCCGGGCTTGAAGAGCGGGATTCCGAGACGGCGCATGGTGTCGATGGTCTGGCGCGCGCCTGGGCTGGCGATCGAAGTGAGATCGGTTGTGATCATTGGCACGCTGAGACCGGCCTCGCGGATGGCTTCGACCGCCTTGGGCAGATCCTCGGCAACGCGTTCGGGCAGGACATGGCCGCGCGGACGGACAGTGAGATCGACGCCGTCAAAACCCAGCTCTTTCGCGCGCTGGCCGAGTTGTTTCCAGTCCAGTTGCGCGAGGTGCTTGGAGAAGATGCACACCGCTGGGCGCGCCGCCGGCTTCGGTTGAGCCCCGAGCGGCGCCGCGCCCAGCGCGGTGAGGAAATGACGGCGGTGCATGTTCAGCCCAGTTTATAGGGGGCGCGGTATTCGTAGCTGAGGTAACGGTTGGCCTGGGTGTTGTTGGTAAATTTCTCACCTGCGGGATCCCATTCCAGGAGGGAGCGGGTTCGCAGTGCAATGTGGCCGATAATGGTGGCGGCGGTGGACAGGTGGCCCTCTTCGACGTCGCAGTGGCACTTGGCGCGTGTCTTGACGCAATCGAGGAAGTTGCGGGCGTGCCAGGTGGTGTCGGCGCGGCCCGTGCGTTCGGCGGACTGGACGGGTTCCATGGCTGGCTTCCTGGATGGGCCGTAGCCGCGCTCAAGATTGCGGTCGAGCGGCGTGCGCTGGCCGAAGAGCACTTCGGTGGTCCGCTCGGGGACCACCTCCCAGCGGCCGCTCTGCAGGTACATGGTGCCCTTGGTGCCTCGGATTTCGAGTTCGGCGTTCTTGGGGTTCGGAGCCGAGCCGTTGGCATTGTACTGAGTGAAGACGACGAGGCACTTGTCGAACTCCCAGAGCACTTCGCAGGTGTCGGGAATCTCGCGGTTGTCATTGACGGCATAGCGGCCGCCCAGGGCGGTGACCGCTTTGGGAGAGCGCTCGCCGAGCGCCATCCGGATGAAATCCATGTAATGGACGCCGAAGTTGGTGATCTGACCGCCGGAGTAGTCGTAGAACCAGCGGAAATTGTAGTAGGTGCGGTTGAGGTTGTAGGGCACCTTGGGCGCGGGTCCGAGCCAGGCGTCCCACTCAGCCTCGTTTGCCGGCGCGATGTTGGGGGCATTGCCGATGCCGTTCGGCCATTCGTTCTGGACGTGGTACCCCTTCGCGACGGTCACCTTGCCGAGCCCGCCATTGCGGACGAACTCAGCGGCCTCGCGCAGAGATTTCACGCTGCGGCGATGGATGCCGACCTGCGTGACGCGTTTGGTTTCATTGGCCACTTCGACCATCCGCCGGCCTTCCTTCACGGTCAGCGACAGCGGCTTTTCCACGTAGACATCCTTGCCCGCGCGGCAAGCGGCGATGAACATGAGCGCATGCCAGTGGTCGGGTGTTGAAATGGCGACGGCGTCGACGTTCTTGTCCTCGATGACGCGGCGCCAGTCCCTGTATTTGACAGGCGTGGCGCGGGACTTCTTCACGGCGAAATCCATGTAATCCTCGCGCAGATCGCAGACTGCGGTGGTGACTTGATCGCCATGTTCAAGGAAGGCGTCATGGACCTGGTCGCCGCGGTTGCCGAGGCCGATGTAGCCCATTCGCAGACGATCGTTCGCGCCGAGGATTCGGCTGTAGCTGAGCGCGGTGGCGGTGGCGGTGGCCGCGCCGAAAGTGCGCCGGGTGATGCCAGACATCTGTTCTATTCCTCCCAAAGGAGATTTCCGGTTCCAATTCCATCACGTTTTGCGCTGGCGTGCATCTGGCTACATTGGCTTGAAACCTTCCGCGAGTTACCTTGAAGGAATGAGAAGTCTGCTGTCCGTCGTTTCGGTTGTGATCGGATTCGCCATGCTGGCTGAAGCTGCCCCCAAATCCATTACCGTCCAGGGCCACCGCGGGGCGCGGACGGTCCGGCCCGAGAACACGCTGCCCGCCTTCGAATACGCGATTGAGGTGGGTGCGGACCTGCTCGAACTGGATCTGGGGGTGACGAGCGACAATGTCCTCGTCGTTCATCACGACCAGACCATCAACCTCAAGATTTGCCAGGGCCCGGAAGGCGAGACGGCCATCCGCCGCCTGACGCTCGCGCAGGTCAAGCAGTTCGACTGCGGGTCAAAGCGCGCCGAAGGCTTCCCCCGGCAGGAACTGGCGCCGGGCGCGAAGATTCCCACGCTCGACGAGGTGCTTGCGCTCGCGCCGAAGGGATCGTTTTGGTTCAACATTGAGATCAAGTCGAATCCCAAGCGGCCCGACCTCGCGCCCGAACCGGAGGAGTTCGCACGGCTGGTGGCCGAAGCGGTCCGGAAACATGGACTCGAGAAGCGGGTCGTGGTGCAGAGTTTTGACTGGCGCAATCTGAAGGCGCTCAAGGCCATCGCGCCCGAACTGAGGCTTGCCGCGCTTTATGGGGGGATCCCAAAGGACTTCGTCAAAATCGCCGAGGAAGCCGGTGGCGTGCCCATCGTCTCTCCTCACCATTTGCTGGTGACCAAGGGCCGCGTCAAGAAGGCCCACAAAGCCGGCCTCACGGTCGTGCCCTGGACCGCCAATGACGCAAAACAGTGGAATCGCCTCATCAAGGCCAACGTCGATTCGATCATTACCGACGATCCCGCTGCCCTCATCGAACACCTGCGCTCCAGAAAGTTACGATAGAGGATTGCCCGGCACACTGCACGTTCACGAGGACTTCGTCAGCCACCACCTTGGCGCCCGCCGCCCGGTGGTCATCTACCTGCCACCGGGTTACCGCCGGGACACGCGCCGCCATTACCCTCTGCTGTTGCTCCATGATGGACAGAACGTGTTCGACCCTTCCACCGCCTACATTCCCGGGCAGCACTGGCGCGCGAAGGAAACCGCGGACGTCTTGCTCGCACAACGCCGGATAGAACCTCTCATCATCGCCGCGGTGTACCACGGGGCCGAGAAGCGCCTGCTGGAGTACACCCCTACGAGGACCCGCAGGCTTGGTGGCGGCGGCGCGGCACTCCATGGCCGGATGGTGATCGACGAACTGCTCCCCTGGCTGCGCGCCCGTTACCGGATTTCGCCGCGCCCCAGCAATACCGGCGCCGGCGGCTCATCGCTGGGCGGGCTGGTTTCGCTCTGGCTCGGCCTCGAACACCCCGAGATCTTCGGCCGTCTCGCCGTCTTTTCGCCCTCGGTCTGGTGGGATCGCCGCGCCATCCTCAAACAGGCCGAGCGGTTGAATCATTCACGCCGCCCGCGCATCTGGCTCGACACAGGCACCGCCGAGGGCGAGACGCCCGGCGCGCACCTGCTCGATACCCGCCTGCTCAAGGCGATGCTCGTCGGCAAGGGCTGGCGCGAGGGCCGGAGCCTGCACTACTTCGAGGCCGAGGGCGCCGCGCACTCCGAATCCGCCTGGGCCGCCCGCCTCCCGCTGGCACTGCAATTCCTCTACCCGCGAAAGGCCACGCCGTGAGAATCGGAATCGACGCCGGCGGCACTTTCACCGACTTTGTCGTTCTCCATCGCGGTGGACGCCTGGAGACCTTCAAGCTCCGCTCGAATCCCCGCGCGCCGCACGAGGTCATTCTCGCGGGTCTCGCCCGGGCCGCCGGGGACGGCCACGCGGACGTCGTCCACGGCTCCACCGTCGCCACCAATGCCCTGCTTGAGCGCAAGGGCGCAAGGACAGCACTCGTCACCACGGCGGGCTTCGAGGACCTGCTCGAAATCGGCCGCCAGAATCGCGCCGCGCTCTTTGACCTCACCCCTCCGCCGAAACGCCTGTTGATTCCCCGCGATCTCTGCTTTGGCGTAGAGGAGAGATTGCACGCCGATGGCTCGGTGGAGTTCGCGCCCGCCCACGCGGCCCTGCGCCGGCTTCGCGCAGCGCTGCGGCGTGCGAAGGTCGAATCCGTGGCCGTCTGTTTCCTCCACGCTTACCGCGACGGCCGCCACGAGGCGCTCGTCCTGGAAGCACTGGAGGGACTCTGCCCCGTCAGCGTTTCCCACGAGATCTGCCCCGAATTCCGCGAGTATGAACGCGCGTCCACCACCGCCTTGAACGCGTATGTGGGCCCGCTGATGAGCCGCTACCTCGAAAAATTGGCCGCGTCGCCACATTCGATTCATGTGATGCAGTCCAACGGCGGCGCCATGACCGTCGCAGAAGCCACACGCTTCAGCGTCCGCACGATTCTCTCCGGACCCGCTGGCGGCGTCGCCGGTGCCGTCGCTATTGGCCGCGACGCCGCCTGGACCCAGGTCATCGGTTTCGACATGGGCGGCACGTCCACCGATGTCAGTCTTTCCGACGGCGCCCCTGGCGAAACTCTCGAGGCAATGGTCGACGGCCTCCCTGTTAAGACACCCATGCTCGAGATCCACACCGTGGGCGCGGGCGGCGGTTCTCTCGCACGGGTTGATGCTGGCGGATTGCTGCGCGTCGGCCCCGAAAGCGCCGGTGCCGATCCCGGCCCAGCCTGCTATGGCTCAGGCGACCGCCCCACCGTCACGGACGCCCATGTCGTCCTCGGCCGGATTGCCGCGGGCCAACTCGCCGGTGGCTCGCTCCCCATCGACCCGACGCGGGCTCGTTCATCATTCGAACCGTTGGCCCAGGCTCTTCGTCTTTCCGTCGAAGAGACCGCCGCGGGCGTTCTCCGCGTTGCCAATGCCACCATGAGCCGCGCCATTCGCGTTGTTTCAGTTGAACGTGGCATCGACCCGCGGGGCTTCGCTCTCGTCGCCTTCGGGGGTTGCGGCGGATTGCATGCCTGTGAAATGGCCGAAGAACTTGGGCTCTCCACGGTGCTGGCTCCTGCGCTGGCTGGGTCGCTTTCCGCCCTGGGTATGCTTCTGGCGGACCGGATCCGCGACCACGCGGCCGGCGTCCTCGGCGAGCCCGACCCCGCCTCCCACTTTGCTGCTCTGGAAGCGCAAGCCAGCGCAGAGACGCCTGGCGCCCGGCTGGAGCGCCTCGCCGATCTCCGCTATCAGGGCCAAAGTTACGAACTCACCGTGCCCTGGAGCAGCCTCGCCGCCACGACCCGCCGCTTCCACGAAGCACACGAAAAGACCTACGGCTACGCCAATCCCTCCCGCGCCGTCGAGGCCGTCACCATACGCGTCCGTGCGCGGCGGCGCGCCCCAAAAGTCCCTCTGGCGCCGCAGGCCGCGGGATCGGACCAGCGAAAGCCGGTCCATCGCCGCGTCTTCACCGGCGGGCGGTTCCGGAGGACGCCGGTCCTGCCCCGCGCCGCGATCACCGCCGCCCCCGCCGCTGGTCCTCTCCTGATCGTCGACTATGGCTCCAGCCTGCTCGTCCCCCCAGGCTGGACCGCCTCCCCCGCCGGTGCTGCCAGCCTGATTCTTCGCCGCACGGTAACCGGATAGAGTGCCAAACTTGTCTTAATATCGAGTTTTTCCATGTTTTTTCACGCCATCACCATCTTTCTGAGCGCATTCCTGCTCTTCCAAGTCCAACCGATGATCGCCAAGATGATCCTGCCCTGGTTCGGAGGGACAGCGGCCGTCTGGGCCACCTGCCTGCTTTTCTTCCAAGTCACCCTGCTGCTGGGGTACGGCTACGCCCACGGCCTTGTCCGCCGCCTCCCCCCCGCCCGTCAGTGGATGCTCCATGCCGGACTGCTGGCGATCGCTGTCTTTCTGTTGCCCGTCACTCCCGATGAAGCCTGGAAGCCGGTCGACCCCTCTGCACCCGCCTGGCGCATTCTCGGTCTTCTCGCCGCGACCATCGGCCTGCCCTACTTCCTGCTTTCCACCACCGGCCCGCTCATTCAGGCATGGTATGTCCAGAAGCACCCCGGCGGTATCCCCTACCGGCTGTTCGCGCTCTCCAATCTCGGCTCGATGCTCGCCTTGCTGAGCTATCCACCGTTGATCGAGCCCAACCTGACACTCCGCCAACAATCCTTCACCTGGTCCGCGGGGTTTGCGGTCTTCGCGCTGCTCTGCGCCTACACGGGGTGGCATAGCCGGGGGACCGCCACCGCTTTCGCAGTCGGCGCCGATCCCGAACAGGCCTCACCCGCCGAAGCCCCCGCGGCCCCCTCCACTGGTCTGATGGGCCTCTGGGTCGCCCTGGCGGCTGCTGCCACGATGCTCCTGATGACCGTCACCAGCCACATGAGCATGGACGTCGCCCCTATTCCCTTCCTCTGGGTTCTCCCCCTCGCCCTCTACCTGCTGACCTTCATCATCGCCTTTGACGCCGACGGCTGGTATCGCCGCCCCGTCTTTCTCGGGCTCCTGCCCGTGGCTCTCGGCGTCATGTGCTGGCTGTTGATGTCCGACCCCACCGAGCGGCCCGAAATGAAGTTCGTCCTCGCCCTCTTCTCCCTCGCGTTTTTCCTCGCCTGCATGGTCTGTCATGGCGAACTGGCCCGGCTGAAGCCCCATCCGGCCCATCTCACCATCTTTTACTTCATGATCTCCCTGGGCGGCGCGCTCGGCGGTGTCTTCGTCGCCCTCATTGCCCCGGCCGCCTTCAATGCGAACTACGAATTCCCAGTCGCAATCGTTTTCTGCGCCATTGTGGTCACCGCCACGCTCTACTTCGAGAAGGAATCGCCGTTCCGCCGCGAACTGCTCGGCTGGCCCTCCATCGGCCTCGTCACCCTCGCTTCGCTGATTGCCGGTGTCAATGCCCGCATCGTGCGCGACATGGTGAGTGGGAATATCGCCGTTGTTCGCAACTTCTACGGCGAGATGAGTGTCCGTCAGTATGGCGACCCTTATGAATGGGACAGCTACCGGACGCTCGTCCATGGCGCCATCAATCACGGTGAACAATACACCCACCCCGGCCGCCGCCGGGAACCCGCCGCCTATTACTGCAAGGACGCCGGCATCGCCCTCGCCGTCAACGCCCGCCCCATCGGCACCCCCCAGAAGATCGCTGTCATTGGCCTCGGCACCGGCACCCTGGCTGCCTACGCCCGCCCCGGAGACTTTTACCGGTTCTACGAGATCAACCCGCTCGTCGAGGGCATCGCCAACGAGTACTTTACCTACCTGAAAGACACGGAGGCCGTCACCGAGATCTCTCTTGGCGACGCACGCCTCAGCCTCGAACGCGAAGCCCCGCAGAACTACGACGTCATCGCCGTCGACGCCTTCTCCAGCGACTCCATCCCCGTTCATCTGCTCACCATCGAGGCTATGCGCCTCTATTTCCGGCACCTCAAGCCCGACGGCATCCTCGGCGTCCACATCTCCAATCGCTACGTGGACCTCGAACCTGTCGTCGCCCGCGCCGCCGCCGAACTCGGACGCCGCGCCTGGCTCGTCACCACCCAGGACAACGACGATGGCTCCTGCTATGGCACCAATTGGGTGCTGCTCACTGCGCGAGAGGAATTGCTGGAAACCGAGGAATTCCGGGTGAACGGCCGTGAAGCGGTCCCTCCGGCCTGGATGCGCCTCTGGACCGACGATTACTCAAACGTCTTTCGCGTGCTGCAGTAGTTCAGCGCTTCTGCAGCAGTTCCGCGGCCCGCGCGGCATCGGCGTCCGCGCCCTCCGTGTCCCCCAATCGCCGCCGGACCGCGGCGCGATTCTGCAACGCGTTGATGTATCCCGGATCGACCTCCAGAGCACGATCCAGATCCGTGAGCGCCTCGCGATACTGCCCCGACAGCATTCGCGCATACGCCAAGCCGTTCCACGCCAGTGCAAAGCGGGGGTTGAGCTTCACCGCCTCGCCGAGCAGCCGGATCGCCTCCGCCAGATTGCGCTCGTTCAATTTCTCCCGCCCCATCCGGTTCAACTCCGCCGCACTCAAGGGAGCCTCCTCCGGTTGTGGCGGTTCCGGCTTCGGGTCCGGCCGTCTTGGTATGGGCGGTTTCTGCGCCTCGGGCATCCGGACCACCGGCGCTGTGAGCGGCGCTGACTTCTCCGCGGTCTCGGGCTCCGGCGATTCGGCTTCCACGGCCCTCGGTGGATCTTGGGCGGCCTCTACCGGCTTCGTTTCTTTCATTGTCGCCGCTTCCCGCATCCGGATCACGATTTCGCGCGCCTTCGCCAGAGCTTCAGTCGCCTCCGGATAGTTGGGCTGCAGCCGAACCGCCTCCTCCAGATCCTCCACGGCCTTTTCGTATTCACTGAGCAGGAAGTATGCCGCCCCACGGCCGTACCATGCCTGCGCGTTCCTCGCATCCAACTGAATCGCCCTCGTCCGGTCCGCAAGGCCTTCCGCATGCCGTCCCAGGATGTGATAGGACCCCCCGCGCGCAATCAGCGCCGGTACATGCTCCGGCTCCACCCGCAGCGCTGCCGTCCGGTCCGCCAGCGCCCCCTCGTGCTTGCCCTGCCGGGCCTGTAGATCTCCACGCGCCAGCAGGACATTCACGGATCGCGGGTCCAACCGTAATGCCGCCGTGTAATCCTCCATCGCTTCCTTCCGACGCCCCAGCACATCCTGCGCCGCACCTCGGAAGCCCAGCGCTTTGGCATCGTTCGGATCGACGCTCAATGCCCGCGTGAAGTCCTCCACGGCCCTGTCGAACAGCCCCAGTTGCCCGTGCGCAAACCCTCGCTCGCGATGCGCTTCCGCGTAATCCGGCTTGTGATGCAGGGCCTGCTCATAGTCCTCGATCGCGTCCCGGAACCGCCCCAGCCCGGCCTGCGCCTGCCCCCTCAACAGGTAGGTCTCGGGAATGTCCAGCCGCAGCTTGATCGACTTCGTGTACGCTTCAATTGCCAGCGAACCCTTACCCTGCCCTGCCAGAGCCTGCCCCAGCAGCCGGTACAACTGCGAAGACTCGTGCTTGTTCTCGATCGCCGATTCGAACGACGACACCGCCATCCCATATTGCTTCTGCCCCAATTGCGCCTCGCCCAGTCCCGCCCAGTTCTCCCCGTCCAGCGGATGCAGTGCGAGTGCCGCGTTGAAGTCCCGCTGCGCCTCCTCGAACCGGCCCAGCCTCAACAACAGCCGGCCGCGCCGCCGCAATGCTCCATGCGACTTCGGATCGGCCTGCAACGCCCCATCCAGTGCGGTCACCGCCTCTTCCAACCGCCCGTCTCCCTCGAACTTGATCGCGTTCTCGTAATGTTGCCGCGCTCGCCGCGGGTCCACTTGTCCCCAACCAGGCAACACAAGAAATCCGGCCGCCAGCGCGATCGCGGTCACCCAACGGTATCGCTGCACCATGATTGACTGAATCTTACAACGCTCGTACACGTTCCTCAAGGATTTTCGCCAGCGCAGCGTAATCCTCGCCCTCCAATCGCACCGGCTCCCCAATCCGGACCTTCACAAACGCCGGCCTCGCCATCCGCCAATCCGGATGCAGCACCCGGTTCGACCCGCGAATCCGCAACGGCACCACCGGCACCCCCAACCGCGCCGCCATCATCGCCGCCCCCGCCTGAAACGGCAGCACCGTCTCATCCCGGCTGTGTTTGCCCTCCGGAAAGATCAGCGGACACCACCCCTCCTCCACCAGCTCCCCGATATACCGCAGCGTCTGTCGCGTCCCTGCCTCCCGCTGCGGAATCGGCAGGGCATTGAACATCAGCGCCGACAGCCAGTAATTCAGGCTGTTCGTGAACCACTTGAACACCCCGTACTTGCCCGGATTGAAGTGCGCGTCGAAAAACTCCTTTCGCATCGCCGGCGCCACCCGCCGCCGCCACCCGAACGGCAGTGCCAGCAGCAGAATCGGCGTGTCGAAATACCCCTGGTGATTCGACGCGAAGATCACCGGCCCCTCGATGCCCTTGAGATTCTCCCGCCCCTCCACCCGCACCCACGCGAAAATCCGAGCCAGATTCAGCAGCCACACATTCTGGTTCACCGTCCGGAACCAGTCCGCCCACTTTGTCCGGTTCCACTTCGGAAACTCGATCGTTTCCCGGTCCGCCGCCGCCACCGGCGGTTCTTTCGACATTCGCTCCAGATCCGCCACCGTCCTCGCCGCCGCGAACGCCGATTCATCCACCGGCGCGCCCAACTTCTGCTCTAGCGCAACCAGCAACTCCACCCGGTCCAGGGATGACAGTCCCAGATCGTCCAGCGACGTCCCGCCCTCCAGCACCCGCCCCGCCGACCACTTCGCCAGCAGTCCCTCCACGCCTTCCACCGGGCCCGCCCCGGCCACCGCCGGCGATTCCCCCGCAATCCGCTGCCGGATCGCCCGCCGCTTCAATTTCTTGGTCCCCTCCGTCCGTGGCAGCGTCTCATCTCCCCATACCGTGTACCCGCGCACCTTCTGGTGCTCTTCCAGCCGCGCATTGGCCAGCCGGACCACCTCCTCGGCCGACCCGCCCTCTTCCAGCACCAGCGCCGCGTGCACCCGCTCGCCCCCCTCCGCCTTCATCCCCACCACCGCGCTCTCCTTCACTCCCTCCAGCCCATTCAGTACCCGCTCCACATCCTCCGGAAACACGTTCCGCCCGTCCGGCAGCACGATCATTTCCTTCTTCCGCCCCTTGATCATCAGCCGCCCCGACTCGTCCAGTTCCCCAATGTCCCCCGTGTGGAACCACCCCCCCTCGAACGCCTCCGCCGTCGCCTCCTCGTTGTTGTAATACCCGCTCGTCACATTCCCGCCCCGCACCAGCACCTCGCCGTCGTCCGCGATCCGGATCTCCACGCCGTGAATCGGCTTGCCCACCGTCCCCTTGCGCGCATGGAACGGATGGTTCAACGTCACGATCGGCGCCGCCTCCGTCAATCCGTAACCCTGCACCACCACCCAGCCCAGATTCCCGTAATACTCCTCCAGCGCCGGGTCCAGCGCCGCCCCGCCCACAATGAAGCTCCAGAACTTCATCCCGAACAACTTGTGCGCCTTCCGGTACCGCCACCACCGCCACCAGAACTTCTCCCCCTTCGGCGCTCCCACCAGCGTCTCCGGCAGAGCCCCGCCCAGATACTCCTTCAGCACTTCCAGAATCTTCGGCACCGACACCAGCACCGAAATCTTCCGCGACCGGATCTGCCGGATGATCTCCACCGGCGCGTGCGACCGCTGAAAAACCACCGTCCCCCCCAGCATCGGCGGAATGAACAGCGCCATCGCCTGCCCGAACATGTGGCTCAACGGCAGCAGATTCAAGAACCGGATCGGCGAAAACGGACGCGCATACTTCCGGTACTTCTGAATCTCCCGCTCCACCGGCACCGTGTTCGCCAGAATGTTCCGGTGGGTGATCACCACGCCCTTTGGCTCCGCCGTCGCCCCCGACGTGAAGAGAATCTGGACCGTGTCTCCCGGCTCCACCGCCGCGTCCGTCACCCCTCCCGTCTCCCCCGTCCAGTCCATCTCCGCCAGCTTCCACACCGGCACCCCCACCGCCCCCTCCGGCAACTCCACCTCCGAGCCCACCAGCACCGCCTTCGGCGCCGTGATGCTCTCCACCCGCCGCAGGAACTCCACCGAGTGCTTCTCGTCGATCGGCGCGATCGCCACCCCGCGCAATACGCAGCCCCAAAACGCCGCCACCCACGCCGGGCGGTTCTCGCTCCACAAGATCACCCGGTCGCCCCGCCCGATTCCAGCCGCCTCCAGCTTCGCCGCGAAATTGCGCGCCGCTCGCCGGAGTTGCGCGTAGCTGTAATGCCGCGGGCGGAACCCGTCGTCATAAACCAGCGCCTCCCCGCTCACCCCTTCCAGGGCGCGGAAACTGTCCAGCAGCGTCACGCGCTTCAGTTCGTCTGACACGGCGCTATTGAATCGTGCTCGATCCCTCAACCCCCATATCGCCCGGAAGCACATTCCGGTTGATGTAGTTGTCCAGGTTGATCACATACGTTTGCGGATCTTCGATGAAGACCGGTGAATGTGTTGCACAGATAATCCGGAACTTCTTCTGGTCGCACAACTCCATCATCATCTTCAACACCCGCCGCTGATTCGATTGCGACAAAGCCATCTCCGGCTCGTCCAGCAGCAGCACCGTCCCTTCCGGCAGCGACGGAAACGTCTCACGGAACATCGACAGCATCACCTGACCATGGCTCGCCATCTGCACAAATTCCTTCATCTGCGGCGAGTTCAGCAATTCCGGATGCATCCGCGGATTGTGCTGCTCCGCGTCAAACAGGAAGATCTTCGGGATCTCAGGTTTGCCCTCCACCCGGCAGACGTAGCCGTCGATCGCCTCTTCGCGCAGCGCATAGTAGATCGACCACAACAGCGTCGATTTGCCCGATCCGTTTTCGCCCGTCAACAGAATCAACGGATGCCGCAGATCCATCACCATCGGCATGTGGAAGTTCAGGTTCACAAAGATTGGGTGCGACAGGATTTTCAGAAACATATAGCTGTCCGGGGAACAACTCACAGGATACCAACGCCCTCAACCGCTATGCTGGTAGTGTGACCAAGCCCCTGCCGGCCCTCTGGCTGCTCGCGGCGGTCTCCCTCGCCGCTCAGGAGTCCCCACCCGTCTTCCGCGGGGGTGTCAGCCTCGTCCGTGTCGATGTCCACATCGCCGGCCAACCCCGCAACTCCGCGCCACTTGACCCCCAGGACTTCCTCCTTACCGACAACGGCCAGCCCCAGACCATCCGGCACCTCACCCGCGACGACGTCCCCCTCGATCTCATCCTCCTCTTCGACATCAGCGGCAGTATGAAGCCAGGCATCAAGCGCGTCGCATCCGGCGCCCGCGCCGCCCTCGCCGAACTCCGCCCAGACGACCGCGTCGCCGTCTTCGCCTTCTCCGACCAACTCCTCCTGCTCCTCCCCTTCTCTTCTGACCTCGACCTCGTTCGCCACACAATCGAGGAGGGCCTCCTGCAACTCAACTTCGCCGGGTCCACTCCTCTTCGCCACTCCATCCACGCGGCCGCCCAATCCTTCCCGCCCCACGCCGCCGTCCAGCGCCGCCGCGCCCTCCTCGCCATCACCGACAACCGCGGCCATGAGTCCGGTGCCCCCCTCGATCAGATCATCGACGACCTCTGGCACCTCGACGTCGTCGTCAGCGGCCTCGCCCTCGGGATGCCCGGCGGCCCGTCCCGCGTCTTCCCCATCGGCGTCACCCGTGCCGCTCGCGAGTACGCCCACAAAGCCAAGTACGGAGCCAGTATGGACGAAATCGCCACCGCCACCGGCGGCGAAATGCTCTACACCTCCAGGCCCGACAAGGAATTCCGCAACCTCATCAACCGCCTCCGCTACCGCTACTCCCTCTACTACCCCATGCCCGCCGCGGAACCCGGGGAACGCCGCAAAATCACCATCGACCTCACCCGTCAGGCCCGCCGCCAACTCGGCCGCGCCAAACTCCGCGCCCGCACCGGCTATCGCGTCCCCTGAGCCCCCTGCAACCCGTCGCGCGCAATCACATACTCCTCCACAACCCGCCCCTCCACCAGGTGCTCCTGTATGATCCGCTCCAATACCTCAGGTTCCGCCGAGTGATACCAGACCCCCTCCGGATATACCACCGCCACCGGCCCCTTCTCACACACCCGCAAACACCCCGCCTTCGTTCGGAACGTCGCCCCAGGCCCCTTCACCAGACCCAACTCCTTCAACCGGTCCTTCAGATACCCCCACGCCTCCAGACCCTTCTTCCTCGAACAGCACTTCGCGTCACCAGGGTCCGCACACAGAAAGATGTGCCGCCGCAAACCCCCAATCCCCAGCGCCGCCGCCTTCTTCTTCAGTTTCTCTTCGCTCATCCCTTTACAATAGGGCAAGCCCATGGACCCCCGCGATTTCGACCGCCTCGTGGACGACGCCATGCGCGTCATCCCTCCGCGCTTCCGCCCCCGCCTCAGAAATCTCGTCTTCGTCGTCGAACCCGAGCCACCCCGCCCCGGCCTCCTCGGCCTCTACGAAGGCCGCCCCCTCACCCTTCGCAGCAGCTTTGAGCCCGTCGCCTTCCCCGACCGCATCACCATCTTTCAGGGTCCCCACGAACGGATGGCCCGCAACGAAGCCGAACTCCGCCAACTCGTCGAAGAGACCGTCTGGCACGAAGTCGCCCATTACTTCGGCCTCGACGAACAACAGGTCCAACGCGCCGAACGCGCCCGCGCCCGCGCCTTTGCCCGCCGCCGCCGCCTCTAGTCGTAAACTGGGTATCCGATGCCTCAAGGCGCCCCCGCTCCCCGCTATCCCGCCCACCTTCTTGTCGTCCTCGCGGCCGTCGTCCTCCTCGCCTTCTCGGGCCTCCTCCGCAGCATCCAGACCACCACCCAACTCGCCGCCACCTCCCGCGACCCTTATGGCGTCGAACTCGCCCTCCGCCGCTTCGCCCCCGCACGCACTCAACTCCCTCCCGGCGCACGCGTCGCCTACTTCACCGACGTCCCCCTCAACTCCGACGCCGGCGTCGCCGCCTTCCTCGCCACCCAACACGCCCTCGCCCCCTGCCTCCTCCTCCACCCCGACCTCACCGCCCCTCCCGAATTCGCCATCGGCAACTTCAGCCGCCCCCAAAACTACCAGCGCCCCGGCTACGACGTCGCCGCCGACCTCGGCAACGGCGTCATCCTCTACCGCAGAGTGACCACCCCATGATCGACGCCTGGCCCCTCCTCTCCGCTCTCGCCCTCGGCGGCGCCGCCGCCGAAGCAGCCATCCCCGCGCCCGCCACCCTCGCGCCCCCTCTCCGCTGGCTCTGGCGCACCGCCCTCGCCGTCCCCTTCGCCCTCGGCATCACCTCCATCACCACCTTCGCCCTCATTTGGACCGGCGCCGCCTCCCCCCTCTCCATCCTCGCCGTCGAACTCGCCCTCCTCGCCGCCACCGCTTTCGCCCTCCACCGCCGCCGCCACCCCGGCTCCGAACCCCTCCCCACCACCACCCCCTTCTCCTGGAACTGGGCCCTTCGCATCGCCGCCGCCCTCGCCACCCTCCTCTTCCTCTTCAACTTCCAGAACGCCACCGCCGCCGCACCCTACGGCGAATGGGACGCCTCCTCCATCTGGAACCTCCGCGCCCGCTTCCTCGCCGGTGGCGACGCCTGGCGCTTCGCCGTCGCCCCCGGTCTCAATGCCCAATTGACCGGCGCCAGCCACCCCGGCTACCCCCTCCTCCTCTCTGCCTTCATCGCCCGTGGCTGGATCCTTTCCTCCTCCGTCTCCCCAACCCTCCCCGCCGCCACCGCCCTGCTCACCAGCCTCGCCACCCTCCTCTTCCTCCCCGCCGCTCTCGCCTGGCGCCGCGCCGAATCCCTCGGTCTCCTCGCCCTCCTCCTCCTGCTCGCCTCCGAAGGCTGGCTCTCCCAAACCCCCGTCCAGTATGCCGACGTCCCCCTCGCCCTCCTCCTCCTCGCTTCCACCGCCCTCCTCCACACCGCCCTCGACTCTGCATGGTCACCCCGCCTCGCCCTCGCCGCCGGGCTCCTCGCCGGGTTCGCCGCCTGGACCAAAAACGAAGGCCTCGTCGTCCTCCTCGCCCTCCTCGCCGTCACCCTCCTCCGCGGCGGTTCCCGGCCCTTCCTCTGGACCTTCGCCGGCGCCCTTCCCGGCGCCGTCGCCACCCTCCTCCTCAAAACCTTCCTGACCCAGGGCGGCGCCAGCCTCTACCCCAGCTCCACCTCCGAGGCCCTCTCCATGCTCGCCAGCCCCGCCCGCTGGTCTGAAGTCCTTCGCGGCTACCTCGACGCCTCCCTTTCCCTCGGTTTCCCCCTCTCCCACCCCCTCCTCCTGCTCGCGATTCTCGCTTTCGTCCTCCGGCCCGCCTCCCCCGAACGCCTCCGCTCCGCCCTCTTCGCCTCCCTCCCCGCCCTCGCCCTCCTCGCCGCCGGATTCACCGCTCTCCTCGTCACCACCGCCAACCAGCAGTGGCACGTCTCCACCGCCGTCAACCGCCTCGTCATTCAGGTCTGGCCCGCCCTCCTCTTTACCGCCCTCCTCGCCCTCCGCTCCCCTGAAGAACTCGCCCTCACTGACCCGAAGTCAAAATCCCCAGCGCCCGCCGCACCACCGGATCCCGCTCCACCTCCAACTCGTCGCCCACGTCCACGCCCACGCTCTGGTTGAGGATCTCCTGCTTCAACCGGCTCGTGATGTGCATCCGCTCCGCCGTCCACTCCCGCATCCCCGGCCGGATGTTCCTCCTCGACAGCCACAACTGAAATTCATCCAGAATCGCCGGCGTGATCACCATCTCCCGCTTGGCTTCCGCCCGATGTCCCGCCAGCCACTCCCGCGCAAACTCCGGAAACGCAGCCGACCCCTCCAGCACAATCCGGAACCGCGACGGCTCCTCCATCCCCACCACCACATCCGGATCAATCCCCCCGCCCCCGCGCACCACCCGCCCCTTCGCCGTCCTGTACTCCGGCCGCTCCTCGAACCCCGTCTCCCCGCTCAGCCTCCCCGCCCTCAGCGGCTTCTGAATCGAACGCCCGCTCGGCGTGTAATAGTACGCCGTCGTCAACGCCAGGCCCGTCTCCCCACTCAATGGAAACACCGACTGCACCAACCCCTTCCCGAAGCTCGCCTGCCCCAGCACCATCCCCCGGTCCTGGTCCTGCATCGCTCCCGCCACGATCTCGCTCGCGCTCGCCGTCCGGTCGTTGATCAATACCGCCAATCCGAACGTGTATGGCGTAAACCCCGCCGGCACCTCCACCGACTCCACCTCGCGCCCCCGTCCCCGCGCACTCAGAATCTTCGTCCCCGCCGGCAAAAACTGCGCCGCCGTGTCCAGCGCCGCCCGCAAATCCCCGCCCGGATTGTCCCGCAAATCCAGAATCAGCCCTTTCAACCCCGCTCCCCCCAGCCGCTCAATCGCCTCGTGAATCTCCTTCCCCGTCTTCGCGTCAAAACTCGTCGCCCGGATATACCCAATCCCTTCCGCCGCCAGAAACGCCCGGTCCACCGACGGCGACTGCATCTCCGCTGGCGTCATCGTCACCGGCAACAACTTCGCCGTCCCCGGCCGCCGCACCAGAATCTGTGCCTCCCGCTGCCGCGTCATCCCCAGCACCTGCACCAACTGCTCCGGATCCAGCCGCCCCAATGGAATGTTGTTCACCACCACCAACTCGTCCCCCGCCGCCAGCCCCGACCGCTCCGCCGGCGATCCCGCCGCCACCTGCAGCACAATCACCTTCCCCGGCAGCACGCTCACGATCGTCCCGAACCCCCGCGATACCGACGTCTGCATCTCCCGTAATTGCGCAAACTGATCCGGGTTGAAAAACGCCGAGTGCGGGTCGAGTTGCCGCAACATCCCAGGAATCGCCCCGTGATAGATCAACTGCTCGCTCGGAACCGCCTCCGCCCCCTGCTCCGACGCAATCGCGAATACCTCCACCAACCGCCGCAACTCCCGCTCCAGTTCCCCCGTGTCCACCCCGCGCTCCTGCGCCGCCAACACGCCAAAACTCGCCAATATCAGCCAAAAAACCCGCATTTATCGCTCAAATCGCAGCATCCGCCGCTTCCGGTGCCGCTCCATCCCCAACTCCAGCAACCGCTCCACCAACCTCGCGAATCCGACTCCGTCGTGCTCCCACATCTTCGGGTACATGCTGATGGACGTAAACCCCGGCAACGTGTTGAGCTCATTGATGTAAATTCGACCCGTCCCTGACTCCACGAAAAAATCCACCCGCGCCAGTCCCGCACAACCGATCGCCCGGTAGCACTCCACCGCCAGCGTCTTCACCGCCTCCAGCACCTCCGGAGGCAACCGCGCCGGCAACTCCGTCCGCGCCGCATCCAGCAGATACTTGTCTTCGTAGTCGTAAAACTCCTGAGACGGCAGAATCTCGCATGGCGTCGACGCCACCGGCGCGTCATTGCCCAACACCGCGCACTCCACCTCCTGCCCCGTCACCGCCCGCTCAACCAGAACCTTGTGGTCATACTGCGCCGCGTTCCTGACCGCCGCCTCCAGTTCCCCCCGGTCCCGCGCCTTCCCCACCCCCACCGACGACCCCAGATTGCACGGCTTCACAAACACCGGGTACTCCAACCGCTCCTCCACCGCCTCCACCCCGAAATCCGGCGCCGTCAGCGTCACCCCCTCGACCACCGGCAATCCCGCCGCCACGCACACCCGCTTGAAATGATCCTTGTCCATCGCCGCCGCCGACGCCAGCACCCCCGGCCCCACATACGCCAGGTCCGCCAATTCCAGCAACCCCTGCATCGTCCCGTCCTCGCCGAACGTCCCGTGCAGCACCGGAAACACCACGTCGATCTCCGCGTGCGCTCCAGGCTCCGGCTTCAGCGGGTATGGATCCCACTTCCCGTCCTTCCCGATCAGAAACGGCATTACCTCGAACCGCTCCGGATCCAGCGCCCCCATCACCGCCTTCGCCGACCGCAGCGACACCTCGTGCTCCCCGCTCCGGCCCCCATAAATCACCGCCACCTTCAACTTGTTCACAGGATCGTCTTCCCCATCGCCGATAACGTCAGTTCCACCGCCAGCAATGCCGTCCGGTTCGCTTCATCAATCACTGGGTTCACTTCCACCACCTCCATCGATCTCATTCGCCGCGTGTCCGCCGCCATCTCCATCGCCAGATGCGCCTCCCGGTAGCTGAACCCGCCCCGGACCGGCGTCCCCACCCCCGGCGCCTCCCGCGGATCCACTCCGTCCATGTCCAGCGACAGATGAAAACCCGCCGTCCCTTCGTTCGCCACCGCCAGCGCCTCCGCCATCACCGCCTTCATCCCCCGCTCGTCAATCTCCCGCATCGTGAACACCCGCACGCCCGACTTCTTCACCAGCGCCCGCTCCGCCAGATCCACGTCCCGGATCCCCACCAGCGCCACGTTCCGCGCCGCCACCTTCGGCGCGTAATCCAAGATGTGCGTCAACTCGCGGGGCCCGCTCCCCACCAGACACGCCAGCGGCATCCCGTGCACATTCCCCGATGGCGACGTCCGCGGCGTGTTCATGTCCGTGTGCGCGTCCATCCACACCACCCCCAAACCCTCGCCTCTCGCCTTCAGCGCTGCCGACACCCCGCTCACCGTGCCCACCGCCAGCGAATGATCCCCCCCCAGCACCAGCGGGATCTTCCCGCTCTCCACCGCCTCCTTCACCCGCTCCGCCAATTCCCGGCACGACGCCGCGATCGCTCCCAGGTACCTCGCCGACGCCGGCCCCGCCATCGCGCACTCCTGCTGCGCCACCCCCACATTGCCCAAATCCTCTACCCGGAACCCCAACTCTCCCAATCGCGCCCCCAGTCCCGCCACCCGCAGCGCCGATGGGCCCATGTCCACCCCGCGCCGCCCCGCCCCCAGATCCAGCGGGGCCCCCAGAATCGCCACCGTCGGCCCCGTCGCTTTCATCTTCGCCATGCACTCCTCCTCTAAGGCCGCGTCCTGTACAACATCCGCGGAAACGCAATCGTCTCCCGGATGTGCTCCAGCCCGCACAGCCACGCCACCGCCCGCTCCACCCCCATCCCGAACCCCGCGTGCGGCACCCCGCCAAACCGGCGCAGATCCAGATACCAGTCAAACGCCTCCGGCGGCAGATTGTGCTCCTTCAACCGCTGCTCCAGCAACTCCAGCGAGTGCACGCGCTGCCCCCCGCCCACGATCTCCCCGTAACCCTCGCTCGCGATCACATCCACCCCCAGCGCCAGTTCCGGCCTCTCCGCGTCCGGCTCGAAATAAAAGGCCTTGATCTGCGACGGAAACCGGTCCACCATCAACGGACGGTCGTAATCCTCGCTCAACAGCGTCTCGTCCGTCCCCCCGAAATCCCCGCCCCACTCGATCTCGCTCCCCTTCTTTTTCAATATCTCCACCGCCTCGTCGTAGCTGATCCGCGGAAACGGCGCCTTCACGGCCTCCAGTTTCGCCACGTCTCGCTCCAGCACCGCCAGTTCCGCCTGCCGGTTCTCCAGCACCCGGCCCACCATGAAGCAGATCAACTCCTCCGACACCCGCTTCACATCATCCAGCGTCGCGTACGCCATCTCCGGCTCCACCATCCAGAACTCCGTCAGGTGCCGCCGCGTCTTTGACTTCTCCGCCCGGAACGTCGGCCCGAAACAGTACGTCTTGCCGAACGCCATCGCCGTCGCTTCGTTGTACAACTGCCCCGACTGGGTGAGATAGACCTTCTCGTCCTCGAAATAATCCACCTCGAACAGCGTCGTCGTCCCCTCGCACGCCGCCGGCGTGAAGATCGGACAGTCCACCAGCGTGAACCCGTTCGAATCGAAATAATCCCGAATCGCCTTGATCGCCTCGTGCCGCACCCGCAGAATCGCGTGCTGCCGCCGGCTCCGCAAATGCAAATGCCGGTGATCGAACAGAAATTCCGTCCCGTGCTCCTTCGGCGTGATCGGGTACGGCCGCTCTTCCGGCACCCGCTGCACCACCTCCACCCCCGTCACGTCCAGTTCATAGCCGCCCATCGCCCGCGCCTCCGCCCGGATCGTCCCCCGGATCAGCAGCGACGACTCCTGTGTCAGCCCCTTCAACGTCTCAAACAACTCTTCCTCGACGTTCGCCTTCACGCAGACACACTGCATGATCCCCGATCCGTCGCGCACCTGCGGAAAAATGATCTTCCCCGACTTGCGCAAGTTGTACAGCCAGCCCGCGAGTTCGACGGTTTCGCCCTCGTGCCGGCCCGCTTCCGCGATGGTAATTCGCTTGATTTCAGACATGATTTGAATAATTCTCCAGACGCTCAATCACCTCGCGCGCCGAATCCAGCGAGTGCGGAAACTCCGGCGATTCCCGAAGCTCCAGCAACAGCGGATACTGCTCAGCCCGGCTCCGCAGCAGCTTCATCACCGCCGCCCAGTCCGTCGAGCCCCCCTTCGCGAGCAGGGGATACAAATGCACATCATCCACGCCGTTATTGTCGTGAATGTGCGTGGACCGGATCCTCGGCCCCAGAATCTCAAACGCCGCCGCCACCCCCTCCATCATGTTCGCGTGCCCCGTGTCCAGGCACACCCCCAGATCCAGGTGCGTCGTGTTCAGAAAATAGTTCAGCCGCTCCGCACTCGACAGCTTGTTTGGAATGTTCTCCAGCAACACCTCCACCCCCCGGTGCCGCGCAAACAGCGAAATCTCCTCCAGCGCCCGGAACGCCGCCTCCACCGCCTCGTCGCTGTACTCCTCCCCGCTCACCCCCACATGTTGGATCAAATACCGGCACGGAATCTTCTCCGCCACCTCCAGCGCCCGCTTGATCTCGTCCACACTCTCCAACCGCTTCGGTTTCGACGTCTCCGTGATGCTCACCACCGCCCCCGGACCCGTCTTCCCCCACACATCATCGCTATACATCGGCGCGTGCAACGAATGCAGCTTCAACTCCGAATCCGCGAACCAGCACGCCAGTTCATCCACCTGCGCCTTGTTCCGGTAGTCCAGGTGCTGCCGCGCACAAAAAATCTCCACCAGCGGAAACCCCGCCTCGTGGATCCGCTCCAGCCACACCGTGTTCAACCGGTGCCCCACAATCAAATGCGTCGACAGCGCTCTCTGCATATCGCTCCTCAATAGCCGGCCGCCTTCCCGGCGCTCCTTCCATTCAATGCGCCCTCCAACCAGACCCGCCCCCGCGCGTCCGGCCCCACCAGAATCGCTTCCACACTCCCCACATTCCCCGTCTCTTCCACCTTGTGTCCCCGTTCCTCCAGCAGCGCCCGCGTGTCCGGCGAAAATCCCCGCTCCAGATACAGCCTGTCCGGCTGCCACTGATGATGCAGCCGTGGCTGGTCCACCGCCTGCTGCACCGTCATCCCGAAATCAATCACGTTCAGCAACACCTGCGTCACGCCCGTGATGATCCGCGATCCCCCCGGCGCCCCCAGCACCATCAACAGCTTCCCCTCCCGCGTCACAATCGTCGGCGTCATCGACGACAATGGCCGCTTCCCCGGCTCAATCGCGTTCACTTCCCCCTGCACCAGCCCGAACATGTTCGGCGTCCCCGGCTTCGCCGCGAAATCGTCCATCTCGTTGTTTAACAGGAACCCCAACCGCGGCACCGTCACCCCGTTGCCGTAACTTCCGTTGATCGTGTACGTCAGCGCCACCGCCGCCCCGCTCGCGTCCACCACGTTGAAATGTGTCGTCTCCTCGCTCTCATAACCCGCCGGACGCCCCCAGCTCAACTCCGCACTCGGCGTCGCCCGGTCCATCCGGATCCCCTTCCGCCGCTCCGCCGCGTACGCCTTGCTCAATAACCCCTGCACCGGAATCTTCTCGAAATCCGGATCCCCCAGATACTCCGCCCGGTCCGCGTAATACCGCCGCATCACCTCCGCCAGGTAATGCGATGCCGCCGCCGAACCCGCTCCCGCCTTCTCGTAACCCGTCCCCTCCAGCATCGCCAGCATCTGCAACAACCCGATCCCCCCCGACGACGGCGGCGGCGCTGTCAGAATCTCAAACCCCTTGTACGCCCCCTTCAGCGGAGCCCGCTCCACCGCCCGGTACGCCCGCAAATCCTCCAGCGTGATCAAACCCCCGCCCTTCGCCGACTCCTCCGCCAGAATCCGCGCCGTCTCCCCTTCGTAGAAATCCTTCGCCCCCTCCCGCGCAATCCTCTTCAAAACCGACGCCAATTCCGGCTGCACCAGCCTCTCGCCCGGCTCCCAGCACGCCCCGCCCTTCAAAAATACCCGCCGCGATTCCTCAAACTCCTCCATCAGCCGCTTCGCCCCGCACATCGACCGCGCCTCCGCCCACGACACCTCCACCCCCTTCTCCGCCATCTCAATCGCCGGCGCCAGCAACTCCGCCCACGTCTTCGTTCCATACTTCCGGTGCGCCATCTCCAGACCCCGCACCGTCCCCGGCACCCCCGCCGCCTTCCACCCCACCCGGCTCGCCCGCGTCACGTTCCCCTGCCTGTCCAGAAACATGTCCCGCGTCGCCGCTTTCGGCGCCCGCTCCCGGAAGTCAAAAAATGTGGACTCGCCCCCCGGCAGCCGCAACAGCAGAAATCCACCCCCGCCAATGTTGCCCGCCGATGGATGCGTCACCGCCAGCGCGAACGCCACCGCCACCGCCGCGTCCACCGCATTCCCCCCCGCCTTCAGCACCGCCACCCCCACATCCGCCGCCATCGGCTCTTGCGCCACCACCATCGCCGACCGCGTCCGCAACGGCTCACGCGCCGCCAATACGGCGCTCAGCACCAGAAGGCCGAACACAAACCGCCGGGTTCGCATGAAACCCGATTGTACCGTGACTCCGCCCCTTTCAGCCCTCTTCAGCCCCCGAAACCCGCCCGCCGCCGCCACTCAAACAACACCACCCCCGCCGCCACCGACACATTCAACGACGCAATCTGCCCCGCCATCGGAATCCGCAACAGAAAGTCACACTGCTTCCTGACCTGCGCGTGCAGCCCGCCCCCTTCACCCCCCAACACCACCACCGCCTTCGCGCCGAACTCCGCCTCCGTGTGCATCTGCGTCCCCCGCTCGTCCAGCCCGAACACCCAGAACCCCGCCTCCTTCAACGTCTCCAGCGCCCGGTTGATATTCGTCACCCGGATCACCGGCAACACCGACAACGCCCCCGCCGCCGCCTTCGCCACCGTCTCCGTCAACCCCGCCGCCCGCCGCTCCGGAATCACCACCCCCAACGCCCCCGCCGCGTGCGCCGTCCGGACAATCGCCCCCAGATTGTGAGGATCCTCCACCCCGTCCAACACCACCAAAACCCCCTCTTTGTCCACAAAATCCTTCAAATCCGCGTACTTTTCCGCCGCCCCGAACGCCACCACCCCCTGATGCGGCAGGTTCTTCACCATCCGGTCCAAAGCCGCCCGCGCCTCGAACCGCACCGGAATCCCCCGCTCCCGGCACAAAGCCACAATCTCCTCCACCCGCGGCCCGTGAGCCTCCTTCGCCACATGAACGCGATCCAACACCCGCCCCGCCCGGAGCGCCTCCCGCACAGGATGTATCCCAGCCACCGCCGTCATCACCCTCCCATCCTACCGAACCCACAACCCTCCCCCAGAAGTAATACAAGCACTATTCGGTGCCTGGAACCCAATTCCCCTAATTCAAACAACGACTGGCACCCAATAGCCTCCACCTGCTTTCAACAACTTACGCCCCCAGACCCCGCAGCTCAGACTCCATCCGGCCATAAACCTGTCTTCGCCGACTCGGCCCCAATATCAGGCAATCCACTAGAAACCAATAACTTGCCCTACTACCACCCTCCAGCCCCTCCCAAACCAATTGGGGTCCAGTCGTCATCCCGATCAGGTGCATTGGGTCCCAGGCACCGAATAGGAAATCGAGCGGTCGCATCCCAGAATGGCCGGGGAACTGTGCGCACCCAAGGTCAATGCCTTCGTACGCGTCACCTTCGCTTTGCTTCGAACCACGATTCAAGCACGTCCTCGGATCGGAACCGCTCGACCAACTCATCAGCTGATTCCGGAAGATCGAGTAGCTCTCGGCCATACCCAAATCTGTCCCTGAGATCGGTCATCGCGGTCGCCGGTAGGGCGATCCTCCGCGGCTGCCTGGACCTCATTAGCCAATCGGAAAGTTCGCCAGCTGCAGGGCTCTCGTAATTCGACTCCGCCGAACCCCGCCACCAAGGCCAGGCAGCCCACTCTTTCATTCCACGGAGCAGATAGTCATGTGCCCTACACGGAAGCCAACTGCTGCGACACGATAGGAGCCACAAGAGATAGTCAATGTTTTCGTACGCCCTGACGTTTGGACTCGGGCCGAACAACCCGTTGCCCTGAACAAAACTACAAGCCACTGATTGCGGTTCGTATTCTCCGAATGTGGGATGACGCAAGGCGAATTCCTCGTCGCACGCAGGACTCTGATGGGTTGTCGTCAGTCCCGATCCGAACGTACTCGCATTACGGCGTCGGGCTTCGCACACGCTGATCGACTGCGCATATGCCCTCTGAATCGCCGGCTCGAGTGGACCGGCAAATCCGGGGATGGCAAGCTGAGGTGCAAGTTCAACCAGGACTTCAGGCATGTATTCGGAGACTTCCCGCAGTCCAGGCTGAGTCAAGATGAACTGGACCACTTCTTCAGGAGGTGTAATTTGCGTGATGCGCCGAGTTCTGGCTTCCTCTTGCCATAGATGTTGCATGACGATCCAAGCGAGGTTCTCTCCGCGAACCGATGAGTGCTCGGACATTCGCCAGATTGGAAAGTTCCATCGTTCGTCGTCTTGCCATTTCGACCCTTCTATCACGTCCAGCCACCAGTCGTCACTTATGACTGGTGGCTCGTAGCCATAATCCAGAATCAGATTACGGGCCGTGACCAATGCAGAACCTTCCGGCTGAATGGCTGCCAATAGACGTTTGACAACTTCATCGAGGCCGAGGCTGGAGGGAATCGCAACTATGTCGGCGAGCGAGGGAGAATACTCAGCAACATCGGTCCTCCCAACGTTATGCCAAACCGGCAGCAGGACACGTTGAGAGCCAGAAAGCTGCCGCTGGACGAGCCCGTCCAGCTCCCACTCCGGCCATGATTTTCCGAAGAAGTAAGGGCTGAGTACGACGATCCCGTACCGGGATTTCGATAGCCCAAGATCGATGGATCGTCTCAGGCTCGATCCAACATGCAAAGAGAACTCGTCGTACCAAATGGCGACGCGTCTTAGCTGGAGGGCTTCCGCGAGAGACCTGACAATGTCGTCCTTGTCTTCGCTGGCGTGCGAAATGAAGGCATCATAGAGCACTCTCCATTATAGGTTCGCCTTCAGAATTCGTCATTCCCAACCTGCGCGAGACCATGAGCCGCCAATTCCCGTCGTACGCCGTTCATAATATTCGGTATTCGGTCTATTCGGTGCCTGCAACCCACTTCCCCTCTATTCAAACAACCGCTGGCCCGACGGGGTCAGACACCTCGCTGGCCCGACGGGGTCAGACACCTCGGCTCCTCGCCCGACGGACCAGCAACTAACCTATTATCAACAACTTGGAAGACAACCACCGCATCGAGCCCGCGCACCTGGCCTCCCCCACCTCGCCCACCTGCGCCCGCAACTCTTTGACTCCGCTCGCCTTGCTCCTCAAAACATTCCAGCGCTCCTTTGTTTCATTGCCGCAAAATCAACCGCCTCCAACCCCCGGGTGCCAGTTTCCCCGTCACGCTGCTGTCGTAATCTCGATTTCACCAGCCACGCCGCAACCAATCCCCAGTGCCGGGCACCCAAATCCCACCATCCATTTGGGCAGGCGCTTGGCTCCTCCCCACCACTCAGAGCGTCCGCAAAAACGCCAGCAGCGCCGCCTTCTCCTCCGGCGTCAGCTTCAACCCGAACGGGTGGCCCGGAATGCCACGGCGATCGCCCGCAGGCCCCTTCCAGCCCCCGGGAACATGGTCTGGCTGCACCCGCGCCGGGTCGAACATCTCTTCCAGCGACGCCACCGAACCATCGTGCAGCAGGCGCGTCCGCGTCCACACCCCCCGCAGCGTCGGGATCTTGTAGAAACCAGTCCCTTTGCGCGTGCGCATCGCCAGTTCGGGGTCCGTGCCCACGCTCAGGCGCACGATATCATCGGCGTTGGGGTGATCGGCGGGCGGGTTGTACCCCTGGGCCAGCGTCAGCTTGCCGGAGGTATAGTCCGGCGGAACGTGGCAACTGATGCAGCCCTCTCGCTGAAACACCTTCTGCCCGGCGGCCGACCGCGCGTCCGGCGCCGGATTGGGGTTCTTCGGGGCGTCCAGCGACATCAGGTACATACCGATCGCATACAGCACTTCGTCGGCATACCTTAGCCGGATCTTCCGCTGCGCGGGCGTCAGAATCTGATGGTCGCCGAAGGTCATCGGATCGGCGCCGTTAACGAAGGCGGCATACCGCGCCAGATCCTCCGCCCCGCGCATCCGGTGCGTCCCGCTGGCATCGATGTAGCGGGAGTAGCGGATGCCCCGAAGATCTGGAACCTTCGTCTGCGCCCACGGACTGCCATGAAAGCGGGCGAAAGTGCCAGGATCACCCACAAACAGCGCGCCCGGCGGGTGGGTCATCTTCTCCTTCAGCGCTTCAACCCGCGGGTCCGGGTTCCACGGCACCGTGTACGAACGCCAGAGCGCCACCAGAAAGTTGTCCCCCGGAAAGAACCGGGTGTACGCCAGCGGCACCAGATTCACCCCGGCCGGATTCCGGTCCGTGGCTCCGGCAGGCTCAACCCCGGCGGGTCCGCCAAACGCGACGGTACCCGAGGGCGTGAACTGCACATGGCAAAGAGCACACTCGCGCTCGCCCAGCACGACGCCCTTCTCCGTCACCACCCACCGATTCCCGATGATGCTGCCATCGGGCAGCAAAAACACATCCTTGAACGCCTCAGGATCCCGGGCGCGGGCGATCAGCTTGGGATCGTCCGTCCGGAAAAACACGTTGTCGAGATCTTCGAATGCCCGCTGACCCGCGGCCGCCCAATCGCGCGCCGACCGGATCTTCGACGCGTCCACCAGCGGCTCCGGCCTCTGCTTCTGCAGCCACTCCCAGTAGCCTTTCGGCTCCCGGTTCGGGTGATAAACCGGGTACGTCTTGAGGTTGTCCCCAGGAATGGCATAGTATTCCGCTGCGCTATAGTGCCCCGGCCGGACCCCCAACGCCGCCACCGGCGTGGCCCAATCCTTTAGTGCTTCATCGTCCCAAATCCTCGGAGGATCGGCCGCCGGCAGACAGACGGCAAGTAGCAGCAACATCAATGTGACCAGGCGCATTTTAGGAAGTATAGTCGCCATGGGTGGCAGTTGTGCCATCTTTCGCCTCCCTCACTCTCCACCCCCCCAAGGCGCTGCCATGGGCATTAGGTGACTGGACCCCAATCCCTCTAATTCAAGCAACGACTGACCCCCAACAGCCTCCACCTGCTTTCAACAACCTCCGCGCCCATCCATCGATCCCGCCATAACCATCAATCGCCCTAACCATCTGGGAATCAATCATTGGTTCTACAAGGCGTGCCTCGTCCCCACCCCGAATTGGGCGCCAGTCCTCAACTCCATTCGTTGCTTTGTGCCAGCCTCGGCGTGCTACGCTATTAGCGTAGATCATTCCTGTGAGACTCGCTCTCATGACCGTTGTTGAGACACCCACCTTCCTGCGGGAGGCGGCCTCATCCCTGTCCGATCACGAGAGATCTGAGTTGATCTCCTTCCTTGCCGCTAATCCGGACGCGGGTGACTTGATGGCCGGTACCGGCGGTCTCCTAAAGTTGCGTTGGGGGGCGCTCGGAAAGGGCAAGCGCGGTGGAGTTCGGGTCGTGTACTACTATCATTCGGAGACTCTGCCCTTGTTCCTGCTTAATGTTTTCGCCAAGAACGAGAAGGCGAATCTCACGAACGCCGAGCGCAATGAACTGCGACAATTGCTGCCGCTGCTCGTTGCCGGATATCGAAGAAAGGTTTCGCGATGAAGAAGACCGCTTCTCTGACCACGCCCCAGACCCGCGGTGCAAGCCGCATCATCTCCAGCCTCAAGGAGGCCGTCGATTGGGCCGAAGGCAAGAAGTCCGGCGCCCGGGTCACCCAGGTGGAAGTCCCCGACATCAATGTTCGCGAACTCCGCCGCCGCCTCGGGCTCAGCCAGTCCGCTTTCGCCGCGAAGTATGGCTTTGCGCCTGCCACCCTCCGCAATTGGGAGCAAGGGCGCACCCGCCCCGACGGTCCCGCCCGCGTCCTGCTCGCCGTCATCGACCGCCACCCCGAAGCCGTCGAGGACGCCCTTCGAAAGGCTTCCTAGGCTGACACTCCCCACGAACGAACAGCGCTCCGAATTCCCTCCTCCCAAGGCGCTACCATGAAAGCGAAAGCCGAATCCCCCCGGCCCCAAACATTTCCACCACGAAATGGTTGACCCGGATCGAGGCATCCTTTACCATGGCAGGCAGACGCGTAGATCCCATGGCCACCGCAACGGCGCCGGCCCACACTCCGGCACCCGAAATCCCGAATCGTCTCTACTTCCGCATCGGCGACGTCAGCCGTCTCACCGGCATCAAACAGCACGTCCTCCGCTTCTGGGAGTCGGAATTCCCCTCGCTCCACCCCAAAAAGTCCGGTACCAACCAGCGCCTCTACCGCCGCAAGGACGTTGAACTCGTCCTCGAAATCAAACACCTCCTCTACGAAAAGCGCTTCACCATCGAAGGCGCACGCTCCTTCCTCCAGAACAAACGCCAGAACGGGCCCAAACCCGCCCCCGTCCAAAAACCCGCCCGCCAGACCACCCTCTTCGCCGCCGCCTCCCCCGACGCCACCCGCCTCTCGGAAATCCGCGCCGAACTCAAATCCCTCCTCGCCCTCCTCTCCTGACCGCTGGGAATTCATTGTCTATTGTACAAGTACAATAGACAATTGCCGCGACGCTCCCATCTGCTGGCAAGCCGGTATATAGTAATGGCATGCCGCGCCCCCTGTCTCCCCTCTGGTCTCGCCGCGAACTCCTTGCAGTGCCAGCACTTGCGGCCTGCACCCCCGCCCCCCGAAAGCCCCTCAATCTCCTCTTCGCCATCTCCGACGACCAGTCCTGGCTCCATACCTCCGCCGCCGGCGATCGTGGCGTAAAAACCCCTTCTTTTGATCGAGTTGCACGCGCCGGCGTGCGCTTCACCCAGGCCATCTGCTCCTCCCCCGGCTGCGCTCCCTCCCGCGCCGCCATCCTCACCGGACGCCACCCCTGGCAACTCGAGGAAGCCGGCACCCACGCCAGCCTATTCCCAAGAAAACACGTCGTTTATCCCGATCTGCTGGCCCAGGCCGGCTACCACGTCGGCCTCACCGGCAAAGGCGCCGGACCCGCCAACTTCGAGGCCAGCGGATGGCCCGGAAACCCCGCCGGAAAGGGCTACAACCAGCGCAAAACCGAGACCCCGCAAGGCATCAACAACAACGATTACGCCAGTAATTTCAACGACTTCCTCGACCAGCGCCCCCAGGGCCAGCCCTTCGCCTTCTGGTTCGGCTGCCATGAACCCCACCGCGCTTACATGAAGGGAATCGGCCTCAAATCCGGCAAACGCCTCGAAGACGCCCACGTCCCCCCGTTCTATCCCGACACCCCCGAGATCCGAAGCGACATCCTCGATTATTACGCCGAAATCGAGCACTTTGATGCACACTTAGGGCGCATTCTGGACCGCCTCGCGCAGGCTGGAGAACTCGAAAACACCCTCGTCGTCGTCACCGCCGACAACGGCATGCCCTTTCCCCGCGCCAAAGCCACCATGTTCGAATATGGCATCCACCTCCCCCTCGCCATCGCCTGCCCCATCCGTTTTCGCGGCAACCGCATCGTGGAAGACCTCGTCAGCTTCACCGATTTCGCGCCCACATTCCTGGACGCCGCCGGCTTGACACCGCCCGCCAACATGGTGGGCCGCAGCCTGCTTCCCCTTTTGGAATCAAACAGATCCGGCATCATCGACCGCGCCCGGACCCACGTTCTCTCCGGTCGCGAGCGCCACTCCCACTCCCGCTACGACAACCTCGGCTACCCGGCGCGCGCCATCCGGACCCACGATTACCTCTACATCCGCAACTTCGCCCCGGGCCGCTGGCCCGCCGGCGACCCGCCCGAATACCACGACATCGACGCCGCCCCCACCAAAACCGAACTGATGGAGCGTGAAAGGGCCGACCCCAACGACAAATGGGCCGCTCTGACCTTCGCCAAACTGCCCGAGGAACAGCTTTTTGACATCCGCAAAGACCCCGGATGCCTCACAAACCTCGCGCAATCATCCGCTTTGAAGGCAGTGAAAGCCCAACTTCGCAGCCGTTTGGACGCCGAACTGACCGCCCAGCAGGACCCCCGGATGCTCGGCCGCGGCGACATCTGGGAAAGCTACCCCCGCCATTCCCCGATGCGCCCCGAACTTGGCGGCTTCGCCGAGCGCGGCGCGTACAACCCGCGCTATCAATAGCCCCGGTTCACTCCTGACGCAGCGTCTGGAGAGGCTGCAGACGCGAAGCCCGGAGCGCGGGAAGTCCGGCGGCAAAGAGGGAGGCGGCGAGCAGGACTCCCAGGGTCAAGGCGAACGAGAGCGGCTCCAGCGGCTTCATTTCGTAGAGTTCCTTCTCGACGTACTTCGCCCCCAGCCAGACGAGCGGGACGCCAGTCGCCATTCCGGCGGCAGCCAGGAGCAAGCCTTCCCGGAGGACCATGACAAGAACGTCATTCGGCAAGGCGCCCAGTGCGAGCCGGACACCGATCTCCTGGCTTCGCCGCGACATGTTGTAAGCCATGACGCCATACAGGCCCACGACTGTCAGCAGCAGCGCCAGAATGCCGAAGCCGCCGCATAATGTGGCAAACATCCGTTCGCGCTGGAGTATTTTCGCGATCTGCTCCTCCATGGTGATGACCTCCACCAGAGGCAGGCCGCGATCCATCCGGGCGACGGCCTCGTGGATGGCGGGCAGGACCTGAGCGGGCGGGCGCGTTGTGCGCAGCACCACCGTGGCGTGGGATGACTTCGAGTCGAGCGGTACCCAGACCGTGAAGGGCCGCTCCTTCAATGAGCTGACGGCAATGGCCGGAGCGATACCAACAATGATTCTCTGGCCGGACAGGGTGCGGTTGGGGCCGTCGCGGAATTCGAGTGTCCGGCCGAGCAACCCGCCGCCGCCGAACTGGCGGGCCAGATCTTCACTGATCACCGCCACTTTGGCGTCGTTGGCGATATCGAGCATGGAGATGTTGCGTCCGGCGACCATCCGGGGGGTGTAGATCTGGAGGTATGTTGGAGTGACGCCGTTGATGAAGGACTGGTGGTCTTCGGTTTCTCCGGCAAGTCCGGACTGCATCCACCAGCCGCCGAGATCCATTGGTTTTGTGCCGGCGAGCCCCACGTGAGACACCCCGGCCACCTCGGCGAGCCGCCTCTCCAGGGTCTGGTAGAAGGGAGGCAACTGCTCCCCGGTGTAGCCCGACGTGCCGGGCCGGATGCCGAACATCACGAGGTTGCGCCGGTCGAAGCCGGGGTCTGTCGTCTCGATCGACTTGAGATTTCTGGTGAAGACGATCGCGGTCATCACGAGAACCACCGACATGGCGACCTGGGCCAGCAGCAGCAGGCGGCCGGCGTTCCATTTGCGCCGGGCGGCGTGACCAATGCTGCCAGGGCCTTCCTTGAGCCAGGACGCGGCGCCCAGGCGTGTGCCGCGCCACGCCGGGAAGAGTCCGAACAGGAGCAATGCGGCGCCGGTTGTGATTCCCGCCACCGCCAACAGGCGGATGTCCAGTGTCACAGTGACGGGAAGCGCTCCCCGCTCGGCGATGAATTCGCCAAGCATCCCTGCTGTAATGTAGGCCACAACCACGCTGGAGGCTCCGCCAGCGAGTGCGAGCAGGGTGCTTTCGGTCAGCAACTGCCGGATCAGGCGCATCCGGCTGCAGCCAAGCGAGATCCGCATCGCGAACTCCCGCCGGCGCGCCGTGGCGCGGGCCAGCAGCAGATTCGCGATGTTCACGCAGGCGATGACCAGAAGCAGGCCCACCAGCCCGCCGAGGACGAGCAGCGGGTTGCGGAACTCCCGGCGGAGGGATCCGAGGCCGCTGCTGCCATCTTCGAGCCGGATGCGAGGCTCCTTCGCGGCGTAGGTCATCCGCGCGGACCAGGACGAAACGAAGATCGCCTGCATCACCGGCCGCACCTGCTCCGCGGTCTCGCCGGACGCCAACCGGGCCAGCAATGAGAAGCCCCAGAAGCGGGCATTGGTCAAGCTGTCGTTTCCGGGGTCGAGAATGCGCATGCCTGGGGCCATTGCGACGTAGATTTCGGTATTGTCTCCGGGCAGGAGGCCGAAAAAGGATGGGTCAAGCACACCGCCGACGACACAGGTCTGGCCGTTGATGGCAAGCGGACGGCCAATGGCTTCCTCGCGCCCGCCCAGCGTCCGGGTCCAGAAGCGGTGGGACACCACGATGGAGACGGGGCCGCCCGCGGCTTCGTCATTGTCGTGGAGCAGCCGCCCCAGCCGGGGGCTGGTCCCCAATGTGGAGAAGAAGTTGCCCGCCACGGCGCGCACTTGCGCCACATTGGGACGCCCATCGTAACTGATGCTGGCCTGCTGCGGGATCGTGTAGGCGGTCAGCGAGGCGCGCCCGGTCAACCCGTCGCGCATCTTCTCGAACGAGGGGAAAGAGAAGAAGTCGGCCAACATGCCGCCGTCTTCGCGGCGCGCACTGCCGCGCCCTCCGCCCGCCACTTCGCGCGGATACTCGGGCGCCCACCAATTGACGAGCACGAGTTGCCGCGGCTCGGGCACCGGCAAATCGCGCCAGAGCACGGCGTCCATCAAGGAGACTATGGCAGTATTGGCTCCGATGCCCAGCGCAAGCGACAGGATCGCCGCGGTGGTCACCACGGGGGACTTGCGCATGATGCGCAGGCCGAAGGTGGCGTCCTGCCGGAGGCCGCTCAGCCACGCCCAGCGGCTTTCGTCGCGGCATTGCTCTTTTACCAGGTCGCTATGTCCGAACGCGCGGTGCGCCAGCCGCCTGGCCTCTTCTTGCGAGTGGCCCTGACGTGCAAATTCGGCGGTGAGGTGGTGCAGATGGTGTTGGATCTCCCGGTCGAGATCCGACTCTTCGCGGGTCCATGGAAATCGCATGGCGAGGCTCCGCTACGATTCGAGCACCAGTTCGATCGCGCTGGAGTAGCGGCGCCACTGCTCCATCTCGTCGCGAAGCCGAGTCTGCCCCGCTTCGGTGAGCGAGTAGTACTTCGCCATGGGACCGTTGCCCGACTCGCGCCATTCCGCCTGGATCAAGCCCTTTCGCTCCAGGCGGTGTAGTGCGGGATAGAGAGACCCCTGCTGCACCTGGAGCATTTCCCGGGATGTGACCAGGATTCGCTGAGCGATTCCGTAGCCGTGGATCGGGCCCTGCGCGACGGTCTTCAGAACGAGGAGGTCGAGCGTGCCCTGGACGAGATCGGTCTTTTTTGCCTGCATACCTTGTCTGTCTATCTACTATGATATTCGATGTAAGTAGGGTGTCAAGGTAGCTTGAAGTAAACAGTTCTGACTCGGAATTGCCGCCGCATGATGGTGCGAGGGGAGGCCGGCATCCAGTGGCCCCCGGGAGACCGGTGGTTCTGAGACTCCGCTTATCGTGTCAACTCCGGTCGAAAATTCCCCAAAGTTCCGGTCCGAAGTTCCCCGCCCCCGATTGGTTCCGTGGCCGAATTGGTGCCTGGGACCCAATAGCTCAAGCGGAGCCTGCTCCGGCACCCAATAGCTCGACGGCGGCGGCCCGGGCGGACTTCAGCCGCTGCGGCTGGGATCCGGGCTGGCGCCCGCGCTTGCCCGGCCTGAGAGCCTTGCCGCTCAACCGCTCCAGCTTCTCGATAAACTGTTCATTTGCCAGGGGATAGCCCCGCAGTGAAGAGTAGCGGAACCGGCGGATCCACGCCTCCTGATGGATGCTCTTCTCGAGAACCACTCTCCACTCCTCTGGCTGGTAGAACTCATTCCATTCCTCAAGATCCAGGACCGATGGACCGATCCCGCCGAGATGGGCACTTGCACTCGACCATTCCCAATCCCCGGCCTGTGAGGTCAACCCGGCCCGGACGGGATTCTTCTCGATGTACGCCATCGCCTGGTAGTTGTGCTGATGGTCCATCACGCACGAGTAGAATCGTTCCTGCCAGAGGTGGCCGCTGCACTGCCTCGCGTGATTTGAACTTCTCGCGAACTGCGAGTGCAGTTCCCGGAAAAGCCGTGTCAACGAGTCGGAACGAGAGGGAACACAGATCGCGTGTATGTGATTGGGCATCAGCCTGTGAGTACGGGAGGACTTCCCTAAACGCGAGAAACCGTGGGCGGGTTCTG
>ERZ761609.426-NODE-426-length-49766-cov-126.142121_pt1 | contig 49766 bp, 7 predicted proteins | sample MGYA00511163_ERZ761609 | MGnify/ENA primary metagenome ERZ761609 (study PRJEB28899, sample SAMN02445070) | bioreactor sludge metagenome | biome: EBPR sludge | place: Australia: Brisbane, Thorneside Wastewater Treatment Plant | collected 2011-12-16 ... | reverse complement strand
CGTATCGCCCGGCTGTACTGCGAGCGGCTGGTTGTTCGCCAGCAACTTGATCAAGGCCAGGTCGTAGGCCAGCGTGGTGATGTCCGCATAATCGTGGTCATCTTCATCTTCACCTGCGTTTCCGTTGCCGCTCACGTCGTTGTCGTTGTTCACCACGTCGTTGCCCGGCGTCGTATCCGGCGTAGAGTCGTCATCCACCTGAGCATCTCCGTTTTCATCGGTAGCCGCACTGATTTCCGCAAAGTTGCGCAAAGTAATGCCGGCAGGAAGCGGAGAGTTAAGCGTCAAATACAAACTCACTTCTACCTGTTGACCAGGAGCTAAGCCGCCTGTGGGTAATTCATCTCCAACGTTCAATATACGCTGCAACAAACCAGCAGAAATAGCCCAACCTGCACTCATATTACCAGATATACCCGGCTCATAAGTCATATTGGCAGGGATATAATCCGTAATCAATATGTTGTCGGCAGGTATATCCCCTTGGTTGATGACCCGAATGCGGTAGTGTATCGTGTCGCCCGGCTGTACCTGAGCACTTTGGCCGGCAGCCAAAACTTTGATCAAAGCCAGATCGAAGCGCTCTGTAGTAATGCTTGCGATGTCGTGATCGTCTTCGTCTTCACCGTTGTTGCCGTTGCCGCTTACATCGTTGTCTGACGTAAGATTATCGTTGTTCGGATTACTGTCCGGTGTAGAATCAATATCGTCTTGCGGATCGTTATTCTCGTCTGTTGCGCTGGTAATCTCCGCAAAGTTGTCAATCTGCAAACCTGCCGGAAGCGGGTTATTCAAAGTCAGATACAAGCTCACTTCGATAGAATCACCCGGCAACAAACCTCCTGCTGCCAATTCATCACTCACATTGAGCGTGCGCTGCAAAAGGCCGCCTGAAATGGCCCAACCTGCACTCATATTACCAGTAATACCCGGCTGGAATGTCATTTGAGCAGGCACATAATCCGTAATCACGATATTATCTGCCGGAATTGCACCTTGGTTGATGACGCGAATGCGATAATGAATCGTATCGCCGGGACGAACGGTAGCAGACTGGCCAGGAGCCAATATCTTCATCAATGCCAGGTCGAAACCGGTGATCGTCACGGCAGCCGGGTCGTGGTCGTCTTCGTCGCCGCCGATATTGCCGTTGCCGTTGATTTCATTGTCCGTCAGATAATTATCATTATTCGGATTGTTATCTGGATCGGAGTCAATATCCGTTTGGGTTACACCAAACTGGTCAGTTGCTGAGCTTATTTCCGCTAAGTTGGTCAATACCGTACCCGGCGGCAGCAAAGGAGAAGTAATCGTCAAAGCCACATCCACCGTGTAAGTTGCACCGATGGCCAAACCACCGACAGGCAGCGCGCCATTGGCCACGGAAAGGGTACGGGTAATCATGCCCGGACCGGCTACATTGGATGCAGGCAACCAGTTGGCATTCTGAGGAGCCACTCCAAACTCAAAGCTCATGTTGGCCGGTACATAGTCGGTAATGACGATGTTGTCCGCTGCCAGATTACCTTGGTTGACCACTGTAATCTGATAGTAAACAGTATCGCCTGGACGTACATTCGTTGCCTGACCCGGAGCCAGTACTTTGAACAATGCAAGGTCGAAGCGAATCGGAATGAAACCGAAGTCAAGTGTCATGTTGCCGTTGGCATCAGCGTTCGGATGGGCATCATCTTGTGTGCCGCCTTGTCCGTCTTCCTGAGCGCCAGTCGGCATCTGGCCGGCAACCAGCATCACAACAGGCGACACGGTTTCTGTACTCTGACCACCCGTTTGAATACCATTGTCATCGGCATCGGTAATGTTCATGCCATCTATAACCGTCGGTACGGAAGAGAGTGGAGAATTCACCAGACTCATACCGGCAGCAAACTGGTTGGCGCCGACAATTACGATGTAGTTGCCTTCATACAAGCCGCCGAAGAAGTAGTCGCCGTTTGAATTGGTAACCGTGGTGGCTATCACGCCACGATCATCTCCATTTCCGCGAATCTTATCCGGTCCAACATCGTACAGCGTCATTTCTACGCCTGCAATACCTTGTTCATTGAGGTCTTGGAGGCCGTTGTTGTTTTCGTCAAGGAATACAGTAGAGCCCACGCTTACCGCCGGTACAAAGCCGAAGTCTATCGTCATGTTGCCGTTGGCGTCCGTGTAAGGATGCGCGTTGTCCTGCGTGCCGCCCTGACCCGGTTCTACCGTCGGCTCGTCGCCTGCCGTCAGGGTGAACGGATTCGACATCACCATGCCGCCCTGACCGCCCATCTGTACGCCGTTGTTGTCACTGTCAACGTTGCCGTCTGCGTTCGCCGCGACCACTGTGCTCGACAACGGGGTAGCTGCCAAGGACCCGCCCGCCGCAAACTGGCTCGTCTGGATCTTTACATAATAGATGCCTTCCGGTATCCCGCTGAAGAAGTAGTCGCCGTTGGCGTTCGTCACCTCGTCGCCCGTGCCGTCGTCTGCCGTGCCCAGAATACCATCCGGACCTGCTTCGATCTTCACGTCGTCGCCTGTGCCTTTTACGCCGTCGGGGCCTACGTTCCACAATTCCATCGCTACGCCCGCTATCCCCGGCTCGCCGTTGTTCTGGATGCCGTCATTGTCCGTCGAATTCACGCCCGCTACATTGTCCGCAAACACCGTAGAGCCTACGCTCATCATCGGGATCAGACCGAAGTCAACCGTCATGTCACCGTTGTCGTCGTCCGCATTGTCCTGCGCGCCGCCCACTCCCGGCTCACCAACAGGCTCTGTTCCTGCTGCCAGTTCGATCACCGGACTCATGATCACACCGCCCGGCGCAACCATCTGTATGCCGTTGTCATCGCTGTCTTCGTTGTTGTCGTTTGTATCCGTCGGGGTGCTCGACAACTGGTATGCCACTGCCGCGCCGCCGCTTGCAAAGTTGCTCGAAGGCAACACCACATAGTAACGACCAGGAGCCAGATTGCCAAAGTAGTAGTTGCCCATCGCGTTGGTCAACATTCCCCCCGCCGCGTCGTCCGCTGTGCCCAGCAAACCGTCGGGACCTACATTGATCTGTACGTCGTCTGACGTCCCTTTCACGCCGTCGGCGCCCACGCTGAACAACTGCACCGTCACGCCGGCAAGTCCTGTCTCTCCGTTGTTCTGAATGCCGTCGTTGTCTGTGGCGTTCAAGCCCGGCATGTTGTCAACCCATACCGTTGAGCCAAGGCTCAAGGTCGGATAGAAACCAAAGTCCTGCGTCATATCGCCGTTGTTGTCATCGGCGTCGTCCTGCGTACCGCCGGGGCCGGTTTCTCCCGTTGCAGCAGTGGGTTCCAAATCAGGAATGAGCATAAACTCGGGCGACATCACCATATAATCCGCCGCCCCGACATTGCCCATCGCAATACCGTTGTCGTCGTTGTCTTCGTTGTTGTCGTTTATATCCGTCGGGGTACTCGATACGAAGCCATTCAAAACTCCGCCCGATGCAAACTGGCTGTTTTGTACCTTGATATAATATTCTCCTTGTGGCAGATTATCGAATATGTAATCGCCCGTTGAACCTGTGGTTGTTCTGTCAACGATGTAGTCATCGCCGCCGGGTGCTGCATCTTTCATACCGTCAGGGCCGGTACTGAACAACTCGAGTACAACGCCCGGTATTCCATTTTCGAGGTCTTGCGGTTCAAAGAGGCCGTCATTATCGTTGTCGGCAAACACAGTAGAACCAACTGAAACCAAAGGAATGTCGCCACAAACAAAATCTGTCTGTTCAGGAATGTTGTCACCATTCAGATGCAGAGCCGAAGCATTATACAAGCCTTCAAATGGCTGGCTGCTCGATCCTCCGTTGTCGCCGCAAGCAGTATATTGACTATCGCCTGCGGGTGCATTGGACAACAACACTAATGATACATTGTAGCTCAGTGTGTATGTGTGCGTGATAGCTGGATCAATACTGGTTCCGGCAATGGCCAGCGTATTTTCTACATTGTTGGTTGTAGAAAGGTTGCCGCTCAAGTTGGGCGGAGTAGTGCTGGAGAACGTCGCCGTATTGATCACAAAGTCATCATCAAACGCAGGAGTGTCCGTCAAGCGATAAGTACCGGTTGCACCGCCAGTGTTAGTGACTGCAATCGTATATGTAACATTGTATGTACCATCGGGCTGACGTGCGATCACTGGTCCCATCTTGTCATGTGTGATGTATGGCAGATCGGCACAAATCTCATCCTGCTCCACCGGCGTGGCGCTGTTGTTCAGATAGAGGGCCGTGCTGTTGTACAAGCCCTGACCCGGCACTGATGCGTCTGCCAATGTCGGACCTGCCGTACGAGTGGTGGTTCCGCAAGCTGTGTAAAGATTATCCCCACCATCTGTCGAAGTAGGCGACAAGTCCAACCTCACCAGATAGGTCAGCGTGTAGGTCTGTGTGACACCCGCCCCTATGGCCACATCGTTGGCCAAGGTATTCGGCGTGTTGTTGATGGTGGACAATGCGCCACCCGCTACTGCCGGCACTACATTGGTCGTAGAATAGCTCGCAGCAGAAATCACGATGTCGTTATCAAAAGCCGGCGTATCTGTCAAATCATAAGCACCTGATGCGCCTCCCAAATTCTGTACTGCTACGGTGTAGATAACTGTATAGCGGCCCTGCGCATCCGGCGTCGGACTTACTGTTACTGCATCTTTGCGGTGAACGATGTAAGGCAGGTCGCCACAAACCTCGTCCGTCTCGTCAATGGAACCATTGCTGCCAGCATCTAAGCTCGTTGCATTATACAAGCCCTCTGTCGGCGCCGGATCACCCGGTGTTCCCGTGCCACAGGCAACATACGCATCGTACACACCCGGTGTGGCCGTCGTCAAATCCAGCGTCACATTGTAATTCAAGGTATAAGTATGTACCGCACCTGCTGCAATGGCCTGAGACATTGCCAATGTATTCGCAGTAGCGTTCGTTGCAGAAAGGTTGCCGCCTGCATTACCCGGCGCGTTGGTCGTAAACGTCGGCGTTCCGTTGATCGTAATGTCGTTTTCAAAGTTCGGCGTATCCGTCAGCGTGTAAATACCCGATGCGCCTCCGGTGTTCCGCACCGTAACCGTATAAACCACATTATAGGTGTGGTTACCGGTAGCCGTAATCACCGGACCCGTCTTTTCATGGGTAATGTAGGGCAGATCTCCGCAGGCATCGTCCGTCAAATCCGTTGTGCCGTCGTTGTTCATATCCAGATTGGCGCGGTTGTACAAACCTTCGCCGGGAATCGGAGAGGTTGATCCCTGCGTCGTACCGCAAGCTGTGTATGAATTGTTGCCGGAAGAACCAGCCGACAGATCAAGCAATACATTCACCATCAAAGTATAGGTATGCGTCACTCCTGCGGCAATGCTTGCGTCGTCTGCCAGCAACCACGGGCCGCTGCCCGCCAAGGCGGCGCCGGCCGGCGCACCCACACCTACTCCCGCATAAGACGCACTCGTAATAGCTATATCATCATCGAATCCCGGTACATCGCGCAGGTCATAAGTTGTTGTCGCACCTCCAGTGTTCATGACCGTGATCGTATAAGTCACTGTGTAAGCACCCGCTGCCGCTGTAGGTACCGCTGACACGAATGTCTTGGCAAGCGACAGGAACGGCAGATCGGCACAAATCTCATCCTGCTCCACCGGCGTAGCGCTGTTGTTCAGATAGAGGGCCGTGCTGTTGTACAAGCCCTGACCCGGCACTGATGCGTCTGCCAATGTCGGACCTGCCGTACGAGTGGTGGTTCCGCAAGCTGTGTAAAGATTATCCCCACCATCTGTCGAAGTAGGCGACAAGTCCAACCTCACCAGATAGGTCAGCGTGTAGGTCTGTGTGACACCCGCCCCTATGGCCACATCGTTGGCCAAGGTATTCGGCGTGTTGTTGATGGTGGACAATGCGCCACCCGCTACTGCCGGCACTACATTGGTCGTAGAATAGCTCGCAGCAGAAATCACGATGTCGTTATCAAAAGCCGGCGTATCTGTCAAATCATAAGCACCTGATGCGCCTCCCAAATTCTGTACTGCTACGGTGTAGATAACTGTATAGCGGCCCTGCGCATCCGGCGTCGGACTTACTGTTACTGCATCTTTGCGGTGAACGATGTAAGGCAGGTCGCCACAAACCTCGTCCGTCTCGTCAATGGAACCATTGCTGCCAGCATCTAAGCTCGTTGCATTATACAAGCCCTCTGTCGGCGCCGGATCACCCGGTGTTCCCGTGCCACAGGCAACATACGCATCGTACACACCCGGTGTGGCCGTCGTCAAATCCAGCGTCACATTGTAATTCAAGGTATAAGTATGTACCGCACCTGCTGCAATGGCCTGAGACATTGCCAATGTATTCGCAGTAGCGTTCGTTGCAGAAAGGTTGCCGCCTGCATTACCCGGCGCGTTGGTCGTAAACGTCGGCGTTCCGTTGATCGTAATGTCGTTTTCAAAGTTCGGCGTATCCGTCAGCGTGTAAATACCCGATGCGCCTCCGGTGTTCCGCACCGTAACCGTATAAACCACATTATAGGTGTGGTTACCGGTAGCCGTAATCACCGGACCCGTCTTTTCATGGGTAATGTAGGGCAGATCTCCGCAGGCATCGTCCGTCAAATCCGTTGTGCCGTCGTTGTTCATATCCAGATTGGCGCGGTTGTACAAACCTTCGCCGGGAATCGGAGAGGTTGATCCCTGCGTCGTACCGCAAGCTGTGTATGAATTGTTGCCGGAAGAACCAGCCGACAGATCAAGCAATACATTCACCATCAAAGTATAGGTATGCGTCACTCCTGCGGCAATGCTTGCGTCGTCTGCCAGCAACCACGGGCCGCTGCCCGCCAAGGCGGCGCCGGCCGGCGCACCCACACCTACTCCCGCATAAGACGCACTCGTAATAGCTATATCATCATCGAATCCCGGTACATCGCGCAGGTCATAAGTTGTTGTCGCACCTCCAGTGTTCATGACCGTGATCGTATAAGTCACTGTGTAAGCACCCGCTGCCGCTGTAGGTACCGCTGACACGAATGTCTTGGCAAGCGACAGGAACGGCAGGTCGCCACATCTTTCGTCCACTTCATCCGGGTTGGCATCATTGTTGGTATCCAACGCAGAAGTATTATACAGACCCATCCGGGTAGTTACCGTACTGCCGGGCGTCAGCGGGCCGGGGGCAGTGGATACCGTGCCACAAGAAGTATAAGTATTGTTTCCACCATCCGTAGAAGTCGGACTCAAATCAAGTGTTACATTATATATTAAGGTGTAGGTATGATTGGCACCCGCAGCAATAGGCTGATCGTTGGCCAATGCGTTGAGTACTCCACTATTCAATGACAAAGCGCCGCCTACTACGCCAGGCACCACACTCATTGTGGAGTAGCTGGCCGTGTTGATGGTAATATCGTCATCGAAATAAGGAGTATCCGACAAGTCATAATTGCCGGCAACGCCACCTGCATTATACACCCGAATGGTATAGGTCACATTGTAGGAACCATCAGGCTGCAAGGTGCTGATGGCAGGCCCCAGTTTTTCATGGGTAATATAGGGCAGGTCGCCACAAGCTGTGCGCGTCTCCTCAATGCTGCCGTCTGCTCCGCGATCCAGTTGGCTCAAGTTGAACAACCCCTGACCAGCTACCGGAGGCCCGCCAACTCCGCCACCGCAACGCGTGTAGGTGTCGAAGGTGGGGAAGGTATTAGCGCCGAGCATATCAATCGTCACATTGAAGCTCACCGTATAAATGTGAATAGCTCCAAGTGCGATGGATACGTTGTTGGCTAATTGATTTTGGGTACCATTGTAGGGCGCGGTGAACGATCCCGAAGGGCCTCCTGCGAAGTTGGATGTATATCCGCCGCCCGTGATGGTGATGTTGTTTTCAAAATTGGGTGTATCATACAAATGGTATGTACCTGCCGCCCCGTTGTTGCGCACTTCCACCGTATAAGTAACGGTATAGGCATTGTGCCCTGTTTGGGTGATGCCCGAAAGCATTTTGAAGTGCGTAATCATCGGCGCGGGGGCAAAACCAAAGTCGAGCGTCATGTTGCCACGAGCATCGTCAAGGTCATCCTGCGTACCGCCGGGACCAGGTTCTGTGGTAGGCATACCCGGACCTAAAGTGAATACGATGGAAGTGACGGCGCCCCCTGAAGTAGTTTGCAGGCCGTTATCATCGTTATCCGTTGTCTGACTGTTGATGTTCGGGCCGTTGGTAGAAGAGGATGGATAGGCCGCATTGGGGGTAGGAATATAAATGAAATAGCTAACCGCCGGCAAGCCGCCAAAGAAGTATATGCCCGACGCATTGGTGATGGTGCTTGCTACCGGAGTAGCAGTAGTCGGATCAGCGCCTTGAGCGAAAAGTTGCACAGGAATGCCGGGCAACCCGTTTTCTGTTCCAGGGTTAAAAATAGCATTGTCATCCAGATCGGCAAACACATGGCTGCCTACGCTGTAGCACGGACCGACTGTATAAAATGCCGGGCCGCAAAGCGTGTAACACACTCCGACCAAAGGACCTGTTCCGTTGGCGCCGTCAACTATCGGCTGAACAGCTTCTCCAGGCAGAAGAAAGCCGTTGATAGTAGCAGCCTCCGAGGTGCGATAGTTGATGGCATAAACCTGATAATCGCCAGGCGCCAGATTGGTGAACAAACCCGTGAAATTGGTCTGTACAATGAAATCATTCAGCACTAAAATATATGCCTGCGTCTGGCCGCTGGTGCCACCCGATGCAAAAGAGCCGGGCGCCGACTGTGCCAGAATCATACCATAATAGCCATTGGCAGAGGGGGCCGTGGCAGGCACACAACTGACACCCGATGCATTTAAACCGTTATTGGTCGTATAGCCACAAAGGACTTCTACCACTTCCGCAGTAGTGAATAAAGGCAATAAAGGATCAGAATCAACTACCGAAATAACCTGCACGGCGTTGCCCGCCCCCGAATGGGTATATGGCCCGAATACCAATGCAGGATCGCCCGTGTTATATGTCTGCGACACCCCGTCAATGGAAACAAAATAAGGGGATGTACCGCCAGTTAAGCCTGTCACTCTCACATAATATTGATTGAGTGCAGCGGGGGTGCCGCCGGGGTTATCAATACATGCTGTCGTCGCTGTGACGCTGATCTGCCCCATAGCAGTAGTGGCAGCGAACAACATACCCAAAACCAAAGTAACGGGCGCACTGAAACGGGCGCTCCACTTGGGAAGGAGTGTAGAGAGTTGATTCATGAGAAAGAGATTTATAGTCGTCTTAGAACAAGTTTCGATACCGCGAGCCGGCTCCTGAACGGAGCGGTCGGAAGTCTTTTTTTCGTGGGGAAAATCCGTGTGGTAAAAAGTTGCCATATTGGTCAGATTATGATTTGTTGTTTTGTCCTCAGATTATTTCAATAAAAAATGCCCACCGGACGGCACGCTTTTTGCAAACGCAAAGCCATCAAGACGGGTAAAATATTGGACCGAAACGGAAAGAAAAGGAGCAGCTTGCCCTGATTTAAAAAACAAGCTACAGATGCCGGGAAGGAATTTCCTCGCATCTGAAAAGCCCAAAGAAAGGCTTCGATGAAATGAGCCGACTTGTGCCGGCTGGTAAAATTTTTTCACGTTAGGTCGCCTGTTTGCTTAAAAACAATAAGAATTCCAGTAGTACTGCATGGCAATACTTAGCTGAAAATATTTTTAAGCACAATTTGGCGAGAGGTTATTTTACTGATAATCAATGGGTAATGTTTTTCAGTAAAAAACCTTGTGACAAAGATAAAACTCCATTGTGATTAGCCAAATCTTTTAATAAAAAATGAGGCTGCCCTCCCAAAAGAAAACAGCCTCATTCTGCGGGTATAAAGAGAAGCGTCAGCGCCGAATCAACACCCGCTTCAACCAAACTTTGCCGCCGGTTACAACGCGCAAAATGTATTGCCCGGAGGCCCATTGCCTCGTGTCCACCCGATGTACTGATTCGGTAATGGCCCACAGCCCCAGGGGCCTGCCCTGCACATCCAGCACTTCCAATTGCACCCCTTTCTCATCGGGCTGCGACCATTGTACATACAACTCATCGAGCGCCGGATTGGGATAGACGAGTATATCGTCTGCCGCTCCCGCCATGCGCACAGCTTGTATGTCCGACAGGGTTTCCGCACCGTCGAAATCCGTTTGCCGAAGGCGATAATAGTAGGTCTGCCCCGACTTCACTTCGGTATCCGTAAAGCCATAGCGGTTTTCCGTAAGGGCATCTCCTTTGCCTGCCACCCATCCGATGGATTGAAAGCCCCCCGACTGCCCCTCGCTGCGCTCTATGCGGAAGCCGGCATTGTTGCGCTCGGTGGCGGTGGCCCAACGCAATTGTGCTGTTTTCCCCTCGGCTGCGGCCTCAAAGTAGAGCAACTCCACCGGCAGCACGCCCGCCAGCAAGGTGAAATTTACATTAGAAATATCATAAAAAATATGCCCCGCACCCCGCACCATGATGCGCGCCGTAATCAACATGGAAGGTATGGTGGGAATGGTGACATCGTGCGAGCCGTCGTTGGGTGTGGCGGTGGCTAATGTAGTGGGATAAGTAAGGCCGCCGTCTGTGGAGAGCAGGATGTCCACATTGGGGCAGTAAGCGTCGGACCCCACCACATTCCAATTGACGGTGTAAGTTTGGCCGCCCTGCCAGGACACATTGGTGTTGGGCTGCGTGACGGCGAAGGGGCCGCTGCTGCTCACGGTAACTGTTGTATTGGCCACCGCGCTGCAACCATAGCTGCCCGTCCAGTCGCGTACCGTGACCCGAAAATTGAGGGTGCGGCCCACCGAGGGCAATACCTCCCAGGGCGTGGCTGCCCCGGAAACAACATCTTCCAAACGTGGAAAATAGCGCGTGGGCGATGCCGAGGGCGGACGGCTGCGAAACATCGGCCCGGTAGTGTTGGTAGCAACCGGTACCCCGGCAGGTCCCAAGTCCATTTGCTCCCAGCAGTAGGTGAGCGGGTGCCCGTTGGGGTCGGAGGCTGTGGCATTGAGGAAGAAGGGCGTGCTGTGGGGAATGGTGAAGGAGGCAGGAGGGTCGACGGTGGGGGCGGAGTTGGAGGTGCTTTCTATATAAGTACAGTCAGGAAACCACGGATTATTGCTCACAAATTCAAAATTATCAAATATGCTTGCTGTACTCCCTGCATTAAGATAAATATCTCCATTACTCTGTACATTTTGAGAGCCACAAATACCGGCATACGACATCAGGCTGCTGCCGCTGCCGGGTTCGTAGGCAGTTGCGGCATAACGATTGCTACCGGCACAATTCAATTCATTTCCATTGAAAGAATGGTACGCCCCCAGCATGTGCCCGAATTCATGCGCTGCCAGATCGTAAAAAAATGCGCCCGTAGGTGGGTTAACGCTGGAAGCACCAGCGCCATGCACCAAAAAGTCAATATCACATACCGCAGCAATGTAGGCCAGCCCGGAACCGGAAAGCGCTACATTGTACTTATCAAAAACATGGCCAATGTCGTAATCATTTTCACCAATAACATTATCCAAATTCATTTGATTTTCGTCTATCAATAGTCCAAGATTAGAATTGGAATACCCATCTGTATTTGGATCATAATAAAACACATCATCTGTATTCCCCACCAGCACCATCCGAACTCCGGCCTCCTGCTCAAAAATGCCATTGATGTAGTTGACGGCCGTGGTAATGGCAGAAAGTACCAAGCCCGACTGGCCGCTGTTGAATGCCCCGAAATGGTTGGAATACTCTCCCGTAGCGGCTACGGCCAAGCGGTAGGAACGGAATTTGCAATCCAATGCCTTGGGAGTTCCTTCGTCCTGCGCGCGAACACGGGGCGGCGTATCACCATGACTATGGCAGGAATGAGGTGTACTGGGCGCGGGCAGGTCGTGTTCGTAATAAGCCACATACCGCTCCACATCGGCATCTGAGTAAGTATCTATGTATATGGTGTGCTGTTCGGGACCATATATTTTAGCATGGAATCCGAAACTCGTCCAATCGCAGCGAATGGCGCGGTACGGCGAGGTCTTGCTGATGCCCCGGAAAGTACGGATGTCGGGGTAGCTGTCTGCCAGTTCGGGTTCCATCATATCATACTGTACGATGGCGAAGGTGTCCATGCTGCCGTCCGGCATGGGTACGGGCAGGAGCAGGTTGCTGTGCAATGGGTTGTCTATGCGGTCTTCGTGCGGAGCGGCAAAAAGGTGGCTACGGAGGGCAGCCGCGTTGGCGCTGAAGGCCTGGTAGCGGGTGGGTTCCACAAAGCGTTTACCTGTAGTTGGCAGGTGTCCGCCTTCTTGTGTTTGCCACAAATTCTGGCCGTAACCAAAAGAGGAGAGCAGCAGGCAGAGGCCCGCCATGATGAGTAGTTTCTCGTGTGTCATGATGTCAGCGACTATTTTTAAAAAATCAACAATTCAGAATCAATCGCTATAAGTGAGTGGGAACGGGTAAAGGGTGGCTTCAACAAGCCGGAGGTTTCAGGAAAGGCTCTTGGGAAATTGGCCTGAAGAATTGCAGGCAGACAAAGCTGCCAATGCGGCGTTGTGTAAATTGTTTCCCGTGTGTCATGTTTTTACTATGTATTGAAGCAAATGTAACATTTTTCCATTTTAGTTCATCGTATCTATCCAAAATTAATAAACACATTCAAACCGATCGAAAAAAAGCCCCCCCGCACGCTTTTGTGCAGGAGGGGCCTCGCCAAATTGTGCTAATACTTATCTTTGCATAGAGCAGATGGCATGGGGTCTCTCCCCTCTATGCCCTTCGCTCTTTACGTTCCTAATTCCCGTCCCAGGGGAAGCTGCCGCAGTCCACTTTCAGGACGGTGATCACTACCGTATCGGATACTGGTGTACACGGACTGGGCGGCGCCAGCGCAGCCGGATTGTTGCTCGTCAGCGTCAGTGTTACCGTGCCGGTCTGCATGTCGTTCGGGCCGGGTATATACATCACGGCAGTACCGAAGACCGTGGACGGAAGACCGCCGCCATCGGCGAACGTTCCATCGCCGCTGCTGCTCCAGACGCCGCCCAAGCTTGCCGGGGTGATGCTCGCTCCCAGCAGGCTCAACTGCAATGGACGCGTAGAGCAGATCGTCTGCGGCGTACCCGCTTCTACCTGTATGTTGCAAAGCAAACCCGCATCCAATGTCAAATCCTCGCTGCCGCCGGGCAGGAAGCCTGTTTGGTGCGTGGCTGCCATCGTGCCTGTCGTCGGTACGGCATCCGAGTCGGTGGCATCCTGTGTATTGGCCTGCGCGTTCGGCGTGGTGAAGGTGTATAAGTTGGCATTCGCCACCGTGCCCCGGTCAAACATCACATAATAGTTGCCGGGAGGCAGGTTCGTGAACAGGTAGCCGCCCAGTGCATTTGTCATTTGCGTGGGGGTATAAGCGTTGCCGTCGGCATCCAATGCTACCAGAGCGTTGGTGGCGGCGTTGTATATGCTCACCGCCATACCCTGCACCGGGTGCGGGTCGTTTTGAAGGCCGTTGCCGTCCAAGTCTATCCACACATAATCACCCACGCGCACAGGTGCGAAGAAGCCGAAGTCCACCGTCATATCGCCCTGATCGTCCAGATCGCCGTCGTCCTGCGTACCGCCCTGATAGCTTTCCGAAGCTCCTGTCGGTTCCACTTCACCGGGGCCAAGCGCTATCACCGGCGACATCACCATCATACCGCTGCCGCCCATCTGTACGCCGTTGTCATCGCCGTCTTCCCGGTTATCGTTCGTGTCTGTCACCGCCGGAGAGGAGGAAGTAGGCAGCATTTGCAGTGCCCCGCCTGCCCCAAAGGCCGTGCCCGGTATCACCACATAGTAGCTCCGTGCAGACAGGCCGGTGAAGAAATAGTTGCCCGCTGCATCCGAAACATAAGGCAGCGCGTCATCTGCTGTCTCTAAGGTACCGTCGGAGCCTACCGGCACCAAGATGTCGGAGCCGTCTAGTCCTGCAGGGCTGCCCGGCGTGGGGTCTTTCACGCCTACTACTTCCCATATTTGCATCGTCACGCCTGCTATGCCCGTTTCCGTCGGGTCTTGCAGACCGTTGTTGTTCAAATCCCGGAATACCGTGCTGCCTATGCTGTAGCCGCTGGGCGACACCCGCGGATCCACGCAGGTCTCCCGGATGCGCGTCACGGTCGTGGTTCCCATACCCTGCAACTGCGCGCTGTTGAAGAAGGCATTTCCCGGCATTGTCGTCATCGTCGCAGTCGTTATGCAATCACGGAAGAAATTATCGCCCGATGATCCTGCACTCAGGTCCACATTGGTCGTCACAGTCAAGGTGTAGGTATGCACCGCTCCGACGGCTATGGCCTGATTGGCCGTGCCTATGCCCCAGGAGGGCGCAGGAGGAATGGGCGACAACGTGATCGGCGCCGTTACGGCTGCCGGCGGAAGAAGCGCCGTATAGCTCGCCCCCGTGATCGTGGCATCGTCGTCAAACTGCGGCGTATCGGTCAGTGTGTAATTGGCTGCCGCACCGCCCAGGTTCGATACCGTCAGGATGTAGGTGATCGTGTAGTTGTCGTTGCCGTTGTCTGTAATCGGGTCAACGGCTGTTTTTACCAATACCAGATACGGCAGGTCGCCGCATACCTGATCGGTTTCATCTATGCTGCCGTCATTGCCCGCATCCAACCTCGACTGGTTGAACAGGCCCTGACCCGCTGTCGGCGTACCCGGAGCTACCGAGCCGCAGGCCGCATAGACGTTGTTCCCGCTCGATCCTGGTTCCAGATCAAGCGTCACATTGTACGTCAGGGTGTAAGTGTGCATTGCATTGGCCGCTATGGCCTGGCCCATTGCCAGCGTATTCGACGTGCCGTTGATAGAAGAGAGGGGCACCGGGCCGGGGTTGGCCGGGTGTGCCGGAGCGTTGGTTGTGTAAGTCGGCGTGCCGTTGATGGCAATGTCGTCGTCAAAAGTGGGCGTATCGTACAGGCTGTATGTACCCGCGCCACTGCCGCTGTTCGTCACCGTGATGGTGTAGGTCACGTTGTAGCTGCCGTTGGGCTGCTGCGTGCCAATCACCGGGCCGGTTTTGTCGTGGGTGAGGCAGGCGATACTTGCCGTCGTCACCACCACATCCGTAAAGCAGTCGTTGCCGCCATTGTAGATGCGAATGCGATATTGCGTGCTGTGCATCAGGCCCGTGAAGGTGTGCGTGCCGCCCACGATCGTCGTGGCAGGTGCTGCATAAGCCGGGCCGTCATAGCTCGCCGCCCCGGCCGTGCTGATGCCGATGCGGTCGCCGGACGTGATGCCGGGTATGGTGATGGTCGCATTGTTGTTGGCCGTCGGACCTGTGCAGGTGCCCTGGGCAGTAGTGGCGGCTCCGTGTGCCGGACGCGGTGTCACCGTTATCGTAAAGGTCTGCGCCGTGCCGATGCAGTCATCTGCCGTTCCGATTGTGCCGTCGGGGCCTACGCTGCGCGGCGTCACCGTGATGGTGGCCGTCACGTTGCTCGCACCTGCATTCATCGCCGTGAACGCCGCTATATTGCCCATGCCGCTCGCAGCCAGGCCGATGCTCGGCGTGTTGTTCGTCCAGTCGTAACGTGTAGCAGTGCCGCTAAAGGTTACTGCCGTCGTCATCGTGTTGTGGCATACCACTTCGTCGCCGGGATCGTTTACCGTAGGCGTGGCCAATATCGTCAGCGTCACCGTTTGGTCGGCGAAACAGGTGGGGTTAGTGCTGTTCGTGGCGCGTACCCGGTACGCGTAAACACCCGGAGCCGTGGGCAGCGCCGTCAACGCAGCCGACATCTGGCCGGAGATGGGGTCGGTATTCGGGTTGTTCGTGCCGTTATTGTTGTACCACTGGTAGTCCACCGACACGCCGTTCGTCACGGACGTCGTCACGTTCGCCGGGGTGAAGCTGCCGCCCTGGCAGATCGTTTGGTTCGTCAGGGCCGTCAGGATGGGGTTGGTGCAGGCAAAATAGGCCACATCAAAAGTATGATTATTTTCTCCTGAATTACCCGTTGCAAAGGCAATCACCCCCGCTGCGGATGCGTCGGTATCGCGAACATCAGCGTTACTATCAGCTCCGCCCATGTTGGCTTTGGTGCTGATGCTGAGCGCTCCACTAGTGGTGGGGAAGCGCAGTTGGTAGTTCATATTAGGTTGTACATCAGGGTCGTAGGTAATGCCAGGCCCCGATGTCCCGTTGGCATTGCTGAAGTAGTAATTGCCGTTGGCATCCGTCGTCACGGTGGCTACCTGCGTAAAGTTGCCCGGAGTCGTTTCTTTCCACAACTGCACCGCTACGCCGCTGATGCCCGGTTCTCCGGCGTCTTGCACACCGTCATCATCGGTGTCTTCCCACACGCGGTTGCCGATTTCGAGGGGCGCCAATTGAGCAGATACTTCTAAGTCGCCCAGGCCGTTGGCTTTGGAAAAAGTGCCGCTACCTGGCGTACTTCCACTGTTACCCGTAAAATACAAACGGAAATCTTTAGTATCTAAGCCCGTATTGTTGTTGTACCAGGTTAATCCACCAGAGTCATATGCATCAGGATCTATCACCGCCGCTGCTATTTCTCCCGAACCCAGAGCCATTGTAATGCCGCCCTGCGTCGTTTCCCTGTGATACCCACTTGGCGTACAATCGAAGCAATCCCGAAAATAAAATTCCCCCCCACCGGGGCCTTCGCCGTTCCCGGCCCCGCCAGTGGCAGCCTTGGGGCTGGAGGGGCCTTCCTTCCCATTGCTTTCTAGTTCATAACTACAAGTCGTGGGGTTGTAGTAAGCTCTCAACAGATCGCCACCTACCACTGCGAGTCTCAACGTGGTTTCATCCGGGCCGTAGTTGTTCCAGCCTGCTTGATGCCCTGTACGGTCAAAAAAACTCATAATCAAAGAACCATCTGCATCAAATACTATATCGCATAATACCGGCTGAGGATAGATGTAATTACCTGATGCCCGCATCGTAGCAGCATTGTCCGTCCATGGAAACCACTCGTCATACGCCTCTGCCGTTACAGCATTGCCAAAAAAGCTGAACGCCCAGCCTTTTCCGTAATCTAAAGGAATACTGAATAAAGTGCTGTAGGTCCCCGCGTCAAAGTCCGTTACCTGATACACATAAGCATCCAGATCGGCGGCAGTGCCCCCACTCTCTGCACTACAAACCAAGCCAACGAACAAGTTGCCCCGTGCATATTCCAAGCCAAACGGACGATGCGTGCCGTTGGCGCAACCCGGACTCGGTACCAGCCAGGATGTCACTCGTGTCGCCGCATTGGCCAAGGTAGGAGCCTGCGGGTTGGCGGGGTCAACCAAATCTATTCGATACACTCGCTTGTCATACAGGTTCATCACAAACAAATAGCGACCGTCATCTGATATATCAATATCTCCCAATGATACCCGGCCCACTTGTGCAAAGGCCGGCGCATCGTGGCTCGGCTGATCCAATCCGTTGCCCAGATTCCGCTGCGCATTCGTCCCGATTACCGGGCTGAACGGCACGTTCGCCGCCGACGGCCCCGATCCGGCATAAGCACCGGCGCCCTGTGTGGCAATGTTTATATCACTCAGATTCAGCCAGTTTGTCACCGCGTTGGTAGTGGGGTCTATCATGTAAATACCGCCGCTGCCCAGAGGCCCCAAGCCTACATGACGTTTCAAGAACGCGCCCGTGAATATTTTACCCGCCTGACGGGAATACGCTACCCCCCAGGTAGAACCCGTCTGACCAACCGTAGCGTAATGATACGCCGAGCCGCTTGCATCAAAGTTCGTACCTACAAAGGCGTCTGCTGCCGCTACATTGGCATTCGCCGGGTTGCCGTTGACATAACACGGCACATACACCACCGGGCTGGCGCTCGCTGTAAAGAAATCCTCCGGCGCATTGATCGCAAAATTTACGTTTGACGAAGTGCCCGTTGCAAACTGTACCGACGAACCGTACGAGTTGCCGCCCGTACTGGTGTAGTCAATATTGGGGTTGAGCAGGCAACCGCCCGTATTCGGTATCACAAACTCCACCCGCACAGCGCTGCTCCCACAACCGGCGAGTGTATAGTTCGGCGCCGTTGACCCCGATGTGGTGGTCGTCCCGCAAGGGGTAGCGGAATTGGCAAGATAAGCATTTACCACCACGCCTGTTACCAATGGCTCCGTACTCTGCTTCACACCGTCTCCGTTGTAGTCCCGGAATACAGAACCCGTTACCTGGCCGAAGACTTGGAGCGCCGTGAACAATGACATGCCGATGATCAGCAGCATTCTGTGGTAGTATGTAAACACTCTATTTTTCATGAGAAACGATTTGCTATTACTTATAAAATCCAATGCCTGGTTTCGATTGGCCATCATTGATTAGTTTCTAGTCACCGTAGTACTCCCGCAGTCGCCCGTAGGGCAGCCCGTACACGACGGCGGTGCGGTATACGCGTTTGTTGTTGTGGCCGTGCAGCCCGCTCCAAACTGCGCCGTCACGTTGTACATCGTCGCATTGGCCGTCAGCCCCGTGAACGTCACCGACTGCGTGCCTGATGAGCCGGCCGTGGTCGTGATCGTCTGCGGCGTGGCGCCGGGGGCGTTGCTCGTCACCGTCAGGGTGGTACCGGAGGCGTTCGTCCAGCTTACGTTCACCGTGAGGCTGTAGGTGTTGGTGGCAGGTACGCAGGCGGTAGGCGTGGAGGAGTTGATGGTGACGGTGCAGCACGCAATGCTCGCCGTGGTAATCGTCACGTCCGTAAAGCAGTTATCGGCGCCATTGAACAGGCGGATGGTATATTGTGTGTTGTGCATCAGACCTGTGAAGGTGTGCATGGCTCCCGCGATATTCGTGGCTGCTGCATACGCCGGCGTACCGGAATAGGTAGCTCCTGTGCTGATACCGATGCGGTCGGCGTTGGCAATGCCCGTCACCGTGATGGTGGCGTTGTTGTTGGGCGTGCCGCCGGTGCAGGTACCCATTGCGGTGGTGGGAGCGTTGTGAGTGGGGTTGGTGCAGCAGGTAATGCTCGCAGAGGAAATGGTCACATCCGTAAAGCAGTTATCTGCGCCATTGAACAGACGGATGGTGTATTGCGTGTTGTGCATCAGACCCGTGAAGGTGTGCATGGCTCCCGCGATATTCGTGGCTGCTGCATACGCCGGCGTACCGGAATAGGTAGCTCCTGTGCTGATACCGATGCGGTCGGCGTTGGCAATGCCCGTCACCGTGATAGTGGCGTTGTTGTTGGGCGTGCTGCCCGTGCAGGTGCCTTGAGCCGTGGTGGGGGCGTTGTGGGTGGGGTTGACGCAGCAGGTAATGCTCGCAGAGGAAATGGTCACATCCGTAAAGCAGTTATCTGCACCATTGAACAGGCGGATGGTGTATTGCGTGTTGTGCATCAGACCCGTGAAGGTGTGCATGGCTCCCGCGATGTTCGTGGCTGCTGCATACGCCGGCGTACCGGAATACGTAGCTCCCGTGCTGATGCCGATGCGGTCGGCGTTGGCGATGCCCGTCACGGTGATGGTGGCGTTGTTGTTGGGCGTGCCGCCTGTGCAGGTACCCGCTGCGGTGGTGGGAGCGTTGTGCGTGGGGTTGGTGCAACAGGTAATGCTCGCAGAGGTAATGGTCACGTCCGTAAAGCAGTTATCGGCGCCATTGAACAGGCGGATGGTGTATTGCGTGTTGTGCATCAGCCCCGTGAAGGTGTGCATCGCACCGGAGATATTGGTCGCCGCCGCATAAGCCGGCGTGCCGGAGTAGGTAGCCCCTGCGCTGATGCCGATGCGGTCGGCGTTGGCAATGCCCGTCACCGTGATGGTGGCGTTGTTGTTGGGCGTGCCGCCTGTGCAGGTACCCATTACTGTCGTGGGGGCGTTGTGAGTAGGGGTGGTGCAGGAGAAAGCGCATGCAATCGGCACCGCAGTTACCACGTCCTGATAATCACTTCGAGCCAATGCAACCACATGCCATGTCGTCGGCTGATATGCCATCCATTGCTCGTCCGTCCAGTTCAAGGCATTGATCGTCTGTAACCAGGTTTCTGCCAAGTTGATTGCGGCATTATCATTTACGTTACCAGAGGTCGGTACATAATAATATCCATTTGTAGAAGATATTTTTAGCGAAAAGCTATTATTGCTTGAGTAGTTCTCATGCGTCACTTCGGCTACGGCAGCAGCAAAGGCCCCTACATTGGTATTTGTCCAGGATGAATTGGCTAGATTAGTATTCAAATAGTAGTTATCGAATAAATATCGCAGCATACCTGCCCGAACCTTTCCAATGCCCCCTGCGGGTATGTTTTTACTGTGCGTACTTGATTGCCCAGCAGTAGCATTGTTCGCCGTTTCAAGGGATATTACCGTAAAAAGATTAGGGTATGGAAAGGGTTGTGCTTTCTCTATACAAAAGGTAGCCCAATTCATTAAATCTTGATTGGTAGAATACCAATCAACATCAAAAGCCTCCAAATCTCTGGAAGAGCCGGATGCACCATCATTGGGGTGGTGCATATTATTAGCGATGGTGTACTTCCATGGTGTGCCATCATAATAATTATCCGAATTCGTACCTAAAGGAAATTTGATCGTACTCCCCACCGGAGACGGCGCCGCCACGGTCGTACTGCCCGTACAAGACGGAGTTGCCGTAAAATACGCCGTCACCGTGCGGTTTACCCCATCTGCTATCAGCTTCTGGATATTATAACTCACCGGACTGGTAAAGGGTGCGTTGATCACGGCACTGTGGCCTCCCTGTACGCTGATGACCAATGAGCCGCTGCCGGGGGCGTTGGTAAAAGAAACCTGTCCAGACAGATTGTATGAATTGGAGTTCGCGCCGGAGCAAAGGGCAGCGGTGGCTGTAACCGAAGATATGGAGCATTGTGCCTCCAATTGTGACGGCAACATGGCCATTCCCAATATACCGGCACATAAAGCAAAATGCCTCAGCAGATTGTACACTTTTTTCATTTTCACTATGATTTGCCCTTAGCAAGGGAGTAATAAATGCTTCGTTATCAAACACGAACAGCCTTTGTCCCCTACGGAACAAAAGCTAAAAATCTAAGCACGGCGCATTATTCGCCGGATTTTGCAAAAGCGATCAGGAATCCCCCTAATGGACGGCCCCCGCACAGGGCCAGAAGATTTCGCGTTTTTCATTTCACTATGATTTGTTACTACAACGCATCCGAAACAGATACCCCGTGAAGGGCGAGTGTTGTTGTTTCGGTTTCCACTCTAAGGGCCGGTTGCCCGGCTGTATTCGTTTATGCCATACGCCCGGAGGCATATTTTTTGTACTTTCAATTAACTCCCGGTATTCACCATTACAATTTAAATATCACCATCACTTGTTCAGCGGACTGCTGTACCGGATATACCCCCGGCCGAATCCATCGCTTCTTCATCTTCAACATTTCGGCCATGTCGCGGGGAATGATGTAATCTTCTTCCACACAAAAACAACCTCCTTTAAAATGCTTTTCCAATATGGCTGGCCCCAACTGCGCCTTATCAAAAATGATTTTCATTTGATTCCCGCCACGGCCAGTAAGCTCAACGGAATATACCGGGCACATATATGCGTTTCCGCTTCCCGAAGCCGATATCCGACAAATTCCCACTCCCGAACATTTTGATTTGGGAGAGCCTAATACTACATCTGCCCTGATAACTGCACATGCTTCTGAAAAAGCAACCGGCCATGGGGCAGTCTCCCGATGGCGCACAATGCTCTTAGTGTTCATCAAGTTGTGTTGTTCTAAATACTAATTTGACAATGTACAGACACAATGTGTGTTGCTCGTTTGTCCTAAAATTCTCTCTAAATAAAAAAGGCAGGGGCGCAAGCGCCAAATTACTCTACGCCCCTGTTACACTTTTATCGGTCTTGAACAACTATTCAGGTTGTTCTTTTGACACTTACACTTTATCTCGTCAGCACCATCTTGCGCGTTGCCGTGAAGTCTCCGCTGATCAACGTGTATTGCAACACGCCTGCCGGCAGGTCTTCGCCATCCAACTGTATCTGGTGCATTCCACGTCCGTACTCGCCCTTGAAGACTTTGAGCACGCGGCCTCTCACATCTGTGATCGTCAGCGTAGTCTCGCCGGCATTGGGCAGGTAGAATCCGATCATCGTCTTGCCCGCAAATGGGTTGGGCTGGTTCTGGTACAGTGCATATTCCTCCGTCAGCTCGCGGCTGCCGAAGTTCAGCGACACATCCAATGTGCGGCTGTTGCGGTCGTAAGCCTCGGCCCTTGTCAAGCGGCTGCTTACGCTCAACAGGTCGCTGAGTTTGCCGGAGGCCGTGGCACGGAACACCAATGTGAACAGCACCTCGTCGGACTTGACCCGGTTGTCGGCATTCATTTCGTGCCAGCTCATCGTGATCTCACCTTCGTTCACATGGCGCAGGCCGAAGTTGCCTTCTTTCGCCACGCCGTACTCGATGTTGTCCAAGCTCAGTGCCGTGCGATCAAAGCCCAGTGTCAACTGGTAGCCCATGATGCGCTCCATGTCTTTGCCGCGGAAGGCTACTTTTACTTCCTCACCGGCTTTCACTGCGCGATCTTCCAGATCGAATCCGAATGTGCCCTGTACGTTGCGGTCTTCCACCGCCGCCAGGTTCGGTACTACGGAACCGTTCACGTCGCCTATCTTCACTGCAAAGAAGTTCTGGTTGATCTCATTGCCCGTCAGGTCGTTGATGTTGATCACTTCGGGGAACTGCTCAAACCACGGGTTGGTCGGCACCGGGAAGCTGTAGCTTGCCGGGACAAAACGCCAGCTGGTGTTGTTGGCAAATTCCGTGTCAATCGCCAAAATCAGGCGACGCAACTGGATCAGGTCAAGCGTCGTGATCGAACGGGAGTTGTTCACGTCCGCTGCGATCATCTTGTACGGGCTGTCCAGCAACTGCACACCCAAAATGTGGCGGCTGATCAATACCAGGTCAAACGTGGACACCCCGTTGAGGTAGTTCACATCCAACACCGGCGTGATGGTGTAATCCTGATTCTCCTCTAAGTTGCCGAAGCTGTAGGTACCTGCCTCAGGCGTAGTAGCGTTGGCCGTCATCGGGCCGCTCAGCGCTACGTCCACGCCTTCTACCGTCTGCTGCGTCTCTGTCCGGATTGTACCGGCGATGGAACCCAGAGCCGGGCCTGTACAAATACCCGTCTGGTCTTGTACCAATACATACGTCTCGCAGAAATCCCGGTTCCCGGCCCCATCCCATGCGTCTATGTAGATCACATGGCTGGTGCCTGCCGTACCATCTGCCGCATTGTAGTCCGCACAGGAGAAGTTCACGCCCGTCCGGTTGATGTCCGGCGTCTGGCCTGCCCGACGAATCGAGTAGCGGATCGGCATCGAGCAGTCAACGATCGGGCTGGCTATGAAGTCGCTCGCCCACACGGCGGCCATGCCTTCATCCGGCGTACCGTCGTTGTTGGTATCTATCGGCATCAGCGTCACCGTCAAACCGTTGTAGCAAATCGGCGTCGGAGCCTTGCAGTCCCGTACTTCGAAGTTCACCATTACGCTGCGGGCATTGCCGCAACCGTCTTCTGCATGGATCTCTACCCGGTGCAGACCGATCGGAAGCGCGCCGGCTGTGATCGTGTAATTCGGGTAGCTGCCCGTGATCGTGAACACGCCCGTGTTGCCGCTCAGCGATCCGTCCGGATTGCGACGTACGTTGTAGTCGAATGGGAATGTGCCGTCGCGGAACGCATCAAGGAATACCTTGATCGTCACGTCGTCCGGAGTACACAATTCGTTCACGCTGAAGTCAATTTCAACCGGTCCTTCGCAGATCGGATCAGCCGCAGTCGGGCTGTCATAGCTGCAGAACGGATCAAACGGCGCCACCGTGATCGTCGGATCTACGTTGTCGTACACAATGATGTGCTGCGTGTACTGCCAGAATCCGTTCGAGCGGATTGCAGGCTTCTGGTTCGAGTTCACCCAGTGACCTGCAGGGTTCGTCAGACCGTCGCAAGACGTGCCTTTCTGGAACGCTGCCGGCATGTTGTCCGCCGGGTTCGTGTTGCTGTCGTACCAGCTCGTCTTCGCTGCACCCGTCGTGCCGCGTACAATCACATAGATACCGTTGTTCGGGAAGCGCGGTGATGTCACCAACTGACCCGTTGCAAGGTTCTTCACTGCATAGCCCGGTACGTTGTCGCAATCTTCATCGCGGCCCACGATCACAGGTGCATCCTGACCGTTGTACTCGCACCAGTTGATGACGCGGAACGTACGGAAGATTTTGTAGCACTCGTCGCCCGATGCAGAGAACGGCTCATCTACCGTGCTCACTGCCAACAGGTCGCAACCGATTTCTTCGTATTCGATGCCCGTCGGTGCAGGATCGCCGCAATTTGCAGAGTAGTCACGCGGGAACTTGATCCAGTAGTTGTGGTTCTCGTTGATCGTGATCGTCTGACGGCATGCGTTGGTGCTCGTGTTGCCGGCCTGATCCACTGCCTGGAAGTTACGTACGATCGTACCCCAGCCGCAATCGTGCAGGTTCACCGTCGGAACCAACTCCCGTACATACGCCGTGCAGTTGTCTGTTGCGCTCGGCGGGTTGGCGCCGTTGAACAACTGTGCCAATTGTGCCGTGTCGCGCGGGTTGAAGTCATACGGAAGCTCATCGCAGTTGATGCTCGTGTTGTGCGGCGCATAGCAGAACGGACGAATCTTGTCCTGTACCAATACATCCAACCAGCAAGTGTTCTGGTTGCCGCTGCCGTCTGTTACCCGCAATTCAATGCGTACACGGCCGCCGTCGACGCCGATGGCATCACAGCACGTAAAATCAACATACTCGCCCCAGGGGGTAAACGAGCCTGTCGTAGAGGCGCACTCCACTGCCCGGCGTACTTCCATCGTCACAAGACCGCAGTTGTCGTTGCTGCCTTCGTTGATGTCAGATACATGTACACGGGTGAAGCCCTGGCCCCCAATCGAAATATTCAACTGGTCGTCGCATACTGCGTTCGGCTCAATCAGATCAAGTACCCGGAACGGACACTCAATCGTGCTCACATTGCCGCAGGCGTCCGTTACCGTATAGCGGAAGCGGTGATTGCCCACCGGAATGCCCGTCACAAAACGGCTCTCCGCTATGCCCACCGTCTTCACTACTATGCTCTGTGTGGTGGCGCCCACCTGCTGACCATACTGGTTCAGCACAGGTACCGTCACATCCGTCAGGATTTGTATAGATATCGTCCAGCTCTGTGAGCAGGCATCCGTTACCACCGGATCCGGAATCACAAATGAGGCCGTACAGTCATAAGGCGTCGTTGAGTATGTGATCGGAGTTTGCGCCACGCCCCAGGGATCCAATACCGTCGGGCAGGTCACCGTCGGGCCTGTGAAGTCGCCCACTTTGATCAATTGCGGGAATTGAAGCAATGCACCCGGATTGCACCAGTCCAGCACCGTCCAGTTGCGCACCAATTTGTACGAACCTGCGCATACCTCTATCCGCGGGTCGTCTATGTATTGTGCCGCCAGATTGCAGTACGTCTGATTGATGTCGTAAATCCCAAACGCCGTCTGAATGAAAGGATAACCCGTCACCGCAGGGCTGGGATTGCCATTAGACAGCGTCGGGAAGCTTTCATCGCACTCCAGAGTGGTCACCAACGGAATGAAGTTGGCATCATTCTGCGTCGCCTTGCGCACCGTGATCGTCTGCGTGCAGCTTGCAAAGTTCGGCGTGCCAGGGCACGGGCTGTTTTGCTTGTCTTCCACCCGGAACGTACGCGTGATCACCTGCGGACCGCAGTTGCCGTTGTTGGCTAATACATCGCTCACCGTCACTTTCAACTGGCCGCAGTTGTCGCTCACCACCGGACGGCCCGTGTAACCTAAGCGCGTCCACAGTTCGTTGAACCCGGCGGGCTGCTGATTGGCAGGAAGCGGGTTGCCCAGGCGGTCTGTGTAGTAGACTGCGGGCGAGGACAGGAAGATGCGGTTGATATCGTCGCAGATCAGATCGAACGTGATCGGCGTGGACACTGCCGCAGGTTGTGCGCCCGTCTGAGCCGGGTTGATGTCTATCAAACCGTTGCCGTCGCTGATCACCGACCAGGTGTAGTTGCCCGTTGTCAGTGCGCCCCATGAGGTCGTCATCAGGGTATATGTCTGACCGGCACGCAAGGGCAGCGCTATGCGATAGGCCGGGTCAAAGCCCGCAAAGAAGCCGCTCGTCAATGGCTGATCTTCCGTGTGCGCAATCATGTTCTGGCAGGGGTTGCCCGCATCGAACGCGCCCTGATACAGCGACATGGACGCATCGCCCCAAGTCGAGCTTACCTCAAAGGTATAGACGTCATTTGCCGTTACCGTGAACGTCTGTACATCGTAGTAGTGCAGGCCTGCTGCCGGGTTGAAGAAGTCCGTGTAGCAGGAGTGGTTCAGCAGGTTCAGCGTCGGATCCGTAGAGGCCAATGCGCCCGTGAAGCTCTGCACATCGTGGTTCACCGTAGCCTGGCTCGTATTGGCCGGGCACACAATCGTCGGTTTGGTCTTGTCTTCCGATCTCACCATGCCCCAGCAGGTCGTAAAGCCGCCGCCGTTCACGCCCGCGCGAAGTCTGATCTCATAGATAAACTCCCCGCAGCCGTCTATCACTGCTCCATTGGACGGATTGCCGTCAACAACTACCACTTCAAAGTCTGCATCCGTCAGGCAGCCAAACGTGCCGATCAGCACATTGCTCGCCGACAGCGTCCGCTGACAGCCGTCCTCCAGCGTCATGTTTACCATGCCCTGGCACGCCAGATTCACGGGCGGTATCACCGTTTCCGTCGCTGTGATCACAAAGTCTTCTACCGTCGTGTTCCCCGATGCGTCCGTCGCCGTTATCAGCACGTTGTAATTCCCGGCTGCCGTTACTACATAACAGTAGCGGTTGGTGCCTGCCTGACGCGTCAGCAACTGGCCGTTGATGGTTACTACGGGGATCAAATCTCCGTTGCAATTGTCTGTTGCCGTTACCTCAAAGCATACCTCCTGCTGACCGTTGTTGCACTCGTTGAGTTCCACCGCGATGGGCTGCGATGGATATACCACCACCGGAGACCAGGTATCCGGCTGCGCTGTTACCGTGATCAGCGTGTTCACCGTCCTCACTGCTCCTGCCGCGTCTGTGTATGTAACTTCCAGCAGACAACCGCTTTGCGCCGCAGTCAACGGAAGTATGAACTCAAAATATCCCGCTGCCGCGTTCACCTCGCTCGGCACTATCGGCGCTCCGCACAAAGTGAATACCGCCCGCGCGGGATTGATCGGGTTATCGCAGTCGTCGGTAATCGTTATCGGTACCACCACTTCTATATGGTCGCACTGTGGAATCGTTACATTGATCGCCGGAAGCACGATGTCCGCAGGCTGATTTTGCGCCAGCGATGGAAGCGCCGTGATCGTCGGATTGGCCGTTATCCCCTGATAGGTGATCAGCGGGAAGTAAACTCCCGGAGCTACACAGCCCGATACTTCAAAGTACATCGTATTGGGACCTACCACTTCTGTGTAGAAAAAGCCCGTGCCGTTCAGGTTCGGAAGCCCCGAACCCCCTCCGTTAAAGATTACCTGAGCAGGATTGATCGGCTCGCAGTCGTCTTCGATGATGAAGCTGTACACGATGCATGCCTGTTGTTCGCATGCTGCCAGCCTCACCGTCTCTGCATTGGCATAAATCACCGGCGGGGTGTTCGTAGCAACCTGCGTTACTGTAAACGTTTGCGATACCGTTCCTGTATTGCCCGATGCATCCGTGTACGTCGCTGTCGCCACATACGTGCCCGCGCCGGGGAACGTCAGGACGTAGTCCCGGACATTGCCCGTTGTAGCGCCCGTTACAAACGTCGCTCCATTGCTTACAGAAAATACCAGATTGTTCCAGTTGATCGCCTCATCGCATAAGTCGTCTATCTGTACGCTCACATTGCCCGTCGTCGTCGTTTCACAAACCGGGATCACATATTGGCTCCCGCCCGTTATCGTCAGCACCGGGTCTGTATTGTCTATGACTACCACCGTATAAGTCATGGAGGTCACATTGCCGGAGGCATCCCGGATGCTGATCGTCAGCGTCGTTGTACCCACCGCAAAATCAATATCCACCAAATACACTCCGTTGCCGTTGTGGGTAACATTCACCTGTGTGCCGGGTTGTACCGTAGCAGGATTCATCACTGCGGTCGCCGTCACTGCATTGCCCGCTGTGATTGGTCCGTCGCAGGTGTCGTCCCCGCTTACATACAATTGTACCTGACGGCTGCAAACTCCTTCCGGAAGCGTATATGGGCCGAGTGCCGTTACCGGGTTGCCCAGAACATCCTCCACATATTTGGTCGGTGGCGTTATATCCACTGCGTTGGGCACCACTACCGTAACCAGCACAGGGTGAAGGCTTGGCTTCTGGTTGCAGGTGCCGCTCACTTCGCTTACCCGCAGCACATAACTGCCAGGACCCGCGCCGGTAAACGTGTAGTTCCCTGCATTTACACCGGCGTACGTCAGCGGAGCCAACGGAAGGTACGGCCCCGATACAACCTCTATATTATAAATGCCCGTCTGGCAGCTCGTGCCATGCGCTACCGTCACCGTAATCGTCCCGTTGGCCACAAAGCCCGGCGTTCCGACTGGACAGCTTGGAGCCGTTGCCGTTGCAGTCACCACCGGCGGCGTATCAAACGTGCAGAACGGCGCCGAGATCGTCACCGCAGATGCGTTATAGTCCGGGCCGATGCCGTCGCAGGTCTCTGATACCGTAAACTGGTAACAGGTCCCCGGCGCCAAGCCCGCAACATTGATCGAAACGATATTCCCTGCAATCGTCACGCCGGGATCCCCCGCGCATACCGTCATCTCCTGAATCGCCTGACCCGGATTGCCGTTGTAGCCCTGGCCCCCGATCGTCACCCGCCAGCAGTGGTTCGTTACGTTGATCCCCGTGAACGGATCGTTGTTCACCTGCCAGCTCAGGGTCGCCGTATTGAGCATGATCATGCTCGCCGTCAGGTTGGTCGGAGGCAAACAGGGTACAATCGCCCCTGCGTCCACCGTCATCTCTGAACTTTGCGATACCAGATTATAGTTGCCCGTTTTACCCGTATTCGGATTCGCATCGCTGTCTATGGCGTCGTTGGTTCCCTGATTGCTCAGCGTAAACTGCAGGTATTGACCAAAACCTGCCAACTGGCTGGGCGTCGTTACCGTGCTGAAATTAAACATCACCGCGTAAGTGCCCGGCCACAAATCGTCAAACAGATACGACCCGTCCGCAGCTGTCGTCGTGGTCAGCGTCACAGGGTTACCCAGATTGTCCGTTCCCATCAGCATTACCGTCACTCCGCCCAAGGGCAGGTCACCACCATCCTGAAGACCATTCTCATTCAGGTCCACCCAGGTATAGTTACCCAGCTCCGCCAGCACCAGCAGACCAAAGTCTATCGTCTGGTTGTTCTGGTTGTCTGGGAAGCCGCCTACTACGTTAGGTGCGTCGCCAGGGCCGTTCTCGCCCGTCGGCTGACCCGCCGGATCCGTAATCGTAAAGGCCGTACCCGCCGGGTTTTCAGAGTCCGTCACATCACTCCCTACATTGGGCGCAGTGGATACAAAATTCGTCGGAAGCGTCGGGATACTCATTGTATAGTTCCCCGGTATCAGACCGCAGAAGTAGTAATACCCGTTTGTACCTCCATTGACTGCCGTCACTGTTGTGTACGGCACATCTGCATTGGCGCCTGTGCCGCCGGCTACGCCGTCAAGACCGTAGTATAAAAGCTGAACGGTTACACCATTGAGGCCCGTACTGCCCGCTTCGTTTTGCTGGCCGTTGCCGTCAACGTCTTCCCATACATAGTTGCCCACTTTCGCCAGCGTAAACTTATAGTCTTCTATCTCTCCAAATGGCACCGGCGCAGTCTGGCTGTTGGCCGAAAGACCGCCCAGTGGTGACAGACGGAAGCGCACAAACGCATTGCCCGAAGCAAAAACTGCATTGGACGGCACACTGAAGCAAAGCTGCGCATTCGTCAGCCCGCCAGCCGGCACCGTCGCGCCTGAGGGGGCAAAACTGCCCGTGTTCAGTTGTTCGCCGACTCCAAAAGAGCCGTTGCCGTCCCAGTCCACCCAGGCCTGAAGCACCGCCGACGAACCTGTCATGTTCATCGCATTGACCACAAAACAGGCCTGTGCTCCGGGGATCATCGGAGTGGATAACACAACGCCGTCCTCGTCGTCGCCCGCAGGCGTCGAAGTACCAAACGTCGCCAGACCTGCATCGTTATCGTCCCCGCCCGTGCCCGGCATCGAACCCGACATGGCGCTTGGAATACCGTTCAGTTCTGCGTCCACACTCGCTCCCAGTTTCAAATTTTCACTCACAATGTGGCGAGGACCGTCGGGATCTGTTGTCCCGTAAGTGATCGGATGGTCTCCATAGTCAAAGCCTATCACCTGTACCATGTAGTCTTCCACTTCACCGCTTTGTGCTTCTCCCACAGGACTCATAGACTCTGCCGGGTCGCCGGCCAAACGAATCCGGAAGCCCAGATCGTCGCCTACTACGGCATTCGCCGGTACTACCACTGCTATATTGGCTGTCGTGGCATTATTCGCCACCGTCGTGGAGAACATCTCGCCGGCATCCAGAAAGTCGCCGTCTTTGTTAAAATCAAAAAATACCGTCAACTTCGCATCACCGCCCGTCATGTTCATCACCGGTATCGACAGGTTCGTCGTCTGCGTCAAAATGAACAATTGTGAGTTCAGGTACGCATCCAACTCCTCGTCATCAGGCGTCTCCGTATTGTCGTCGCCGCCCGTTGTCTCTCCCGCATCTGCACTCGGCTGGCCATTGACGTCGTCGTCTACCGAAGTCCCTATCTTTAAGGTTACATTACCACTTGCATCGGTCACAATCTTGTGGCGCGGACCATTGTCCGACAACAATGTGTTGTAGTTCGCAGGCGTGCCCATCGGCGCCGTAGATGTACCCGCACCGCCATCAGACAGGTCACCGTAGTCGAAGCCCATAGAACTTACCATGTAATCTTCTACTTCACCATCAGGAGCCGGGCCGGTTGGCGACATCGAGGCAGCCATATCCGTACTCAAACGCACCCGTATAGCGATACCCAGATTCAAGGCAGCACTCAATGGCGGAGTTACGGCAATGGTTGCACTGGTAGCATTATTCGCCACTGTTGTTGAGTACATTTCATTCGGTCCTGTGAAATTACCATTGCGATCCCAATCGAAGAACAAGGTCAGTTTGGCATCGCCGCCTGTCATGTTCATCAGGTTTACCGTCACGTTGCTGGCGGTACCTGTCACGAACATAGGCCAGGTAATGCCGTCTTCATCGTCTATAGCAGGGGCTGACACTGCATCATCACCCTGTGCGTTTACATTGGGCTGGCCATCAGACTCTGCGTCCACCGTCGCCCCTATTTTCAGGGTTACCATGCCCGCCGGGTTCGTCACAATCTTGTGGCTCGGGCCGCCGTTGGCAGCTGCCGTCTCGTAGTTCCCGGCGCCTGTGCCTGCGCCGCTGTCGGGAAGGTCGCCGTAGTCAAAGCCCATTACCTGTACCAAATAATCTTCTACTTCACCATTGGAAGCCGGACCGTTGGGTGACATGGCCACATCCGTCGTCAAGCGGAAACGGGTACCCAGATTAGTATTCAATACCACATTGGCCGGCACCACTACGCTCAGCATGGCGCTGGTCGCGTTGTTCGCTACTGTGGTACTAAACATTTCGTTGGCATCCGTCAGGTCCCCGTCGTTGTCAAAGTCAATGTAAACCGTCAGTTTTGCATCGCCGCCCGTCATGTTCATCACGGGCACTGTAATATTGGTCGTCTGACCCGCTACCAGCATGTTGGCAGGCAGCGCAGGATTGAATCCGTCTTCGTCGGCGCCGTCGCCATCGGCCAAAGCGCTTTGCTGTCCATTGCCTTCATTATCTACGGTGGCTCCTATTTTAAGGATTACTGCACCTGTGTTATCCGTTACAATTTTGTGACTGGCGCCGCCATTGGCACTTTGGGTCTCGTAATTGCCCGCACCAACGCCCGCTCCGCTGTCCGCCAAGTCGCCGTAGTCGAAGCCCATGACTTGTACCAAGTAGTCTTCTACTTCTCCATTAGAGGCCGGGCCGTTGGGAGACATCGCCACATCCGTCGTCAGACGGAAGCGCGCACCCAGATCGGTATTCAATACGGCGCCAACCGGCACAACCACGCTCAACATAGCGCTGGTCGCGTTGTTCGGTACCGTCACCGAGAACATCTCACCGGCATCCGTCAGGTCCCCGTCGTTGTCAAAGTCAATGTAAACCGTCAGTTTTGCATCGCCGCCCGTCATGTTCATCACGGGCACTGTGATGTTGGTCGTCTGACCCGCTACCAGCATGTTGGCAGGCAGCACAGGATTGAATCCGTCTTCGTCGGCGCCGTCGCCATTGGCCAAAGTACTTTGCTGTCCATTGGTCTCGGCATCAACCGCAGCGCCGATTTTCAATCCTGTAACGATCTTATGGCTGGGGCCTCCGTTGGCGCTCTGCGTCTCGTAGTTCCCGGCGCCTGTGCCTGCGCCGCTGTCCGCCAAGTCGCCGTAGTCGAAGCCCATGACCTGTACCAAGTAGTCTTCCACCTCGCCGTCTGTTGCGGCTCCTGTGGGCAGCATATTGGCGATGAAGGCAGGATCGCTGGACAAGCGAATCCGCAGACCTATGTTCGCGTTCAAAACCGCATTGACAGGCACCGCAATGGACAAAGGAACTGAAGTTGCATTGTTTGCCACCGTAGCCGAGAACATCTCGTCTGTTGTGGTATTCACCCCGCCGAAGTCGCCGTCGCCGTCAAAGTCTATGAAAACTACGAGTTTGGCGTCAATGCCCGTCATATTCATTACGTCTATTGTCACATTTGCCGGTTGGCCCGCTACGAGCATCGTACCAGCCGGCCAGCCATCCTCATCGTCGGGCGCACTCGTATTATCGTCTCCGTCGGCTCCGGCATTTTGTTGGCCGTCGATCTCTGCATCCGGAGCTATGGCGCCGATTTTGATGCCTGATACGATGACGTGATTGGGGCCACCGTTGGCGATTTGGGTTTCATAGTTGCCGCTACCAGTGCCCGCGCCTGTGTCGGGAAGGTCGCCATAATCAGTGGGTATCAGCACATACGCCACATCATAAGTATGGTTATTCTGACCGGCATTACCCGTTGAAAAAGAAATTACCCCCGCAAGCGATGCGTCCGTATCCCGCACATCTGCATTGGGGTCGGCGCCGCCCATATTGGCTTTGGCGCTGAGAGTCAATGTGCTGTTCGTTAGGGGGAAGCGCAACTGATAGTTCATATTGGGTAGCAGATCAGGGTCATAAGTAATACCCAGTACTGAAGTCCCCGTGGCATTGCTGAAGTAATAGTTGCCGTTGGCGTTGGTTGTCACGGTAGCTACCTGAGTGTAGTTGCCCGGCGTCGTTTCTTTCCACAACTGCACTGCTACGCCGCTGATGCCCGGCTCGCTTGCATCCTGCACGCCGTCGTCGTTGGTATCTTCCCATACCCGGTTGCCGATTTCCAGAGGAGATTCAGGGACTCCCAACTCAAGGTCCCCCAGAGAGGCTGCTTTGGAGAAGGTGCCACTCCCAGGTGTGCCGCCGCTGTTGCCGGTATAGAACAATTCATAGCCACGATTCTCCTGGCCATTCTCATTGTCATACCATCCGACACCAAAGGAGTCGAACTGTTCAGGATCATAAATAGAAACAGCGGTCTCGCCGGAGCCGCGCAAAATACCCAAGCCACCCTGAGAAAGCTCGTGGTGACCAAAACCGCCTGTTTCATCTCCATAATAAAACTCACCGCCACCAGGGCCTTCATTGTTACCGATGCCGCCCGTCGTATATGGGCCGGCGGTAGCGTTCGACTCAAGCGTCCAGTTGCAGGTAGCCGGGTTTTTATATGCGCGAAGGATATCGCCGCCCATCATTCCTGCATAAAGCGTATTGTCACCCGAATTCGGGCCATAGTTGAACCAGCCCAACTGCATTGCACCACGATCAGCGAACCCTAATACAAAGGAGCCGTCGTCGTCAATTTCGATATCTGAGAAGATAGGCTGTGGATGTGCTTTATATGGCGTTTCAGGATTGAAGGCTCCGAAATCACCTGTCCACGGGAACCAGCCAGTAGGTGCAGATGTAATAAAATCGGAAGCAATTCCTTTAGGATAATTCAACGGAAAAGACAACAAAGCACTGCCTGCAAAACTGCCCGCACCTGAAGGATCAAACTCATAAATAGAGGCCGACATATTGGCTGCTACTTGGGAGTTTTGCGCATCACACACAAGCCCTACATATACCTTGCCGCGGTAGTAACGAACCGCCCACGGACGGTAAGTCCCCCCCGTACAACCCGGATTTGGAATATCCCAGAAGCGTACGTTAGCCGGTGATGGCGCTACCGGACTGGCTGCATTTTGAAGGTCAATTTCATACAATTTGCGGTCATATAAGTTGGTCACATACAAGTAACGACCGTCTGCAGAAAGGTCAATATCACCGAGACCAACTTTACCCACTTGATCAAATGCAGCAGCGTCGCGAGAAGGTTGGCTAATGCCCATAATTCCGCGCTCTGCATTCGTACCGATTACATCTGTAAATGTTACAACATTACCCGCTACACTTGGTGCATAAGCGCCGGAACCACGGGTCGGAAAAAGCAAAGCATCCAAATTGATCAGGTTGGTCACCAAATCAACGCCGGAAGGGTCAATCATGTAAATGGCGCCCGACCCCTGAGGACCGAGGCCTACGTGGCGGCGCAACACTGCTGATGTAAAAATACGTTTTGCCTGCGGAGAGTAGGCCAAACCCCACGCCGAACCGATCTTTGCTGCCGTCGCGATATGCGTCGCTGCCGGTGTCGTACCCGAAGCCGTGTAAGGTATTCCTACAAGAGCATCTCCTGTACCGGCAGAAGTCGTCAGCGGATCACCATTGACAAAACAGGTGACATACACGGAAGGCACATTGGCCGAAACATTACCGGTGTAATCGGCTGGGGTATTGATCGCAAAATTCACGTTGGACGAAGTACCCGTCGCGAACTGTACCGACGAACCGTATGAATTCCCTCCAGTACTCGTGAAGTCAAAGTCCGAGTCGAGCGAACAAGCTCCAGAACTCGGTATCACGAACTCCACCCGTACCGCGCTGCTGCCGCAGCCGGTGAGCGTATAGTTCGGCGCCGCAGCCCCGGAGGTGGTCGTCGTTCCGCATGGAACAGCAGAATTCGCAAGGTAAGCATTTACTACTACGCCTGCCACCAAAGGCTCTGTACCTTGCTTCACGCCATCTCCGTTATAGTCCCGGAACACAGTACCTGTAACCTGGCCCACGACGTGGAAAGCAGTGAAAATTGACATGCCGACGATCATCAGCATTCTGTGGTAGCTTGTACACACTCTTTTTTTCATGAGAAATGATTTGTTATTACGTATAAAAGAGAGATCAATTCCGACAGTCCCGGCGATACAAAAAAATGACTCGCCAATGAGCCGGTCAAGCAGAAAAATAAGACTTATAATGGTTTTGAGGGGATGGTCAAATGAGAACAAGCCAAACATTTTTTGCTCTCACGGGGCATCTTGAAGCCCCATATTTGACGGCAATACTTGAGGACAGTGTTTTTTTTCATGATGTCTTTATGATTTGTTATCAGGAGTAAACCGGCGCCAATAAGAAACACATGTTCTTTTCAAAGAAAATGCGTTTACGCAATCTTTTGCCGTGACATATTCAACGATGTGCGTCTTAATGTCTGTTTACACCGCGCTAAGGTAGCTGGAACAGGGGGGTCTATGTGATTGAACCAATAAGCCATCCTGAAATTCACCCATTTGGGTGAAAAAATTTACTACATAAAAATGTATTCTTTTTATAAAAAATCCTATCGCCTGTTTTATACTATGAACCAACACGAGTGGTTGCTGTTTGTAAACCCCGCACTTCATTACTACATGGATGGGTAAATATTTCAACCGTGTGGTTCTTGGAAGACCTACATAAATAAAAGCATTACCTTTATTTTTTTTGTGCAGTCGAATTCCTCCATACAATGCTTACAAACTCTATCAAATGCAACTTTGTGATTATTGATTACAGCGAAGAGTTGCGCCGTGAAGTATCCGACTTTTTTGCAGATTCAGATTGCATGGACTGTGTTATGGCGGTTGAGTCTGTGGAAAAATTTTTGAAATACCATCGTGATTTCATGGAAATCAGGCTGGTTCTTTTGGCTGTCATGTTGGGCAATCAATCCAGTATATACAAGATTCCGCACATTCGCCAGAGGCTTCCCAATGCGGAAATTATAATGTTCACCAGCATAGACGACACCAACACAATTTTTCAGGCGCTTACTTATGGCGCTACCGGCTATTTACTCAAAGGTATCTCCATGTCGGATTTGCGCAAGTCAATGTACGATGTATGCGAAGGAGGAGGCGCCGCGCTTAACCCCGCTGTTGCCAAAAAAATCATCCAGCATTTTGTAATAAAAGATAAGAGTATAGCTGTCGAAACAGAGGAAGAAGACAAGCTCGGCGAAAAGGAAAATATAGTCATTCACCTGCTCAAAGACGGGCTTCATTATCAAGAAATCGCGCAGCGCATGGGCCTGAGTGTTAACGGCGTGCGATATTATATTAAATCCATTTATCGCAAATTGCATGTCAAAAGCCGGGCCGAATTGGTGCGAAAGCATTTCATGAAGTGATGCCGTGCAAGCGCTCTGGAGAAGTTATACTGATCCAAACATATTAGTCCCGAGAAAAATGCAGGCACTCAATATATAAGCTGTGCCGGATACTTTTTTGCGTCGAAGGCATTTCACGCCTTGACGATGTCTTATCAACAATAACGTCCCCACCTCTTCAGCCCATCGCTTTACCATCACTGAAGTAGTTCTGTTTCGTATACCACGCATGGCTACCGAAATAACCGCAGCCTCCGGTGACGAGGATTTGGGGCATGGTTGTTTTGCGTTGTTGACGAGGCAAAGTTGGAGAGAAAATCAAAGTCCAGTGCCATATATACAAAAAAAGCGGTCGCTCTTTGAGCAACCGCCTCGACAAATCATAATCACACGAAAAAATCTTAAAGGCGCTACGGCCTGTATTTTAGGGGTTTGCGCTGCAAATATATCACTTTTTTTTAATGCGTAAAAATTGTTTTGAAAAAGGGGGAGAACCCTCCCTTGCGGGAAGCCTCCCCCCGATCACATAAAACAAATTTACACATTTTTAAGTGCTCTTCCGGCTCACGAATCTTATTCCGTGATGACCATTTTTCTTGTAGCTATGAATCCACCTGCTTTGAGCGTGTAATAATAGACGCCGGATGCAGGCAGTTCGTCACGTTCGATGCGCATTTCGTTGTATCCCGCTCCATACTCGCCCCGCACGATCCTGACGATCTTGCCGGAGGCATCCTGAATGCTGAGAACAACCGGGGCAGCTTCCGGCAAACGGAAACCAATTACGGTGAAATCGGCAAACGGATTCGGTCGGTTCTGGCGGAGTTCGAAGCCCTCTGCCGTCTCATGCAAAGGTACAAATTCCAACACAATATCCATACGGCGATCATTTTTATCGTAAGCTTCTGCACGGGTGTGCTTGGAGCTTACCTGCAATGCTTCCCGCAGGCGAACCTTCTCATTGGCGCGGAATACCAGCGTGAACAACACCTCGTCTGCGCCAGGAATGGCCTCGCCGGCTTTGCGATCCCAACTGAAGGTCAGGGCGCCCTGCGCGGCACGGCGCAGACTGATGTGTTGCTGCTTGAGTACGTTGTATTCTACATTCTCCAATTGGAGGGCATTTTCATTAAATTCGAGCGTAAACTGGTAGCCGTGGATGCGGCTCAGGTCGGATGCCCGGAATTCTACCTTGTGCGTTTCGTCGGCGTTCAACATCACATCATCGAGGCGCAAACCGAATACAGCACCCGTACTGCGATCTTCCACAGAAGAGAGGCTGTTCGGATTGGCCGTCAGGTTCACGTCGCCCACTTTGATGCCGATGAAGTCCACTGCAAAGTCGCAGGCCGTCAGGTTGTTCTTCACCGTCATTTCGGGGAAGTCCTCGAACCACGGGTTGTTGGCAACCGGGAAGACGTAATCGCGCTCCACGAATCTCCAACTGGTACTGCTGGTGAACTGTTCAATCTCACCGAGCACTAAGCGGCGGATTTCGATCAGGTCGAGCGTGGTGATGGCGCCTGAGTTGTTGGCGTCTGCCGCGATGAGCTTGTAGGGCGAATCGAGCGGCTGAATGCCAAGCAGGTGGCGCTGTATGAGGATGATGTCGAGCGTCGTTACGCCGTTGCTGTGATCGTCGTCTTTCACAGGCGTCACGGTGTAATTTTCGTACATCGGCACTTCCTCGAAGCGGTAACGTCCTTCTTCATTGGTGATCTCCGTCTGGTAAGAAGCGCCTGCCAGGTTCACCGTCACATTTTCAACCGCTTTACCGGTTTCGGTGAGGATGTTGCCGGCAAGTTCTACCACGAGCGCGTCTTCTTCGCAGTTCGGACACAGGTAATTCGGGTCTTGTACGAAGATCATGGCGGTGCAGAACTTGTAGTTCGGGCCGCCTACCGTGCCGTCGGGTTGTACCGCGTACGGGTTGCCGGCGCTGTCCCAAACATATACTTCTACCATCACGCTGTAGCGGTCGTCGCAAGTGAGCCAGAGGCTGGTCTGTTCGCGGTTGGGCGTCTCCCCTACCCTGTTCACAGAGAGGGTCACAGGTCCGGAGCAATCTTCGAGCGAACACAAGCCCAATTCATTGGCAAATATCTGCACACCTGCTGCATCCAGATCGCCGTCGCCATCCAGATCGGTAGCCGGAGATACCGGCGCCAGGTTGACGATGAGGCCGCTGTAGCAGATCGGATCCACTATGTAGCAGTCCACCACTTCAAACGGCAGGTTGGTCGTGCTGCTGTTGCCGCAGCGATCTACCACCGTGATGACGAAGTTGTGACGACCTATCGGGAACACGCCTTCGATGCGGTAGTTCGGGTAGCTGCCTTTCAGTACGCCGGCGTTGGTCAGGTCGGCATCTATCGTTCCGTCGGCAGAAGCGTCGAGGAGGATAACGATGCGGGCCGTGTCGAAATCGCAGTTTTCAGCGAGTGTGAACGGATAGACCACGCTGGTTTCGCAGGCTGCGGTAGTAGTGCAGAATGGTTGCGGCTGCGTGAAGACGACCACCGGATCAATGGTATCATATACCGTGATGAATTGGGTGTATCTCCAGTAGCCGTTGCTGATGGCTTTGCGCCAGTAGCCATTCGGGTTGGTCGAGCCGTCGCAGATGGTACCCTTCGTTCCGGCTAACGGTACGAGGTTGAACTGCAGGCTGTCGCGGTCAACGTAAGTGGTGTCGGGTCTTCTCAGTACCCAAACCGCTTCATCGCCGGCCAGCAGGTCGCAGTCTTCATCGCGGCCGATCACCACCGGAGCGCTGATGCCGTTCCATTCGCAATGATTGATCACATCATAAGTGCGGCGAACCACATAGCAAGCGCCGCCCGTTGCCGGGAGGATGGTATCGCGGTGCGTCACGGTGATGCGGTCGCAGCCGATTTCATACACGCGGGCGGTGTCCACATTGTTGATGCAGTCCGTTTGTACGTCTGCCGGGAAGCGGATGGCATAGTGCGTCACATTGGTAATGGTGACCACCTGCTGGAAGTTGCCCGGCGATACGTTGCCCACGCGGTCAATGGCGCGGAAGCGGCGGATGATGGTGCCGAAGCCACAGCTATCCAGATTGACGATCGGAGCAAACTCTTCCGCGAAAGCAGAGCAGTTGTCGTGTACCGTCGGAGCACCGAACAGAGCCGTCAGTTGCGTGGTATTGTACGGATCGAAGTTGGACGGCAGTGCGTCGCAGGCTATCGTTCTCGGAGCCGGAGCTACGCAGGTCGGTACCGTCTTGTCTTCCACCAGCACATTGAGCCAGCAAACATTGGTATTTCCGTGGATGTCGGTCACGCGCATTTCCACCATCACATATTGGCCGGCGTCGCAGCAGTTGAACTGTACATACGGACCCCAGTCAGACCAGTACCAGTCGGCTTCCGGCATCAGTTCGCAATCAGAGTTGCGAGTGAAGATGCGGCGCAGTTCGATGGTAGCAATGCCGCAGTTGTCGTAGCTGCCCAAGTTCACACTCGTGGTGTAGAGACGAGCCAGGCCCTGAGCGCCCAACGAGATGTTGATGGCGCCTTGGCAGATGGCCACCGGCTCTTGTGTATCGGCTACTCGGAATGCACATTCTTTGACGGTCGTGTTGCCACATTCGTCGGTGACGATGTAACGGAATCTGTAGTCGCCAATCTGTACGCCGGTGATCGTGCGGTTCTGGCCGGGCAGTATGGTATAAACCACCGCACCTTGAGCATTCACGATCTGTGTGATGACCGACCAGTTGTCGGAACAGTTGTCGGTCACTTCCGGCATCGGTACGAGGATGGTAGCCGAGCACTCGAACGGATCGGTCGGGAACATCATGATGCTGTCCTGAACCATCGGGCAATAGTGCGTGAAGATCGGGCAGTCCACAATCGGGCCTTCGTAGTCGCCTACCTTGAGGGTTTGCGTGAAGGTAGCCACCTCGTTCGGGTTGCACTCGTCGCGCACCGTCCACAGACGGCGTACTTCGTAAGCATTGGCGCAGGCGCTCACTCTCGTATCCACATAAGAGGCAGAGAGGTTGCAGTAGCTGCTGTTCAGATCGAAGGCGCCGAAGGCCGTCATCACAAACGGATAACCGGTGACGGACGGGTGCGGGTTGCCGTTGGCATCCGTGAGGAACACCGATTCGCAGGGGTACATGGCGCTCATGCGCGGCCAGTTCACGTCGGCGAAGTTTGCCTTGCGGATGGTAATCAGTTGTTCGCAGGCATCAAGCGGGCCGTTGAGGCCGTAAGCTGTGAAGTTGCGCACGATGATCTGATCCTGACAGTTGCCGCCGATGTTGGTATCGGTCATTTCTACCCGGTCGAATCCGCAGGTACCGTTCACTTCCGGCTCGCCGGTGTAGGTGGTGTTGCCTGCAATGGAGTCAATGTCGGTGCAGATCAGGTCGTAAGTAATCGGCGCTTCCACTCCTGCGATGGGCTGCATATTGCCCGTTGTGTGCAGCAGCGGCAGTGCGTCGTAGCTATAGATGGCCCATGCGTAGTTGCCCAGCGTACCCGGCGCCCAGGTGGTGGTGAGCAGGGTGTAATCCTGGCCCGGCTTCAGGCGCAGACTCATTTGCTGTACGGCGGTGTAGCCGGTCAGGCCGAGGTCGGCGGCGTTGAAGGTCGGGTTGTACAAGCCTGCGTACGGAGCGTCGGCAGCGTCGAGGACATTGCAGCACGGGTTGCTGAAGTCGTAGTTGCCTTCAAAGATAGTACCTGCGCCGTCCACCATCGGATTGGGCAGCGGAGCCGGAGCATTGTTGAGGGCCATTTGCGACAGCAGTACGAAGGTATAAACCGTACCGTCGGCGATGTTGGCGTCGGTTTTGAAGCGAGCCAGATCGTAACGGCGGGTTCCGGCGGGCTGCAGGTTGGCAGGCAGCCAGCACAAGGTATCGTTGGCGGTAAAGGCCGCGTCGGTCGAAGTCAGAGCGCCGGTGAGGAGCTGTACGTTGCGGTTGAACGTCAGTTCGTTCACATCATCCGGGCAGTCAATGGTTACGGTGAAAGGCGGATCAACGGTCACATTTGCAGAGCAGTTGCCGAGGTTGTCCACCACCGTGAGGGTAGCCGGGCCGGAGATCGGGAACGGACCTACCTGTACCATGTTGGCCGGGTAAACGCCGCTGCCGGTGACCACGCTATTGGTGATGTGCCAGCCGGTACTGTTGCCCGTGTTGGTTCCACTTACCGACATGTCGAAGTAGAACACATCGTCAGCCGGGTTGGCCGTGCCGCGGTCGTCGCAGGTTACATTGGTGGTTGTCACCGTAAGGCTGCACTGATTTGAACAGGTAGGCGGAACCGGAATGTCCAGTTCGAAGGTGCAATCGCTGTCCACATTGTCGCGGATGATGATGCGACGCTCGCCTCCATTGCCGATGGCGATGCCGCTCACGGTTACAAACTGATCGTAGCCGCCGGTAGTCGTCGGGAAGCCCGCGCCGGTAGCCGTCCAGCCTGTGCCGAGGTTGGCGCCGTTCACTAAGATGGTCACGCTGAAGGTGTCATCGTTCGGATTGGTCGGCGTGCCGTTGTCGTTGCACTGTATGTTGGAATAATTCGCAGCCGTAATGATGCACTTGTTGGAGCAAGGCAGCGGCGGCGTCACACATACCGTGTCGCGGCAAGCGCTGTTGTTCACATCTTCAATGATGAGGCAAACCACTCCACCGATGATCGGGTAGGTACCCGCGTTCACCGTCTGGCCGTAGTTGCCCGTCAGAGCAGTTCCGACTACTCTCCAGGAAGAACCTGTGTTGGCGCCGGTAGCCGTGATATTGAATGTGAAGGTGTCGTCGCCCGATGTACTCGGCGTACCGTTATTGTCGCAAATCGGCGCAGAAGCCGTAGCCGTCAACGTACACTGACCGGAGCAGGTTGGCGGAGGCGTCACACAGATCGAGCTGGTGCAGGTCGGATTGCTGTTGTCCACAATAGTGAAGCAAATCTGACCGCCGCTGATCGGGTAGCCCGTCATCATATAGGTCTGGCCGTAGCTGCCCGTCATGTTGATGCCGCCCGTAGCCGTCCAGCCGGAGCCGGTATTGAAACCGGTGACCCGGAATTCAAAGCTGAAGGTGTCATCGTTCGGCGTGCTCGGCGTGCCATTGTCGTTGCAACGCACGTTCTGTACGTTGGTCGTGATCTGGCAGGGCGCAGGCTGGCATGGGTTGGTTACCACCAGCGTATCTATGCAACTGCCGCTCACCACATCCACAAGAATCAGTGTCACGCTCTGTACATTGTTGCTGTAAACAGGCAGGGTTATCGCCGGGCCGCCATACAAGCCGAAGCTGGGCACAGCCGAAATACCATCGTAGATCAGGTAGCCCGGGCCGCCAGCGCCAAGGCTGGATGCGCGTACCGTCACCGTCCAGGTATCGTCGTTGCTGTTGAGCGGCGTGCCGTTGTCGTTGCACACATTGCTGATGAGCTGTGCTTCGAGTACACAATTCCCGCAAGGCGGAGGCGAGTTGACAAACACTGCTGCTGCACAGCCATTGGTTATGTTGGCTGTAATGGTAAATACAGCGTTGGCTCCCATTGTGTTACCTGTAATGCGAGTCCACTGACCGAAGATGCCCGTAGTGCCGTTGGAACCGGTCCAGCCGGTGCCCGTGAGACCCTGGCCATCCACGAACAAGGAGTAAGCATACGTGTCATCACTCAAATCCAGTGTACCCATATTGTTACACAGCACGCTGTCCACCATGACAGTGATGTTGCAGGGCAGCGGATCTCCGCAGTGCTCTGGCGCTTCCACTGTGAACAAGCCGGTAGAGCAGTTGGCGTCGTTGGCATCGTTGATGATGACCGGAATGTTGCCCGCAGTAACCAGGAACTGGCCGCCGGAGCCGATGAGTACCGGTGTGTTGTACGCGCCGCTGATGGGCTGTCCACCCGCTGTACCCGTCCAGCTGCCTGCCGTGTTGTGGCCGCTCACCGTCACCGTGAAGGTGTAAGTATCGTCAGCCGGGCCGGCACCGTTGGGCACGCACTGTACGTTGGCCGCCACAGCTTCGATCTCGCAGTACGGACAAGCCGGCGGAGAAGGCACTACCAGAGTGGTAATACAAGCCAGATCGCCGCGGTCTGCAATGATCAGCGTAGTATCGGTTCCGATTGGAATACCCGTGTAAGTAGCAATCACGCCATACTGGCCGGTGCGCAACACCTGCGTAGCTCCGAAGATCGGGTGCAATTGTCTCCAACCCAGCACGCTGGTATTGAAGCCGGTCACCAAGAGGTCGAACGAGTAAGTATCGTCTTCCGGCCAAGGCGTGCCGTTGTTGTTGCACTGAACGTTGAGGTACTGAGCCGTAATTTCACATTGCGGACACGGGGCAGGCGGCGTCACCGACAAGGTAACGGAGCAGCCCGGATTTTGAGCGTCCACAATCGTCAGGTTCACACTGCCGCCGCTGATCGGGAACGGACCAATGGTGATCTGACCATAAGGCCATTCCTCGCCGTTGACGAATACCGTACCGCTGTTGTTGTTCAGCGGCGTCACGTTGATGACAGCCAGGAACAAGTCGTCACTGCCGTTGACCGGCGTGCCGTTCTGATCGCATAAAGTGGCCTGAACCGTAGCACTGATGCTGCACTGGTTGGAGCAGCTTGGCGGCACTGTCACACTGATGAGCGCCGAACAGTTGCTATTAGAAGCGTCCACAAAGCTCACCTGAATGACTGAAGGCAGACCGGATATGGCAATGTTCGAGATGGTAGCAGGTACGCCGTAGCTGCCCGCGCCGATCTGAACGCCGTTGTAGAATGCGCGCCAGCCGTTGGTGCTCACATTGAACCCGTCAACCAACACGGTGAAACGGAAGAAGTCGTCTGCCGGATTGGACGGAGTGCCGTTGTCGTTGCACTGCGGGTTTTCCACCATGCTGACATTCACTTCGCACTGGTTGGAGCAAGGCTGCGGCGCAATGGCGATGGCCGTCGTTTGCACGCAAGCCTGTTGCGTAGCCCCCGGCGCGTTGATGGTGATGGTCACGTTGCCGCCCGAAATCGGGAAGGCGCCGACGGTAATGGCCTGCGGGTTGGCGAAGCTGCCCGAAATCGGGAAGCTGGCGCCGCTGTTGGAGGCTGTACCTGTCCAGGTAGCGCCGGCGTTGTTGCCTGTCACCGTGAAGGTTACCGTGTAGGTATCGTCGTTCGGGTTGCTGAGTGTGCCGTTGGGGCTGCACTGTACCTGCGGCGTTGACACCACTACTGCGCACTGGTTGGAGCAGGTCGGCGGCGCCGGCACTGTGATCTCCGTGAAGCAGCTCGGATCGAGGAAGTCGGTGAAACGGATGGTGCGGTCGCCCTGAGCAATCGAGTACGGGCCAAAGGTTTCCACAACTCCATAAGCACCGGAACTGTTGGCGTCGTTGGCCGTCCAGCCGAAGGTCGTGTTGCCTGTGCCCCAGCGGTTGACCACTACGCGGAAGGTGTAGGTGTCGTCGTTCGGATTGGTGGGCGTACCGTTGTCGTTGCAGATCACCTCAGCGTAGGTAGCGTTCAATTGGCAACCCTGTACCGGACACGGAGCCGGAGCCGTGATGGCGATGGTCTGCGTGCAGTTCGGATCGCTGTTATCCACGATGGTCACTGATACGTTGCCATTGCTGATGAGGTACGGCCCGGCAAAGAGCACCGGTACGAAGCCGTAGTTGCCCGTTGCCACCTGCTGACCGCCGATGAAGGCCGTCCAACCGTTGGCAGAGCCGCCGTTGAGCGTGTTGATCGTCAGGTAGAACGAGTAGGTATCGTCGTTCGGATTGAACGGATCGAGGCCCGGATCGCAGATGCCTGCGCTGGCAGTCACATTCAACACACACTGATCGGAGCAAGGCTGCGGCACTGTGAAGTTGATGCGCTCCTGGCAGGAAGGCAATGCTGCATCGAACACTAAGAAGGTCACATCGGAGCCTGCACCGTAAGCGCTGATGGCATACGGACCAAATACACCCTGTGTGCCCACAGCGCCCGTTACGTTGCCCGGTGCGTTGGATGCCCAAGTTCCACTGGTGCTGGTACCTGTGATGGTAGCATACACCGTGAAAGTATCGTCGAGACGATCAAGGCCGGTGCCGTTATCGCTGCACACCACGCTGTCCACCACTACGGTGAGGTCGCAAGGATTGAGGATAACGGTAGCACAGTCGGCGTCGTCTTCGTCAAACATATCGTTGATGCAATTGCCGTCATTGTTCGTGTCGGGGCCGTTGCCCGGAGTTGAATCAATGTCAATTTCATTGTGTGCAATGACTTCGCCCGTATTGAGGTGGTTGCCGGTTACCAATACAGTGGCCTGGAAGCTCAACTGTACGGAAGCTCCGGCTGCCAGCGACGGGATCGTCCAGGTGATGATGTTGCCGTTAAGCACACCACCGTTGGAGATGGCCGCGATCTGGTTGTAACCGCTCGGTACGATGTCTTGAACCACTACGCCTGTGGCAGTGCCTGGGCCGTTGTTGTTCACATCGAGGGTGAAGGTCACTGTCTGACCGGCGTTGACCGTTACTGGCGACACGCTCTTGTCGAGTTCGATGTCAATCGGCGGATTCGGCGTCACACCGGCACAGTCGCCGTCGTCTTCGTCAGCCTGGTCATTCACGCAGTTGCCGTTGTTGTTCGTATCCGGGGTGTTGCCCGGCGTAGAATCCACGTCGTATTCGTTGCAGGACAGTACATGAGCCGAGTTGAGGTAGTTGCCGGTCGGGTTCACCGTCACTTCAATCGTGAGGGTCACCGTTTGGCCTACAGCCAGCGTGCCGATGTTCCAGTGCGCGAATGAAGGATGCCAGGTACCCTGTGAAGCCGTGTGGCCTACATAAGTGTAGCCGTTGGGCAATTCATCCAGCACCGTCACACCGGTTGCTACGCTCGGTCCCTGGTTGGTCACTGTTACCGTGAAGGTCACCGGTTCGAAGATGTTCGGCGTGAGGTTGCTCACTTCTTTCTCTAATTCGAGGTCCACCGTAGGCAGCGGAGTCACTTCGGCGCAATCGCCATCGTCTTCGTCGCCTGCATCGTCTGCGCACACACCGTTGTTGTTGGTGTCAACGCCGTTGTTTGGAGTCGAATCAATGTCGTCTTCGTTGGCAAAAGTGACCTCAGCATGGTTCACATAATTGCCGGTAGCATTCACGGTTGCCGTGATTTGCAGCACACCGCCCGATCCCGGGAAGATGGTTCCGATGACCCATTCACCGTTGGTCGGGTTGTAAGTACCGATGCCGCTGTGGCTCACATAAGTGTAGCCGCTGGGCAGTCTGTCGGTTACTACCACTCCGGTAGCGGTGTTCTGGCTCGTATTGAGTACCGTCACGGTGAATACCACTTGAGAACCAATAGGCGCAATGGCTCTGTCAACGCTCTTCTCCAATTCGAGGTCTATGAGGTTGAGATCGCCACAGTCCGTATCCGTGCGCTCGGGCGTACCGTCGTTGTTCACATCCAATGCGACGTGGTTGAACAAGCCTTGGCCGGGTTGCGGTTGTTGCGTACCCTGGCCGCAAGCCGTGTAAACGTTATCGCCGATGTTGTCGGTAAGGTTGTAATTCACCATCACCGTCAGCACATAGTTGTGGGTAGCATTGGCTGCAATGGGCTGATCGTTGGCCAATACCCAGGGGCCTGCGCCTGCAATGCTGCCGGAGGTATTGCCCGGTGCATCGCTGGTGTAAGAACCGCCCACAGGAATGATGTCGTTGTCGAAGCCCGGCGTGTCGGTCAGATCGTACTGGCCTTCGCCGCCGCCATTGCTCACCGTAATATTGTAGCGCACTTCATACACACCCTGAGCCGTACGGGTAGCCGATACGAAGGTCTTGGTGACATTCAGGTCGGGCAAATCGCCGCAATCATCGGCAGTAGCTTCGGGTTGACCGTCGTTGTTGGTATCTACCGTTGCGCGGTTGTACAAGCCCTGACCCGGTTGCGGCTGAGTAGTGCCCTCGCCGCAAGCCGTGTATTGGTTATCGCCGCCGCCGCCCAGAAGGTCCATGCTTACATTCACCACCAAAGTGTAGGTGTGCGTAGCAAATCCCACGATAGGCTGGTCGTTGGCCAACACCCACGGACCGCTACCGGCAAGCGCGCCGTTGGTCGGTATCGAGCTGGTGTAGCTTGCGCTGTTGATCGTAATATCGTTGTCGAACGCAGGCGTATCCACCAGATCATACTGGCCGGGGCCGCCGAGGTTCGTTACCGTAATATTGTAAGTCACGTTGTAAGTACCGTTGGGTTGCAACGTTGCATTTACAAAGGTCTTCTCCAGATTGATGTCAATCTGCGGATACATACCTGCATCCACATTGGTCACTTGCTGGCCGTTCACTACCGTTACCACATGCGACTGACCTGTGACGATGTTGGCATCGCTGTCTATATCGTCGTTGTTGCCCTGGTTGGCAATGGTAAACAAGTGGCCGGCAGGCAATTCAAACTGAACGATGTAGCTGCCCGGAATCAGGCCGGTGAACTGGTAGAAGCCGGTTGCGTCGGTCTGCGTGGTAGCAATGATGTTACCATTGGCATCCAACAAGTTGACAGTTACGTTTTCAATACCCGTCGAGCCGTCGTCCTGCAAGCCGTTGCCGTCGGTATCCAACCATACATAATCGCCGATGCTGGCACAACGATCCGGGTTCACCGTCACCGTCCACTGATCCATACCCATGGGCTGGAGACCTGTGTTATTGCCGAGGAACCAAACCGTAGCCATGTCCATTGCATGGTTGGTCGTCGTCTGGGTGTAAACCAAGGAGTAACCCCAAACGAACTCTTCACCAAAATCGAGGAAGCCGTTGTTATTCGTGTCGCCACCCAACCAGTAGGTGCCGCCCGGTACGAGTTGCATCGGCAGGTTGTCGTCGTTCACTCCGATGTCGCGGAATTGCAAGCCCTCAGCACCGCCCAACATGCGCATGGTCAACGAGAAGGTCACGATTTCACCAGCACAGATTTCCGTCTTGTCGGCTTCTTTGTCAATGTTGATGTACAAGCCCACATAGTTCGACGGGTCGGAATCGGTGACGGTATTGCCGTAAGGATTGCCGTTCACATCAATCGGCTGACCTACTACCGTTCCCAAGTTGGAATAGATGCCGCGGATGGCAGGCGCCGACTTGGTGCAAGTGGTAGTCGCACCGGCAGCGAGGTACGGAATCGTACAAACCTGGCCTTCGCGGTCGTCGGTTACTACCAGATTGATCTGGTCAAGCGTACCCGTGTTGGTAATGGTGTACGTCCAGGTTACCGTCGGAATCGTCGAATTGGGTACCAAAATGATGACAGATTCAGCAAAGGTATCGGCATCCTGACCATTGGTGGCTTTTTCAATATCCACGGAAGCAGTCTGCTCAATCGGCACCGTCACCTCATCCTGATCGTCCTCTGTGGGTACGTCGTTGTTCGGCGTGGAGTCCACGTCATCGCCGTCATCGGTAGTGATTTCGGCTTCGTTTGTCAGCGTGAAGCCCTGGAATGTCGCGCCGATCTGGTAATTCACTGTGAAGCTGATGCTTGCTCCCTGTGCCAGGCTTGCGATGGTGAACGTGCCGTTGCCGTTGTTCGTCACACCGGCCTGCGGTACCATGCTCACAAAGCTCAAACCTGCCTCCGGACGATCCGTCACCACGATACCCGCTGCGTTCAGACTGCCTTCGTTCGTTACCGTGATCTGGTAAGTCACTGTGCTGCCCTGGCTGTACGGACCTGCGCTCGTCACGACTTTCGTCAGGGCAAGGTCGTAGGTCTGTTGTACCGGTACCGTTACGTCGTCCTGATCATCTTCTGTCGGTACGTCGTTGTTCGGCGTGGAGTCGGTATCGTCGCCGTTATCCGTGGTGATCTCCGCTTCGTTCGTCAGGCTCGTGCCCTGGAATGTCGCGCCGATCTGGTAATTCACTGTGAAGCTGATGCTTGCTCCC
>ERZ761609.425-NODE-425-length-49816-cov-55.550692_pt1 | contig 49816 bp, 35 predicted proteins | sample MGYA00511163_ERZ761609 | MGnify/ENA primary metagenome ERZ761609 (study PRJEB28899, sample SAMN02445070) | bioreactor sludge metagenome | biome: EBPR sludge | place: Australia: Brisbane, Thorneside Wastewater Treatment Plant | collected 2011-12-16 ... | reverse complement strand
GGGTGCCCTGTGTAGTAAAGACAGACTTAAATAAGAGACTTTTTGGACAGCCCCCACTCTCATCATAAAGGCATAAACCAACAAACGCCCGCACGGTTATGTGCGGGCGTTTGGGTAGGTAATAAAACGGTTCGTATAAAGGAGGGCGCTTTTACAGCAGTTGGTTCATACTGGTGGCGCGCACAATAATATCCTCCAGGGCGTTAATGGGTACGCGTTCTTGCTGCAAGGTATCGCGGTTGCGTATGGTTACGGTGTCGTTGCTGAGGGTATCAAAATCAACGGTTACACAATAGGGTGTACCAATGGCATCTTGGCGGCGATAGCGGCGCCCAATGGAGTCTTTTTCATCGTACTGGCAAGCCACCGACATTTTAAGACGGTTAAAAATTTGTCGGGCTTTTTCGGGCAGTTCGTCTTTGCTTATAAGGGGCAGTACGGCTACCTTTACCGGCGCTAAGGCGGGGTGTACTTTTAGCACAGTGCGCAGGGCGGTGCCGCCTTCGGCATCGGGCACCTCTTCTTCTTGCAATCCGGCGTGCATTACGGCAAGGAAAGTGCGGTCGGCGCCTACTGAGGTTTCCACTACATAAGGCACATAGCTTTCGTTGCGTTCGGGGTCAAAGTATTGTATTTTTTTGCCCGAAAACAGTTGGTGGTTGCCCAGGTCAAAATCGGTACGGGAGTGGATACCCTCAATTTCTTTAAACCCAAATGGGAACTCAAACTCAATGTCCACTGCTGCATTTGCGTAGTGGGCAAGTTTTTCGTGGTCATGAAACCGGAGTTGGCTGGCGGCAAAGAGGTTTTTGTGCCATTTAAGGCGTACATCGCGCCAGTATTGATACCATTCCATTTCGGTACCCGGGGGCACAAAAAACTGCATTTCCATTTGTTCAAACTCGCGCATACGGAAAATAAACTGTCGGGCAACAATTTCGTTACGGAAAGCCTTACCAATTTGGGCAATGCCAAAGGGCAGTTTTTGTCGGGTAGTGCGCTGCACGTTGAGGAAGTTCACAAAAATACCTTGTGCGGTTTCGGGTCGAAGGTAAACGCGGTTATCCTCTTCGGCGGTAGCGGCAAGAGCGCCAAACTGGGTAGCAAACATGAGGTTAAACTGTCGCACATCAGTCCAATTTCGGGAGCCGCTTTCGGGGTCGGGTATGTCACAGTCCACAATTATTTGTTTCAGTTCGGCAAGATTGTTGTCTTCCATTGCTTTTACGTAGCGTTGGGCAATGCGACCGCGCTCTTCGGCATAATTGAGTACGCGCTCGTTAGTAGAGCGGTAAACGCCCTCGTCAAAAGAGTTGCCAAAGCGTTTGGCGGCTTTTTCTACTTCTTTGGCAATTTTGTCGTCTAATTTACCAAGGTAATCTTCTATGAGTACATCTGCCCGATAGCGTTTTTTAGAGTCTTTATTGTCAATCATCGGGTCATTAAATGCGTCCACGTGCCCCGATGCTTTCCAAATTTTGGGGTGCATAAAAATAGCTGAGTCAATGCCTACAATGTTTTCGTGCATTTGCACCATTGCCTTCCACCAGTAAGTTTTAATGTTATTTTTGAGCTCTACGCCATACGGTCCGTAGTCATACACAGCGCTCAAACCATCATATACTTCACTGGAAGGGTAAATAAATCCGTACTCCTTAGAGTGGGATATCAATTTTTTAAAAACGTCTTGTTGATTTTTCATAGCGGGCGCAAAGATAGGGTTTTAAGCATAAATAATACGTAGCAGCAGGGTGGTTTTTATGGTTTAGCGTGTGCAAATGCAGCAATAATAGTCAAAATTAAGACTAAACAAGTTGTTTTTGGGGTAACGGGTAAGCCTAATGGGTGCAGGGTTGCTTTTTTTTGTACTTTTACCATTGTTTTTTAGTATCGTTAAAACCCGTTTTATATTTATGCAAAAGTTGCGTTACCTATATTGTTTTTTGGTTGTTGCTATTGGGCTTGCATGCGGCAGCGGCGCTGCCAAGGCTCAAGTGGTGGTAAACGAAATAATGGCTTCCAATTCTGTAACGGCTGCCGATGAAGCAGGTCAGTTTGATGATTGGGTGGAGTTGTATAACAATGCCTCCTTCACCGTATCACTAAACGGTTTTTACTTTACTGACGATGATACCAATCTTGCCAAATGGGCTTTCCCTAACGTAAGCATTGGCGGTCAAGGTTACCTGATATTGTGGTGCGACAACGACCCCAACCAGGGACCCCTGCATACCACCTTTAAACTCAGCGCTTTGAGCGAAATGGCTTATTTGGTTAATCCACTTTTGCAAATTGTTGATGGCACGGCTTATAGCAATCAGCAAAAAGACATCAGTTTAGGCAGATTTCCCAATGGTGTGGGTCCTTATGTGCAAATGAATCCATCTTTTAACGGACCTAATAGCGCCGGACTTTCTACCACTGTTAATCCCGATACGCCTGTAACATTAACCACCACCCTTTACCCCAACCCAGCTGCCGATTATGTTATACTCAACCTAAACATAACCAATGCCAACCAGCCGGTAACCGTTAAACTGTACAACAACGCCGGACAAGTAGTAAAACAAATGAAACCGGGTAATATAACCACTACTCAAACACAAATTTTGCTGCCTGTGGAGCATTTACCCGAGGGATTGTATGTAGTAGAGCTTTCATCGGGAAACCAAACCCATACCGCATCTTTAATCATTGCCCGATAGTTGGTTTGGTAAAACTTATTCTTTGGATATTTGTTCTTTTACAGGTTTTACAATTGCCTTTATTACCGTTTACATCTCCTTTTTATGAAAAAAGTTTATGCTCTTTTAGTTGCGCTTGCATGGTTTTCTATTGCAGAAGCACAAGTGTATATCAATGAATTTTCGGCTGCTAACCTCAACAGTTATACTGATAATTTTGGCGAGTACGAAGACTGGATAGAGCTGTACAATGCCGGTCCTACTGCGGTAAACTTAGCGGGTTATTACCTCAGCGATAAAATAGACAACCCTACCAAATGGCAGTTTCCGGCGGTAGATATTAATGCGGGTGGATATTTGCGCGTTTTTGCTTCTACCCGAAACATAACCACCGGCGCTACCCTGCACACCAATTTTAGAATAACCCAAACCGCTGCCAACGAAGCCGTAGTACTGGCAGACCCCAGTGGCACTATCATAGACTCATACCCTATTACTACCCCCAACAAAGAAGGGCACTCTACCGGCAGAGTAACCAACGGCGCACCCGAATGGGGTGTTTTTACCACACCTTCCCCCAACGCAGCTAATGCCAATGCTAAAAAAGGTTATACCGCCACACCCGATATTGAACCCTCATCGGGGCATTATCCTGGTCCGGTAACGGTTACCATTACTTGTGCCGACCCAACAGCTACTATTTATTACACCACCAATGGTAATCAGCCCACTACCGGCTCTACCGTTTATGCCGCGCCTTTTACTGTATCAAATACTACCGTAATTAGAGCCATTGCCATGAGCGCCGATACTGATATGCTCAGCAGTTTTAACGAAACCAATACCTACCTCATAAATGAAAACCACACCATTCCGGTGCTTTCTATTTCGGGCGCAGAGGTAGCCGAGCTGTTAGACGGAGACTGGGGCGCAGAGCCTATTGGAGCTTTTGAACTCTTTGATACTAACGGGCAATTATTAGACGAAGCCGAAGGACATTTTAATAAACATGGCAATGACTCATGGGCTTACGACCAGCGCGGTTTTGACTATATTACCCGAGACCAATTGGGCTATGACAATGAAATAAGCGCCCAAATTTTTGCCAACTCTACAAGAAACCAGTTTCAGCGACTTATTCTTAAACCCGCCGCCAACGATAATTACCCTGCCGAAGACGGCGCACATATAAGAGATGCTTATGTACACGAACTTTCGCAACGCGCTAACCTTGACCTTGACGAGCGCACCTATGAGCCTTGTATTGTTTACCTAAACGGACAATACTGGGGTGTTTACGAAATACGAGAAAAAGTGGACGACAACGATTTTACCAGCTACTATTACGACCAAGGAGAAGAGTGGATTGACTTTATTAAAACATGGGGCGCTACATGGGAAGAATATGGTAGCTGGGACGACTGGTACACCCTGCACGATTATATCATGACTAACGATATGGCTGTGCCGGCAAACTACACCTATGTTACCGACAGGCTTAATGCGTTGAGCTTAATTGACTACATGATTATTAACTCGCACGTAGTTTGTGCAGACTGGCTCATCTGGAACACCGCATGGTGGCGCGGGCGAAAAGACGACGGCGTAAAATGGCGCTATACCCTTTGGGATATGGACGCTTCTTTTGGGCATTATATAAACTACACCGGTATGCCTAATACCGGACCCAACGCCCAGCCCTGCGATTATGAACAACCACAGGTTGACGACCCCGAAGGGCATACCGATATAGTAATGCGCCTTATGCAAAACCCCGATTTTCATGCCCTGTATGTAAACCGTTATGCAGACCTGCTCAACTCTTATTTTTCATGCGATTATATGCTCAATTTGCTCGACGAACTCATTGCCCGAATTGAGCCCGAAATGCCACGCCAAATAGCCCGATGGGGCGGCACCATGACCGGTTGGCAAAATAATGTGCAAGAACTGCGCAATTTTATCCTTACCCGATGCGCCGTAATTGAACAAGGTGTTGCCGATTGTTATGACGTGGACGGTCCGTATGACCTTACCGTAGATGTGCAGCCACCCAACTCCGGCAATGTAACCCTAAACATGATAAATCTTACCTCCTACCCATGGACCGGCTCTTACTTTGGCGGTGTACAAATAGATTTATCGGCTACGCCAAACACCGGTTATGAGTTTGACTACTGGACTATCAACAACAACGTAATTCAACCCGGCACCCTTAGCCCCGATATTTGGCTCAACCTTACTGCCAACGATACCCTGACCGCCCATTTTAAACTCCCTATTCCTACCTATCAAATAACCTTGCAGGTTGAGCCCCCTACATCGGGCAGTATTAGCGCCGGTGGGTTTGCTTTTCCTGCGTATCCGGTAAACCTATTTCTGCTCGAAGGTACGGTATTAGATTTAGAGGCTTTGGCAGCAGCCGGTTTTGAGTTTGTAAACTGGACATCAAACGGCTCTGTTTTACTGCCCGATGCTAACACGCCGGTTATTTCGTTTACCGTAACCGGAAACGATACCATTACTGCCTTTTTTACGCCAATTATTCCTAACTACAACCTAACCGTAGATGCCACACCGCCAAACGGCGGAACGCTTACCCTTAATGGTAATGCCTTAGCCCCACTACCCTACTCTGCCACCTACGAACAAGGCACCCAAATAACCCTTACCGCTACCCCCCAAACCGGCTACACTTTTAGCTACTGGGAAACAAGCGCCGGTATAACCCTGCCCAACCCGCAACAAACTGCTATTACCCTTAACTTAACCGCCGATGGTAGTATTATAGCACACTTTGAGCCCATTACCTTTGAGCTTACCATTACCAACCCCAACCCCAATGCCGGCAGTATTACCCTAAACGGGCAAACCCTAACCAATTTCCCCTACACCGTTACCCTTGCCTATGGCGAAACCTTAGACCTTAACGCCCTTGCCGCACAAGGTTTCAATTTTGCCAACTGGACGATAAACGGCACACCAACAGCCACAGCGGAATTATTGCTTACTGCATTAGAAAACCTCACCATATCGGTTAGTTTTACGCCCATAGTTATACCGCCGCCGCCGCCATTAAACTGCGAACCAGCCGTGCCCAACGCATTTAGCCCCAACCAAGACGGGGTAAACGATGTTTTTGCCATGCGCCTCAACCCTAACTGCATTATTAGCAACTACCTGCTCATAGTGTATGACCGATGGGGCAACAGCGTTTTTGAAACTACTGATATACAACAAGGTTGGGACGGATTTAACAAAGGATCGTCATTACCATTGGGTGTATATGTTTGGTATATACAATTTGACCTTTCCCAAACGCCCGATACAACCCCCGAAACCAAAATTTACAAAGGAAATATCACCCTCATCAGGTAGAACAACCAACAAAAGCCGTAACTTTGACCCATCATTTTATAATGACCCTTGCTATGCAAGGATAAGAAGATTGTTTGAGTTTTTGCCGGTTTGTTTGATTTAAGTGTTAGCCATGTTGTTTTTTTGATGGCTGCTATTACTATAAATGAAAAGCGGTTCAACCGCTTAGGCTTTGCACATTAACAATAGAGAACGTTTTGATTGACTATTTTAATATCTTATATTCCGGTGAAAAAATGTAGGCGTATATTGCTTCAATTATATCGGACTGATGATGTAAAAACATGGCTACTCATTAGCTTACTGTTTTTAGGTGCGTTATTGCCTGCCCCGCTACTGGGGCAAGCCCACACCACCATTACCCTATCGCCTTATGCCCGCATCAGTTTACTCACCTGCTCGCCCGGAAGCGAGATATATTCCTATTTTGGACACTGTGCTATAAGGGTGTATGACCCAGTTGCCAATTATGACCGTGTGTTTAACTATGGTACATTTAGCTTTAACCAGCCCAATTTTTACCTGAAATTTATACGCGGCAGGTTGCTTTACTCGCTGTCGGTAAATTCTTTCAACAATTTTGTGGCTGAATACGAAAGCGATAACCGGTGGGTGATAGAGCAAGTACTTCAACTTTCTGAAAAAGACCGACAAATCTTTTTTGACCGGCTTATGGTAAATGCGCTACCGCAAAACCGCAGTTACCTATACGATTTCTTTTTTGACAACTGCGCCACCCGACCGCGCGACCTGCTGGAACAAAGTTTTCCTAACCGACTTTTTTTTCCCGATAGTCTTACGCCCGCCAATCCCAGTTTTAGGCAACTTATTGACCCGTATATAGTCAAAAATGCCTGGGTTGATTTTGGCATTGACCTTATACTGGGATTGCCTACCGACCGGAAAGCATCGGCGCGCGAGTATATGTTTTTACCCGATTACCTCATGAATGCTTTTGCCAATGCTCAAATTGCCGATTCAACAGGCAACAAAATAGCGCTGGTACAACAAACCAACCAAATAGTAGAAACTACCCCCCAAATAAGCAAAACCCCATTTTTTACCCCCACATTAGCTCTATGCATAATTCTTGTAATCGGTATAATAATTACCTTTTTTCAACTGAAAAATAAAAACATTAACCCCTGGTTTGATTTTGTTCTATTCTCTATTTGCGGTTTAATGGGGCTGCTGTTTTTGTTTCTTTGGTTTGGTACTGACCATAAAGTATTGGTACGCAATTTTAATATCATTTGGGCATTTCCCCTGCACATAATAGCGTCTGCTTTACTACTGGCTGAAAGAACGCCAAGTTGGGTGGGTGTTTATTTTGGCATTTTTGCCCTAATAGGCACATTGCTGCTCTTAACCTGGTTTTGGTTGCCACAACAACTGCCCAATGCGCTCCTGTTTCTGGTAACTTTGCTTACGCTTAGAGCAGCCTTGCTGTTTAAGCTATATCAGGCATCGGGATAATTTCCTGTGTTAGAACTTTAATTTTCTCAAAAATCACTTGCTTATCGGGTTATTTTTACCTTTGCAATCTTTTCAGACTTTTCCATTATTTATTTTGCTTTACTATCAGCAATTTACTTTTCACTTTCAAAGACTTTTTTCACTAATATCTTCAAACGAAATGATGTATGGGAACACAACAACAAGGTAAAATCACAAAAATTGGTGTATTTTACGACGGAGGTTACTTTTCAAGGGTAACGCAGTACTACCGCTATTACGAACGCAAATCGCGCATAAGCATAAAAGGTTTGCATGAGTTTATTCGCGGTAGGGTTATGGAATTAGAGAGTGTAGAGCAAAAACACTACTGCCAGGTAGTAGATGCCCATTATTTTAGGGGGCGTTTTAGCGCTTATGATGCGGCAAAACGCGAAAACCAATTGCTCTACGACCGCATTTTTGACGACATACTCATGTATGCCGGTGTGGTTACGCACTACCTGCCTATGTTTACCGACCGCGAAAAACAGGCAAGCCGGTTTGAAAAAGGCATTGATGTTTGGTTTGCACTGGAAGCTTTTGAACTGGCAGTGTACAAAAAATTTGATGTGGTAGTACTGATTACCGGTGACGGAGATTACCTGCCCCTCATCAAAAAACTAAACACCTTAGGTACAAGAGTAATGCTCTTGTACTGGGATTTAGAGTTTCCTCCGGAGGTAAGTATCCCGGCTATCCGAACCAACATAGGGCTTATTAATGAAGCTACTTATGAGGTAAATATGGTTGAGGTTATGCGCTCCCGAAGGTCAAATACCATTGTAGAGAGTATGTTCATACCTATTGATGAGGAAGAAGAGTTTTCCAAAAAAATGCGGTTGGAACAGCCCGGACTACCTGATACCGATGCCGAAATTTACCCGGGTGTTATCATTCATATTGACTTTGAAAGAGGTTTGGGTAATATCAAATCTGATGATAACAAATACCCTAATATCATCTTTTTTAGAAGCCGCACCGAAGATTTCTTTAACCTGGCTAAGGGCGACCGCGTAAGTTTTGAAATTGGTAAAAACGAAAGAGGTCCTATGGCAATAAATGTGCGTTATTTAAGCCCCCAACAAGAAACAAGCTCCGATGAACTTGATGAAGAGGACGAAGAAGACGACCTAAGCCCCGACGACGACGACGACGACGAAATTAACTATAACCGAAATGATCTGCTCCTGAATGACTAATTAATTAGCAGACCGATTATAGTAAAACTTTTTACTGCTGCCGGTGTTACCCAATAATAAGGGTAATACCGGCAGTCATTTTTAAGATAAAAATATGCAATGCAAATACTTTTAACCACCACAGTAAAGGATAACGCCAAAACCGTATTTGCCGGTTTTACTCGTGAGTTATTTATAGCCCTTAAACCGCCGTTAGTACCCCTTAAATTACTCCGTTTTGACGGATGCAAAACAGGCGATGAGGTGCATTTATCTCTTGGATTTAACCAGCATTGGGTTAGCGTAATCACCCAATCGGGCGAAACCGATTCCGGTGGTATCGCCTTTACCGACGAAGGCGTTAAACTCCCCTTCTTTTTAACCTACTGGAAACACCGGCACATTATAGAGCCCAATACAGCAGGCGGCTCCGATATTATAGACCACATAACCTATAAGAGCCATCTGCCTGTTTTGGAATACCTATTGTATCCGGTACTGAAAGCTCAATTTGCAGCAAGAAAACCGGTTTACCGGCGTTTTTTTGGCATGCCCTAATACATAAGCGCTGCAAAATGACTACTTGTGCAGGCAAAAACACCTACCATAGTTATTTTTTCTTTTTGGGCGATAAGAAGATGAACATACTTTTGCCCTCTAACTGGGGCATTCTTTCTAATATGCCAAACTCTTCGAGCCGTTGGGCAAATTTTAAAAGCAGCAACTCGCCTCGCTCTTTAAACATAATGGCTCTGCCCTTAAACTGAACATACGCCTTTACCTTATCTCCTTCGGTTAAAAAACGCTCGGCGTGTTTTGCTTTAAACTCAAAATCATGGTCATCGGTATTGGGGGTAAACCTAATGTCTTTAACCACTGTTTTTTGTGTTTTTGCCTTAATTTCTTTCTCCTTGCGCTTTTTTTCGTACAAATACTTGTTGTAGTCCACAATGCGGCATACCGGAGGAGCGGCATTAGCGGCTATCTCCACTAAATCCATTTCTTGCGCCTCTGCCATTTTCAGAGCTTCAGAGGTAGCATATACGCCTTCGGTTACGTTATCGCCTACTAAGCGAACTTGCGGAACCCGTATTTCTTCGTTAATACGCAATTCAAACTTGTCATTGTCTGCCGGTTTTTTAAAGCCGGGCTTAACTAATTTTGCCAATCAATAAAAATTTAGTGAAAAAAATAAAAGGGGGTTGGTGTTGTTATGCTTAAGTTAAAATCGGATTGTTTATGTGCTACAGGTATAATGGGTAATGCCCAAAATGCTCTGCGGTTAAGACGTTTACAATTAGGTAGTTTAACCTTTTTATTGTCTTTTTAGTTCCTTGTTATGGCAGTATGCCTTGTTTTACCACTCCTGCCTCATCAAAGAGTAAGGCATGGGGTTATTTGGGTGTAAATATAAAGCGTTATGATAAAAAAACAGCCAACACTACAAAAATAAGTTTTTGCAGCCTCCTTTTGCACTTAAAAAAACCCTGTTGTTAGCGCTTTTTGTTGCAAGGTAAAGGCAAAATCGGGTAATTAAAAAAAACGGCGGCACTTAGCAGGGGTATAATAGCAAGGAGGCGCGGTATTTGCCTTGCAGCAGCAGAAAGCAATTGGTAGCACAAAAACAACAAACTATACATCTAAATTGCAACTGTGCATAGCTAACAATATGCGGCGCTTGTTTCTTTAGTGCCTAAAAAGCAGAAAATTAGCCCGAGGATTTGTTGTGTAATAAAAAATAACCTATTTTGGCAGGCATTTTTACATTCACCAAAACAATCTAATTATGAAAAAAACGGCAATTTTATGCTTTGTGTACCTTTTACTTGCTTTTGTGCCTACCAATAAAATACTTGCACAAGCGCCAAATTACTTTAATTATCAAGCAATTGCCCGAGACAATACAGGTGCGCCTATAGCCAACCAAGCTATAGCTGTACGGCTTACCATACGACAAAATGCCACTAATGGCGATGTGCAGTATCAGGAAACCCACAATGTTACCACAAATACACTGGGTTTGTTTAACCTTAAAATAGGAAACGGCACACCCAATTTTGGCAGTTTCAGCAATGTATCATGGAAAGATGAGTTGAATAAATTTATGCAAACAGAACTTGACCCCGATGGCGCCGGTCCGCTGCCGTTTACCACCATGGGCAATGAAGCCTTTAACAGTGTGCCTTATGCCCAGTTTGCGGTAAACAGCCGCTGGATTGAAGTAAATAATACCAATACCAGAGTAGGGCTGAGTGGTTACAACCAAACCGGCACCGATAATACCGGCGTTGGGTTTGTTGCCTTGGGCAATACCGTAGTGGGCAACAAAAATACTGCCCTTGGCGCATACGCCTATTCTTTTGGCACCACCGGCTCTGATAATACTGCCCTTGGCGCTAATGCTTTATATTTTAGCACTACCGGCACAGGTAATACCGCCGTAGGCAAAAGCGCGCTTGTGTCAAATACTGCCGGCTCCAATAATACCTCAGCAGGCATAGAGGCTTTATCGGGCAATACGCTGGGCAATGGCAACAGCGCTTTTGGCAAAAGAGCGCTATTTTCAAATACACAGGGTTCGCAAAATACCGCTATTGGCTTAGAAGCCTTATACTCAAATACTATAGGCGAGAGCAACGTGGCAGTAGGCGATGAGGCTTTATACTATAATCAAACCGGTTATTATAATGTAGCGCTTGGCAGATATGCCATGTATGAAAATACAGGCGGATTTTACAATACGGGCATTGGGCTCGAAGCCTTAAAAAACAATACCACCGGCGGTAATAATGCCGGATTGGGAGCCGGTGCATTAGAAGGCATTACCACCGGCGATGGCAATACCGGCGTAGGGGTAAGCGCCGGTCCGTTTACCAATTGCAGCAACTACACCGCAGTGGGTTTTACTACCGGCAGTTTGGCAAGCAGCTCTAACATGGTAGAAATAGGCAACACCAGCGTAAGTATTATACGCGGACAAGTGGGTTTTACCACTTACAGCGATGCCCGTATTAAAGAAAACATACAGCCCGATGTGCCGGGGCTTGCCTTTATTACCCAACTTAAGCCCGTTACCTATAACCTTAATGTGCATCGGCAAAACCAAATGATGTACGGCAATTCCAAAATAAATACCACCGATTGGGAGGGTAAATACGATATTGAAAAAATACGCATGACCGGCTTCCTTGCACAAGAGGTAGAACAAGCTGCCCAAAACGCAGGATTTGATTTTAGCGGCATTGTAAAACCTAAAAATGAACACGACCTTTACAGCCTCCGCTATGCCGAGTTTGTAGCGCCACTGGTAAAAGCCGTGCAGGAGCAGCAACAAATGATTGACGAACAAACCAAAACCATTGCACAACTGCAACAACAGCTTGCCAAAATGGAAACCTTAGAAGCCGAATTGCAAAAAATAAAAGCTGCCCTACAACTTATATCACATTAACCAAGTACGTTATACACCACCCAACAATACACCCCGTTTACACTTCCTAAACGGGGTGTAATTTAGATGCTGAACGGTATAACAAACCCAAATACCTGAGGTGGCTTTTGGGCGCTTATCCGTTTCGGGCAAGGTTAAACAGGTTTTGACCGGTTATTTTATGTTTCACCCACAATTTATGAGTGGCTTCGCGCTGTATAAAATTGCGGTCAATTTCGCTGCCGGCTTCTAATTCTTCTATATCATGCATCAAGTTGGCATACAATTCTTGCCGCTCTCCTGTGGGTGTATGCAGGTATTTATTGAAAAAGCGCATAAACAGGATTTCATATTCAAAATAGTATTCCTGATTTTGAGCATACCTTTTTACCGCTCTAATGGCGCTTTCAAGCAGTAAATCGTTTTGCAGTTCAAGGTGTACTATAAGATACCAAATTCTAAAACTTACCAGCAGGTCTTTTCTGATGTTTTTATGTTTAGTATCCAGCAGAAGTTGAATAATATCGAGCGCCTTGCTAAACTGACCGTCGTATATATAAAATATGCAGCAGTTGCTTAGCAAAGCTATTTCGGCAGAGGGTTTTATTATTCCGGCATATTCATGGGTAATTTGACTGTAAATGTTATCGGCTAATGCTATACACTCGGGCAGCGAGTGGCGCAAATGGTAGATAGCCATATTCCACATATTAGTGTTGGTAAACCAAACAGCCTGTATGGGTTGGGTAGCATTAGATAGTGTTTGTTGGTTTAGGTAGTGTTCAAACTCTTCTATTAACCCATTTCCGTAACAATAAACAAAGTAATTATTGAGGGCGCTTAAAAAAGGTAAAATCTGTGTTTTTTTAATGTGCGGGTGGGCATCCCAGTGTTTTATTACCAACCTTATATACCTGCCTTGTTCAGCGGAGTTTTGGGTTATGGCGTGGTAGGCAAAATGGGTTAGGTAAAAATACAGGCAGGTATTAAATGTAGCATCATCGGGCAGGTGTTGCAGCAAGGAGTTTTGCATAAATAAATACCACTCTCTTTGCTGCTCTTCTGTTCTGATTTGAACTTGCGTGTTTAAAAAGTCAAATATCTCAAGGTATAAAAGTGCATATTCAATACCCTGCTTGTACGAGTTAAGTACCGAAATGGTTTTTTGTAAGTTATCGGCATAACTTAGTTTACCCATTTTGAGGGTAGATATGTAGTTGTTTCTTATTTTCAGTATTCGGAGCAAGCCTAATTTATCATCGTGTTCCCGATTGGTGGTTTCTTGTTTTTCGGCTTGTTTTTCGGCTAATTCGTGTAAACCTTTTTCAATAAGTACTTCTATGTTTTGCGCCTGCGCCTCATTTTTAAACGACCAAATGGTTTGCTCATAGTAAGAACGCAGGCTTTTTAAGATAAGGTCAAACAAATAAGCCTTAGTAGCAGAGAGGTGTTTGAGCAGGGGTTTATTCTTAAATTTTTTGACAATTTTAGCCTCGTCGTATTCATCGGGTTGTTTGTCTATTTCATCAAACAAAAGCAGGTAATCGGTATTTTTACCCAATGAGTGCAGTTGTACAAACTTTTTAAAGTACCCCTTTTCGTTTTTGTTAAGTGATTTAATAAGCCGAAACAGGTCGTTAGAGGGTTTCATTTTGCCGCTTAGATTGTTTTTTGGGGCTGCAAATTAGCATTTTTTGGGCAAAACAAATTGACTGCCTTTTTTTAAAGCCCTTTAATAGTAAAGGTTTTAGCAGGGTAGCAGGGTTTCAACTTCTTAATTTGTCTATTTTTTTGGTTTTTTATGCTACAAAGGTTGCGGCATCTTTGCAGCAGCAATAGGTTATTGGCTTACAAATTACGGGTCTTGTAAAAAAGCCTCCCTAAAAAAGCGTTTGCCGGCAGCAATAATAGGGGTTTGCAACAGTAACCAACTAATTAACAAAAAAACTAACAACAATTAAACTTTCACGTTTCAAATCACAAAATTTCCATGAAAAATTTACTGAAAACCGCTTTTTTACTGTTAGCGTTATCTCTCAACGCTTTTGCGCAAACAACAGCGCCGCCGCCCCCAACTGACGATGACCCCGAACCCATTCCCGGAGAGTACATTGTACTGCTGAAAGAAACTGCTGCTATGCCTACTATTATGCAGCAAACCACTCCTAACGAAGACAGGGTAGCCGGCGCTGCCAACTCGCAGCGTGCTACTGAGGCAAACTTAGCTATTGTAAGAGCGGTGGCTGCCCAAAATGGGATTCCTACTACTGCAATTCTGGAGGAATTTGCCGATGTTATTGTGGGTTTTGCTGCCACGTTATCGCCCGACCAAGTGGCAAGATTGCAAGCCGACCCCAGCGTAGAGGAGGTTGAACCGGATCATTTTGTGGGTTTGGGTGCATTAGAATTTTACGAAAACCCATGCACAGAATCCGAAGCAATGATGCCGCAAAGCACGCCCTGCGCCGTTACCAAAGCCGGAGGACCGGCTAATGGTTCGGGCAAATCTACCTGGATTTGGATTTTAGATACCGGTATTGATTTAGACCACCCCGATTTGAATGTGCAAACTAACGGCACTTATGCCAAATCGTTTGTTTCGGGAGAATCTGTAAATGACGGACATGGGCATGGCACGCACGTAGCCGGCATAGCTGCTGCCAAAAACAATAGTGTTGGTTCGGTAGGCGTTTCGGCAGGGGCAACAGTAGTGCCGGTAAAAGTACTCAACAACAGTGAGGGTAAAGGTAAGCTATCAAAAATAGTTAAAGGTTTAGATCACGTGGCTAAAAACTACCTGCGCAATGATGTAGTAAACATGAGCTTGGGTTCGCACGGCTGGAAAGATTGCAAAAACAAAAAGAAAAGCTACCGAAAAGCTATAGAAAACCTAACTGCTAAAGAAGTGCATGTGGTAATAGCAGCAGGAAACCAAGGCTCTTGTTCTATAAACTCTTTGCCCGCTTGCTACAATGGTACTCGTATTTACACCGTTGGGGCTATTTTGTGCAACAATAATTGCTCTGGCTATAACTGGGGTAGCAATGTTGACTGGGTAGCTGTGGGTGTAGATGTGTATTCTACTTACAAAGGAGGTGGCTATGGAACCATGTCGGGCACATCTATGGCTACACCTGTGGTATCGGGCATTATTCATGCAAGGGCAGGAGCGCCATTGAGCGCCGGTAACGTAACCTGCGGAAATGGCTGCGCCGCTAATTTGAGCTACAAAATAGCCAAACGATAACTTGTAACACGGCTTACAGGTATTATAACCATAGTTTTACCTTGCTCCTGACACACTGCTCGCAAAGGCATCTACACCATGCCTTTGCGAGCAGTGTGTTTGTAGGGTGGTATGTAACTGTTTAAGCAACTGCATAACCAAAAAAGAAACCGGCACACACATAAAACGGCTATAGCTTATTTGAGCCGATTTTTGAAAGTAAAAATAACATTTTGCCTTTATCAGCGCTTATCGGGGTGTTTTGTTGTGTGTTTAAATACCTGCTTGGCAATTACTGAAAAACAAAATAAGGAGTTAGGTTATCTGCATATTATCGGGGCATAAAATAGTGCCGTTCAATTTTCTGAAACCCTTTTTTTACAAGGCTTATAGCCATATAAAGCAGCTTCGACTTTGCATTTTACCCCTTATTTTGGTTTTTCCTGCCTGTTTGTTTGCTGCAACTTTGCAGGGTCAATCAATTATACACCATTATTCATTTTTTAACATGAAAAGTATGCCATACTTACAGTATGCGTATGCGGCGGTATCCACTGCATGTAGGTTTTTACGTATGCGCCTTGTTATAGGTGGTAAACGCACAAAAAATAACCCGTGTCCAAATTGGTCTGCCAATGCTTTATGTGTTGTTGGTAAAGTTCCCATACCAATTTTCACTAAACGTTTATCAATCATACAATACAAAATGCCGCTTGGGAATAATTGATTGACAGTCTTTTTCCCAACAAATCGTGTACAGCCGCTGCCGGCTTTAACTCCTGCATGGCTGTACCTTTTTTTCCGCTTAGCCCGGCATTACCTTTATTTACTTTATCATACCTGTTAGTGCGCTTTACAAAGCAATATAACACTCAACTTTTAACTTTTTACTTGTTTCACCAAATCCGTTTTATCTCATGAAAGTCGGCATTTTAACCTTTATTACTTGTCTTTTTTTCGGCTTATTTAGTGCATTCCTGTTTATGCAGGCACAAGTTCCCCAGCGCATCAACTACCAAGCCGTAGCCCGAAACGCATCGGGTAGCCCACTGAGCAACCAGCAAATATCGCTGCGCATTTTTATTCGCCAAAACAATCCCGGCGGCGTGGTGCAGTACTCTGAGCAACACAACCTAACCACCGATGGCATGGGCTTATTTAACATTTTTATAGGCAACGGCACACCTATAGACAACACCCTTTCGGCTGTTACCTGGTCAGATGGTGTAGATAAGTTTTTGCAAGTACTGCTTGACCCCGATGGTACTGATGGTCCTGCCATTTTTCAGTTAATGGGTTCGCAGCAATTGGTAAGTGTGCCGTATGCTCTGTATGCAGGCGAAACGCAATGGGTAAGAAGAAATAACTCCAATTTGAGCATAGGCAGTTCTTATGCGCTAACCAGCAATAATAATACGGCTATTGGCATAAGCTCTTTAGTGTCTAATACTACCGGAAGTAGTAATGTTGCCATAGGTCTCAGTACTTTAAGTGCAAACACAACAGGTCTTGATAATACTGCCATAGGGAGTGGCGCAATGGTATTAAATAATACCGGATTTAACAATACTGCTATTGGACGTAGCGCCCTGCGCAGCAATACCTCCGGTAAATTTAATGTAGCAAGTGGTTCCGAAGCAATGTATGAAAATACTACCGGCGAAAATAATGTGGCTGTTGGCTACCGCACACTTGAAAAAAACACTATCGGTACTAATAATACCGCAATAGGCACCGAAGCCGCTTTCCTAAGTACTGCCGTTAATAATATAACCGCCGTAGGATACCGTTCTTTATACAGTAACACCAGCGGATTAGATGCTACTGCCATAGGTTTTGAGGCTTTACACTCCAATACAATTGGCAACTATAACACTGCATTAGGCAATACTGCTTTAAGAAACAATACTTCCGGCAGTAATAATACTGCCATAGGATACGAAGCCCTCCAATTAAACATCTCAGGCAACGCTAATACAGCCATTGGTTACAATGCTTTGCGAAGCAACACTACCGGTAGCTACAACCAAGCTATAGGAAACAGCGCTATGTTTAGTAATACTTCGGGAGGCGATAATGTAGCAATAGGCTGGTTTGCCCTTTACAACAATACTACCGGCAGCGACAATGTAGCCATAGGTGATAACTGTGTTCAAATGGGCAACACCCACAACGAATGTACCTTTGTGGGTGCGGATATTACCATTTCAACCAACCGCACTAATGTAACAGCGTTGGGTGCTGATATTACCAATGCCCAATGCACCGGCAATAACCAAGTACTCTTAGGCAATACCGCTATTGCTCAAATAAGAGCACAAGTTACCGGCATTACCGCCTACTCCGATGCCCGATTTAAAACCGATGTTTCTGATAACATGCCCGGCATCAGTTTTATAAACAAGCTGAAACCCGTTACCTACCGACAAAACCCCGAAATGCTGCACCAAATTTGGGGTACGCCCGATAGCGTAACAGCTAAAATAAACCACTCCGAAGTTAAAAACCAAAAATTCATCGGGTTTCTTGCCCAAGATGTGGAACAAGCAGCCAAAGAAAGCGGGTTCGATTTTCCGGGCATCGATGTTCCGCAAAACCCGAACGAAGTTTACAGCCTCCGTTATACCGATTTTATCATGCCTATGGTAAAAGCTATGCAAGAGCAGCAAGCTATGATTGAAGAACTGAAAAAAGAAATCATAGAACTGCGCAAACTAACCGCTAAGGATAAATAAGTTACCAATAGTCATTCTATCATGGGTATGAACCAACATACCCGCTAAAACACCTTTTTCACACATGAAATCAATCATAATTTTGCTTATTTGGATAGCAATAAATGGGCTTACACACTTACTATATGCACAATCCCTATCGCCGCAGGTAGTGGCATCGGGCGGCACAGCGCTTACCGCCGGCGGTTACTCGCTTGCCTACACCGTAGGCGAAACGGCTACTGCCACCCTCTCATCGGGCAGCAATATACTTACACAAGGTTTTCATCAGCCCGATTTACAAACATTGGTAAAAATGCTGGCAAAAGTGTATTTACAAGGACCCTTTAACGGCGCTACCATGAACACCTCACTCCAAACCGCCCCTTCTGTATTTCCCTTGGCACAGCCCTACGGCGGCGCACCTTGGAACTACAACGGCGCCGAAAACCTGCTATCGGTGCCGGCTAATGCGGTAGATTGGCTGTTTGTGGAGCTGCGCGATGCCAGTTTTAACCCCGTTGCCGGTGGTAAACGCGCCGTACTGCTGCTCTCCGATGGCACCCTGCGCGATGTGGACGGCACTGCCGGCGCTACTTTTACCGGCGCAGTACCCGGCAATTATTATATAATAGTGCGCCACCGAAACCACTTAGCAGTGATGAGCGCTACCCAAATTGGGTTGCCCAATGCCTTAGCTTATGACTTTACCACCGCCGCCGAACAAGCATTTGGACCCAACCAACAAAAAGCCTTATCCGGTGGCGTGTTTGGCTTATACGCCGGCGATTTTAACACCGATGGCGTGATTACCGTAGCCGATTTTAACTTTTTTAGCGCCAATGCCGCCCTCATTAACGTGTATAACGATGCCGATGCCAACCTTGACAAACAAATAACCGTAGCCGATTTTAACCTCTACCAGCCCAATGCCAGTACCATAGGCATACAACAAGTAAGGTATTAGCAAAACATTACTATACTGCCAATAAAAGCCCCCAAAATATGTTGTTTTGGGGGTATTTATTTGTTGCAATTGATAAAAGCATTGTTGTTGCAAAACAAATAAGCCGGCAAAATGCAGCATAAGTATTGGTCTGCCCTGTTTCCGGTAGTTGAAACAGGGCAGATTTGTTTAGCAGCTTTAAGTGATTAGAGGTTATTACAACTATTTGATTTTGAACATACTCAGTTACTCCCATTTATCCAAAAAAGCGCCGGCAGTATGCAATAAAGTTTGACGGCGGGCGGCTGGCATTTGGTCAAACGTGCGGAGCAACATGCCGAGGCGCGGATTTTGTCCCAAAAAATCCCGATAGGTGTGCATAAAACGCCAAAACAAAGCGTCCCAAATAGGTTGCCAGTTGCCCGATGCAGCAAAGTTGCTCATTTTTAGTAAGTAGTTACTGCCGCTTAGGTAGGGTTTAGTAGCAAACAAACCACCATCGGCAAACTGGCTCATACCATACACATTGGGCACCATTACCCAGTCATAGGCATCAATAAAAAGCTCCATAAACCACCTATACACTTCATTTGGGTCAAATTCACATAAGAGCATAAAATTACCCAGCACCATGAGCCGCTCAATATGGTGGCAATAAGCGGTTTTAAGTACCTTGTTTACCACTGCATCTATCGGCAAAATGCCGGTATTGCCCTGCCAAAAAGCGGGCGGTATTTTTCGGGTAAAACCCCAGTAGTTGGTATTGCGGGCTTGTGTGCCGGTTTGTTCATACATTGCCCTTATAAACTCGCGCCACCCTACAATTTGGCGCACAAACCCTTCAAGTGAGTTTAGCGGCACGGGCTGTTTTGCCGCAAAATTGAGCGTAGTTTGCAGCACCTGTTGCGGGGTAAGTAAACCCACATTGAGCATAGGTGTAAGTACGCTATGGTGCAAAAAATGCTCCTGCTGCACTATGGCATCTTCATAAACGCCAAACTCGGCAAACCTATGTTGTAAGAAATGGGTTAGCCATTGTTCGCTTTCATCAAAAGTGCAGGGGTAGCGCCAGTGTGGGCTAAGGCTGCCGTAGTGGTGGGCAAAAAACTGCTCCACATAGGCGCAGGCTTCGGTATGAAAGGGGTTTGGCGGGGGCAGGTTTACCGCAGGCGGCACCTTGTTTTTAGGGTATTTTTGGCGGTTTTCGGCATCAAAGCTCCATTTACCGCCTATGGGTTTACCATCGGGGGTGAGCAAAATGCCACGAGTTTTGCGTTGGTGTATATAAAAATCGGTTTGAGAGTAGCGTTTTCGGTCTTTAAAAAAGGCAGCTAAATCGGGCAGTGTGTTCAAAAACAAAGGACTGCTGTACAGTATTGGCGTAATACCACAGGCAGCAGCGCCGTTTATAAGGCGTTTTTGGAGCCAGTTGTCTGAGGGTTCGCAGCAGTGAACATGGGTTACGCCTTGTGCGGCAAGGTGGGGCAAGAGGAGGCGCAAATTGCTAAGCTCATTGGTGGCGTTCAGGTATAATACAGCATAGCCCTGTTGCTCTAAAAACCGGCGGTAAAACTGCATACTTGCGCGGTGAAAAGCTAATTTTTGTTTATGAAACCGGTATTGCCGCCAAAACAAATACTCTTCTACCATAACCACCGTGCGCCCCTGCTGCAAGGCAGGATGCTGTTTAAACAAATGATGCGGAAAAACAAGGGTTATTTGCTTAGTGAGCTGCATGGGTGGTGGGCTTATTTTTTTGGGTGCGGCATTTATGGCTGCAATACTTTACCTCATGCCATACGTTTTCCCATTTTTTGCGCCAGGCAAAAGGGCGGTTGCAAACCATACAGGTTTTTTGGGGTAGGTGTTGTTTTTTGTGGGGCATAATCGGGGCAAAAAGATACTTACAGCAAAGCCTTCGGCATCTGTGTAAGGAGAAGATGACTTTGTTGGTTTAGTTGGGTAAACAACCTAAGCGCATTATGGTTACAGCAATGAATGGCGGGGTGGTTGTTCAACATCATTAAACCAGCCGGCATACATGATGTAGTTATTGGCAATGCGCTCAATAAGCACGGCAAACTGCTCAGAGCTGATAGATTTTACCTTTTTTGCCGGCACACCCGCATAAATACTGCCCGATTCTACCACCGTATTTTCCAGCACCACTGCGCCGGCTGCTATAATGCTGTTGGAGTGTATAACAGCGTGGTCCATAACAATAGCGCCCATACCTACCAGCACATTATCATGAATGGTACAGCCATGTACTATTGCCCTATGCCCTATAGATACGTTGTTGCCTATATTTACCGGCGCTTTTTGGTAGGTGCAGTGAATGATAGCGCCGTCTTGTATATTTACCTTGTTGCCAATTTTTATGTAATGCACATCGCCGCGCACTACCGCGCTAAACCAAACACTACATTGGTTGCCCAAAGTAACATCACCTACTATGGTGGCATTAGGAGCCACAAAACAATCGTTGCCCAACAGGGGGTGTATGCCGTTTACGGGTAAAATGACAGGCATAAATTAAAAATTAAGGGGGTTTTTGTTAAAAAATGTTAGAAAAATAGCCCGATATTTGCAGCAAATAAAAAAAGAGCTAACTTGCATTGACGTTTAAAACAGGCGCTGAGGTTGCAACCCAAACGACATTTTCGGCACATTTTTCAAACCATTATCTACCAATTCTGTTCTTTGCATTATCTTTTCTTTTCAATAACGCATTAAATCAACATTCACCAAATTCATTTTAGTTATGAAAAAAACGTTACAAAATCTTGCCTTGCTTTTTCTGTTGTTAGTTACAGGAGTTGTTTATGCCCAATCTCCGGTGTTAACCATTTCTTGTCCGGCCTCTGCTGATGAGTGGGTTACCATTACCTACTATGCCGATAACGGCTGCACCCCCGAAGGCAAAACAAGTGTTGCCGGTTTGCCCTATATTGCCATTCATAGCGGTGTTACTACTGCTGCCGGTGGCAACTGGCAGTTTGTTAAGGGCTGGAACGACAACCCCGATAACATACAGGCTACTAAAATGTTCCGCGAAGGAACTACCAATGTGTATAAAATCTCTTTTATGCCCCGTGAGTTTTACGGCGTGCCCGCAGGCGAAGAGGTTCTTGGTATCAATTGTGTGTTTAACGGTTCAGATAATGACCCCGCCCCATGGTCTTCAGAAGGTAAAGACCCCAACAGCAACTGCGGGGACTTTGCTCTTACTTTTGCAAGTTGTACCGGTACCGGCATAGGCGGCAACGTACAAAATGCCGTTCAACTGCACAATTACCCCAATCCGTTTACCACCGCTACGCAAATTTCTTATACTACCCAAAAAGACGGCGAGTTTGCCAGTCTTAAAGTGTATAACCTGCAAGGTCAGGTGGTAAAAGTACTTACGGCTGCCAACCACATTGCCGGTCAGCACTATGTAAGTTGGGACGGAATGGACGCCGATGGTAACGCCGTAGCCGGTGGTCAGTATCTCATTACCTTAGAAACCGAAACACAAGTTTCTTCGGCTAAAATGTTGATTATCCGATAATTAACCGCTTTTAAGCGCAAAAAAGGGCATCGGTTTTTACCGATGCCCTTTTTTATTTAGCACAATGCTTGTTGGTAGCTACCCCCCAATGGCAATCATGCTGCGGTTTTGCATGGTTTGGGCGTTCATGGTTTCAAAATGGGGCATAAACTGACCACCGCGCTCGGCTTCTTTATGCCATAAACATTGTTCAATAATGGGTACAATATCTTCGCCACGGCGTAGTGCGCCTAAAATATCGGCTTCGCCGGCAGAAAAAAGGCAGTTTTTCATTTTACCATCGGCGGTAAGGCGCATGCGGTTGCAGTTGGCACAAAACGGAGCGGTAATGGTGCTGATTACAGCAAAAGTGCCTTCATAATTTGGCACTTTAAATTTTTTAGCTGTATCGGAAGGGTGGTTATTGAGCGGAACAAACAAAAATTTTTCTGATATGGTTTCCAGCATTTGGGCAAAGGTAAATACCTTGTTGCCCTGCCATTGGTTGCCAGTAAAGGGCATAAACTCTATAAACCGTATGTGGAGCGGCAGATGTTGGGTAAGCGCCACAAACCGGGGTAGCTCATGGTGGTTTACCCCATTCATTACCACCATATTTACCTTTACCTTAAAGCCGTGATGCAGGAGTAGTTCTATATTTTGCCATACGCGGTCAAACTCGTCTCGGCGGGTAATGAGGGTAAATTTATGCGGGTCGAGCGTATCTAAACTCACATTTACCGATTGTATGCCGGCATCTTTAAACACGGGTATAAATTCATGTACCCTTGTACCATTGGTAGTAAGGGTAAGTTCAACCGGGTATCGGGCGGTTTGTAGAATGATGTTGGCAGCATCTTTGCGCACCAGTGGCTCGCCACCGGTAAAGCGAATTTTATTTACCCCTAATTGCACAAAAACCCCTGCAATATGGTCAATTTCGGGTTGTTGCATAAGGTGTGCTGCGGGCTTAAACTGCATTTTTTCATCGGGCATACAGTACGTACACCTAAAATTGCAGTTATCGGTAAGCGAAATGCGGAGGTAGTTGTGTGGGCGGTTAAACCGGTCGGTAAGCATGGCGGGTGGCGTTGTTTAGGCAAATGTAGCCATAAACCGGTAAACAAAGGTTATTTTTAGGGGTCGTCTTCTATTTCTTCGGGTTTATAGTTTACCATCCACCCGTATAGCAGCCACAGGCTGTCTTTTTGCCTAAACCAGTAGCGGTAATCTTGTGCTTGCCCGTTTCGTACTTCGTTTACGGCAAGCTCTACATCGCCGGCTTGCAGGGGCGGTATAAACTCAATGGCGGCTGCTTCGTGTGCTGCCAGTGTTTTCCGGTTAGTTATGCGGTAGGTGTTTATTACCAACGGACGCGGCAGGTGGTAATCGGTATAGGGGTCGTAAAGCAATGATTTTGCCCTGCCAAGGTTGTATTCCGAAATTGCTTGGTAGTACATGGCAAGGGTACTATCGGGGGTAGAAATGGGTTGTGTTGTTTCTTGGTTGGTTGTGTTTTGTGTTTCGGCATTGTTGCAGGCAGGGTAAAACACCATGCCTACCCACCCCAAAACAAGGAAAAAAGCAGGTAGATATTTTTTTTTCATCTTCTTGTTGTTTGTTTCTTGGTTTGCCGGCGTGCAAAAAGCAGCCTTAGTTAATGGTAACACTAAGCCGGGTGTATTTGTTGGTTAGCGGGGTAATTTGGCGCGCCAATAAACCGCTGCCTGTAAGGCAAATTTGCTATTACACAGGCTTGGCATGGGTGCAGAAAAAAGCACAACTGTTTTAATTGCGCCCAAAACATGGCGCTATTTTACATGAAGCACAGGTATATAGGCAACCGCTCCGTTTGGGGCGTATAAAGCTATCAGGAGCAGATTGTTATGGTGTGCCGGCGGCGCTAAAATGGTTATTTCGGGTTGTTGTGGGGCAATTACGGCGCTTTGCAAAACTTGACCTTGCAGGTTGAGCAACTCCCATCGGGCAATGGGGGTGGCAATTTTTTGGAGGTCAATTCGGCATATATTGGTAAACGGATTGGGGTAGGGTTTAGCTTGGTAAAGCTCTTTTTGTGTGTCAATAGCAGTGGAGCAGTCTTGCCGAAGCTCTATAAACCACTGTCGCATGGCTAATACGTGGTATAACCCCGCCTGCGAGTGCCCAAATCCGCTAACGGTTTGCAGTTCTACCTCAGTTGCGCCGTTAAGGGCAAACTGGTCAAGGGTAAAGAGCACGTTAGGAAAAGGATTTTCTACATCGGCATCGGTATGAAAAAGAAGCATGGGCATTTGTGGCGCCCAATTGTAGAGGTTGTTAAAGGCAAGGAACGTGCGCATCCAAAAATTAGGATTGGTCATAAACTCTTCCCGATAAACATCTTCCAGCATACGGTTGGGTATGTTGTCTAACTGCGATACATCGGCAAACGGGTGGCCGGCATCTAAAATAAGGTTGAGCAGTGAGTCGTAGGGGTGTTTAAAAAAATCATCAAAAGAGGCAGTAATGCCCATTTCTAAGAGTTGGGGCTGATATATTTCAAAATAGGCACGGCTTATAAGGCAAAGTGCATGAGGCTCTCCGGTAGTGCGGGTGGGCGAAGCGAGAGAATCGGCAGCAATACCCGAAAGGTCATAGGTGCCACCGCCGGGCATGGCAGCGGTAATGGTAAACTCATCGGCGTAGTTTTCTTGTATGGCTTTGCAGGTAGCCATGCTGGAATGTCCGCCTTGCGAGTAACCACTTATAAAAAGCTGGTCGTTATAGTCAATACTGTTGTTTTGGCAGTAAGTACGTGCCGCTCTGATGAGGTCTATGGTAGCGGCGGCTTCGGTTTGGGCGTGCATAAATGCCTGAAATCCGGGCGAAGCATCTACACCTAAGTGAATATAATCGGGCAGTAGGGCTATAAAACCTACTGCGGCAATACCTTTCCCGATAAACCCATATAAATTGTTGGAAACCGAAGGCGCTTCCCAATGTTTTAGGGCTAACCCATGCCCGTAGGTACACATAGGCGGCGCACAGGGGTAGTTGGTGGGCAGTACTATTAAGCCGGTGGCAATGGTGGGCGAAACGCCGTCATAATCTAACGTTTCATAAGCTACTTTGTAAGACGCTATATCGTAGGCAAAACCAAATATGGTAGCCGGCAAACCGGTGCTGGCGGTTGCTTCGGCCGATAGCTGGGCTATTGTTTTGGTTTCAACTGGGGTAATGCTAACCAAATCGCCGCGGGCGGCTTGCAATAGCGCTGCATGAAGGCACAAAAACAGGGTTAAGAAACATATTTTTTGCATAACGGCAATTTTAGGGCTTAAAGATAGTCATTTCGCGTGAGGTTGTAGTTATCATTAGCATAGAGGTCTTACGCTGTAAGTATTTAGGGTATTTCTTTATTTAGAAAAAGTGGGTAATAGTAAGCGGCATCGGAAAAATAAGAAATAAGCCCGATACTTTCCTTAGAAATGAAGAGAGTTTTTCATTCCTTTAATATCCTTTGACCCTTAGTTACACCTCTTTGACCCTTAGTTGCACCTCTTTGACCGATAGTTGAACCTCTTTGACCGATAGTTGTACCTCTTTGACCGATAGTTGTACCTCTTTGACCGATAGTTGCACCTCTTTGACCGATAGTTGAATCTCTTTGACCAATAGTTGAATCTCTTTGACCGATAGTTGAATCTCTTTGACCGATAGTTGAATCTCTTTGACCGATAGTTGAATCTCTTTGACCAATAGTTGAATCTCTTTGACCGATAGTTGAATCTCTTTGACCGATAGTTGAATCTCTTTGACCAATAGTTGAACCTCTTTGACCGATAGTTGCACCTCTTTGACCTCAACGAACAGTAACTAAGCCTCAAAGAATAGTAACTAAGCCTCAACAAACAGTAACTAAGCCTCAACGAACAGTAACTAAGCCTCAAAGAATAGTAACTAAGCCTCAAAGAACAGTAACTAAGCCTCAAAGAACAGTAACTAAGCCTCAAAGAATAGTAACTAAGCCTCAAAGAACAGTAACTAAGCCTCAAAAGGAGTTACCTAAATACAAAGGGCTTCCGTTACAGGCGCAAAACCGGAGGAAAGTAGCGCCCGAATGAAGATGATGCGGCAGATTAGCATCGGCTTATAAAGATAAAGGCTCATGCTAAAAACAGATGAAAATATCCCGATTTTAACGCGAGGTTGCAATTAACATGAACGCCCGATAGGGGTAAAACCTATGTGTGGTTTTGATGCACTCGTTAAAATGGGCAACAGATTACGGTGCGCTGCACCTCTTATAAACACTTTTGCCTCTGTGCTACCACGATTACGGGGCACTGCCCCTTGTGTGTTACTTACCAAGAGTTATAAAATGGCGCTTTTGGTTAGGGAAAGGCGCTGCGCACCGTATTTGCTGTCGGTTTTAAGATAGGGCAATGCAAACTTGATGTAGGCTTTACCCCCCTATCGGGTGTTCATTTTATTCCAACCTTGTGTTAAATCAACAATACTGCCGTTTATTGCGGCACAGAAAAAGAGCAAAAATGCCCCATGCAATACAAAATGGAGCATGGGGCATGGTTTTATGGTTTTACCAACCAATTGCGGGTGGGCTTAGTCTGCTTTTTTGTCATCGGGTTGTTTAGATAGGAGGGTTTGTGCGTCATTGGCTTCTTCGCCTAAGTAGGTGGGCAGGTTCATGCCTGCCATTTTAAAAAGGTCTTGCAGCGGCGGAATGGTTTTGTATAAACCCGATACAAATTTAGAGGTGGCATTACCGTCATTGCCATCAGCGCTGCCACTATCCCAAACGGTAACTTTGTCAATTTTAATGTTTTTAATGGCTTCAACCTGAATTTTAACCAATTCGGGCAGTTTATCGGCAATCATGAGCAGCACGGCATTGTTTGAGTTGCCACCTGCTGCTTCCACTATTTTTGAAAGACCATCGGCTTGTTTGCTCAGCATTTCGTATAAGCCAAGGGCTTCGGCGCGTTTTTTGGCTAAGATGGCATCGGCTTCGCCCATTGCTTCGCGGCGTGTTTTTTCGGCGTGTGCTTCGGCTTCTATTTCCACTTTTTGTTTTTCAATTTCGGCTTGCACAATTTCGTTGGCGGTTCGGGTGGCTTTTTCTAATTCTATGCGCGCCATTTCTGCCTTTTGTTGTGCGGCATAAGCCGATTCTAAGGCAAGGGCTGTTTGCACTTTTTCGGCGGCGGTGGCTCGGCGTTGTGCTTCGGCTTCGCGCTCTCGGCGCTCGGCTTCGGAGCTGGCAATGGCTATTTTGGTAAGGTTTTGCCCTTTAATCATTTCGGCGTTGGCTTCGGCTTCGCCCACTTTGGCTTTTGATTCGGCTTCGGCTACTTTAATGCGTTCTTCTTGTTTGGCGTTGGCTTCGCCAATAGCGCCGTCGCGGTTTTTTTCGGCTACAATTTTTTTGGCTTCGTTAATAGCCTGTGCAGCGGCTTCTTTACCAAGCGCCATAATATAACCCGATTCGTCTTTTATATCGGTAACGTTTACGTTAATAAGGTCTAAGCCTATTTTTTTAAGTTCGGTACCTACATTTGAAAAAACGTAAGCCACAAATTTATCGCGGTCGGCGTTAATTTCTTCAATTTGCATGGTGGCAATAACCAAGCGCATTTGCCCCACAATAATATCATGGGCTAAGGCTCTGATGCTATCCATGGTAAGCCTAAGCAGGCGGTCGGCGGCGTTTTCCATTACGCCGGGTTCTTTTGAAACGCCTACGGTAAAGCGCGAGGGCACATCTACCCTAATGTTTTGTTTACTGAGGGCGCTTTTTAAGTCCACGTCAATAGAGAGCGGGTTGAGGTCTAAAAAAGCGTAATCCTGAATAACAGGCACAATAAAAGCGGCTCCGCCATGAATACATCGGGAAGCCTGATTTTTACCGGTTTTGCCGTAAATAACCAATATCTTATCAGAAGGGCAGCGTTTATATCTTGAAATAAGGTAACTCAGTACGCTAAAAATCATAAAGCCGCCAATGGCGAGCAGGATAAAGAAGGAGTCCATAACAAGTGTTTATTTGGTTAAGGTAAAGTGAGGTAAAAAAATTAGGTTTCAAGAGCTAAGAGTGGTTCTACTACCAAGATATTATCGGCTTGAACGCTGATGATGCGTATTTTTTGTCCGGTAGGTATGGGCTGATTATGGGGGGTAATGGCATCAAGCTCCTGAAAATTGCCCTCTAAGGTAAGGTGAATTTTACCTACGCCCTGTTGGTTGGGCGGAATGGTTAAATATACATCGGCGGCATGACCTATGGCATCGTAGGGGTCAAATACGCTGCCGCGGTCTTGGAGTTTAAAAAACAGGTAAAACAAATAGGCAATGCTGAGCATAGCAACTGCTCCGGCAAAAGTAGCGCCCAGCATTACTATGGGCAGCGAGTAGCCTTTGTTCATGAGTACTATGCCTGTCCAGCCAAACAGGGCGGCAAATGCCAACATGCTTCGCACAGAAAAAATGCTAAAATCGGCAGCTATTTCAAAATCGGTGTTAATGTCTTCAGCGCCTATATCGTGCCCTATAAAGTTTAGCGCTAATTGCACTAAAAACAAAATAGAGCTTACTATAGAAATAACCCAGAAAAACTGCATTTGCCAGCCGAGTGCGTTCCACCAGTCCATAAATTTTTATTGTTTGGTTAAACAAACGCTAATGTAAGCCCTTTCTATTACCAAACCTAAATTTGCTTGAAATAATTCAGTTGGACTGAAAAAAATAAGGGCGACTTGTAAAAGCCGCCCCTGTAAGGTATTGGTTAAACTACTATGTATTTGGTTTGGTTAGTGTAGCAAGGTCATCATTTTACAATCGGTAAACACACCGTTTTCATTGGTTGCCTGCACTTGGTAAGCATACGAGGCGCGGGGCAACCCCAGCGCTGCAAGGTCAATATCAAGGGTGTGATTACCTGCCGGCAGCCAGCCTTTGTTTATGGCAGCCACTTTTTTACCGCTTTGGTTCCACAGTTCTACTGTTACTTGCGAGGCAAGGGTAAGAGCAAGCGGAATGGTGGTAACGGCGGTAAACGGATTGGGGTAATTTTGCCCCAATTGCATATTTTTTGCAGTTTCGTTTTCAGTATGACCAAGTCCCACTGTGCCGGCGCCTTGCACGGTTACTTCTATGTAGGCATTGTAGCCGCCGGTATCGGCATTAGGGCTAAGGGTAGCCAGTTGGTACTGATAACCATTGGCAAAAATGTTATCCGTTTGCGGGGTAAGCGGGTCGGCACCTTTGGTATAAATATCGGTATGGGCAGCATACACGGCGTTTACGCTGTTATGGTCAAAGGTAAATTGCGATACCACCGAATAAGCTGAGCTTACATGCACCTGAAAGTGTATGTGGCAAACTCTGCCCGGATACCAGCCGGGAAAAATGGTAATAAAATCAGCTTCGCCATTTACATCGGTCATTTGGTAGCCGCGCAGGTAGGTCAGTCCGGCTTGTGTGCCATAACCCGAGTAGTTACCGTCTTTATCGCAGTGCCATATATTTACCCGCACATTGGGCATGGGCAGGCAGTTGGCAAGTCCCAGTATTTTCATTTTTACATTGAGTTGCACACCGGCGCGGTCTTCGCGCACATCTTGTCTGAAATAGTAAATAGTTGCCGATAAATCTAACGGAAACGGACCGGCGGTTTCGGTAGGAATTAAAACACAGTCGCTCAAATCTTTGGCAAGGGCTGTGTTTTTAAAAATTTGGGCAGTGGGCAGGCTAAGCCCGATGCTCGCCAAACTGAGTCTTTTTAAGAAATCTTTTCGGTTCATTGTACAACTTTAAGGCAGTGAGATAATAATAAGGATAAAATGCAATTGGTTACTTCACCATTTTACCGGTTGCCAGTAATGCGCCCGATGCCGAAAGTAACCTATATACATATAAACCGGCGCATAGGTTTTGGACGGGTAAAATGGTAACCGTTTGGTTTATGGCAGCGCCCATTACTTGCTGCCCTACAAGGTTATACAACTCAAAACGGCAGCCCGATGGTGCGGGCATGGTTTTTAGAAAAAGGTATAAATTGCCATTGGTAGGGTGGCAGTAAACTGCCGGTTTGTTTGCTACAGGCTGTATGGCGGTTATACTTGTATTAACCGTAGTGGGCATACACAAAGTATTTGGGTTTAGGCAAATGGTGTGAAAAACAGGCGGCGTGGCAACGGGTTGGTTGTAATCAAAGTAAATGTAGGCGCTGTTGATAATTTGAGCGCCTTGGGCTATGGTAGAGCGGGGGCGTATGGTGTATTGCACAAACCCTTGACTTTGGGCTTGGTTGGCGGCGCTATCGGGCAGTAAAATATCGTTAAAGGTAAATTGCAGGATATTGCCTTGCAGTATTTGCAGGGTATAGGGGTGGCTGGCAATGCCGGGCAGCAAGGTGGTAAAATCGAGTTGGGCGGCATTAAGGGTATCCAGCACTATGACCGTAAAAGCGGTATCGTTGCCGGTATTTTGAAAATTGATTTGGTAATCAATAGGGTTGTTGGGTAAAATAAAATGCTCCTCTCCTACCCCGCGTGGTTGTGCGTTTTTATCATTGGGGTCAAACGAGCCTATAATGGTATGGCAATCGGTATTGGTGTAAGGCGCTTTATCGGGCGGGGCGGTGGTGGTAACAAACCCCAGCGAGTAGGGTTCTGTGCCACATAGTTCTACTATGGCTTGCGGGTCGCTTGCCCATGGGTCATCGGGGTTGGCTCCTGCATGTACGTTCATGCGCAGGGTAGCGCCGTTAGCGGCATAGGTAAACTCTTGAACCTGGGCGGCGCTGAGCTGAATTTTACCCAGTGCCGACAAGATATCGTCTTCATATACCCTATAGGTGGTGCTATCGGGCATATCAGCGCCCAAGTTTTGCACCCTAAATTTTACCAAATCGTCTTCGCAACTGCCGGTTACTAATAGTTGATAGCCGGTAATGGCATTTGCCACACAAGGCGCTACGGGTAGTATGGTAGCGCCGGCGCAGGCAGCGCTGCCAAGTGGTGCATTGCAGTTTACCGCCACCCGCACTTTTACCTCGCCACATTGCCCTATGTTTACTGCTCCCACATTAAACCAAAGGGTATCGGCATTGGCAGTGTAGGGCAGGCTGCTCCATACCGGCAGCAGTGTAGTTGGCAGTGTAAGGGCAATGGCAGCATTAGCAGCCGGTTGCGTACCCGCATTGCAATAACGCAGGGTGTAAACACTCTCAAAACAACGGCGCAGCAGCGGAGTGGCTATGTTTATGGTTAGCAATGGGCATTCAGCAACGGGCTGCAAGGCAAAGTTGCGGGTAAAAGAGGCATCGGGGTTGGCAGCATTTAGGGTGTACGTGGTAGTACAGCTCACTTGCCACAAGTTGTTAGGTGGCAGGCATTGCAGGGTATAAGCGCCGGTATCGGCAAGTATGGAGTAAAAACCCTGTTGGTTGGCAAGGGCGTATTGTTGTCCGCCATTAGCAAGGATAAGGGCATTGGCTAAGGGCGGCTCTCCTGCATCGGGCTGGCAGTTGCCGTTTTGGTCGTAGTAAACCTGTCCGGTAAGGGTTACCTGCTCAACGCACCAAAAACTATTGGGGTTGAGGTTTAAAAGTGGGCAGAAATTAAAATTGGGCACGGGTGGCAGCAAACCCGGATTAGGGCAAACATTGAAATGCTCCAAAAGGGGCAGGTTGGTAAAATTGGGTATATACCCGCTGAGTAAATTATGGTGCAACCGAAGTGTTTCTAAAAAGGGGATAGCCGAAAAATCGGGAATTTGCCCGATGAGGTTGTTTCGTTCCAAATCAAGTTCTTCCAGATTGGGCATACCCCCAAAATTGGGGATATTGCCCGATAGGTTATTATCGGAGAGGTCGAGTTCTATAAGGTTTGGCAATAAAAAATGGGGTAAAACGCCGGTAATATGGCAGTTGTGCAAATCTAAGGTTTTTAAATTACCCAAATTTTCAAAATTGGGCAGCGCACCGGTTAAATCAGCGCCCGAAATGCGCAAAATTTCTAAATTAGGCAGGTTAAGATTGGGGATAGCGCCTATGAGGTTATTACCCATAGGTCCGGATATATTAATGCCTTTAACCGTACAGTTTCCGGGTTCAATCATTAAGCCAACCCATTCATCTACCGGCACAATGGGGTTGAGCCAGCCATAGTTGTTATCCCAAACAGGTCCGCCGGTATTGTTGTAAAAATCGGTCAAACTTTGGAGTTCGGCGGGTGGTAAATCTGCCATAAAACAAGGCTGAGCGCTGCTTTTGCTACTGTTTAGCAGCATACCTGCCACAAACATAAGGCATAACCCTATACGGCAGTTGTTAGCGGTAAACCGGCTACCCAAATGGCGCAAAATGAAACGTATAATTGGCATAATTTGGAAATGAGGATAATTAAAGGTGCAGTATAAACAAAAATTCTTAACAAAAAGCAGGATAAGCGGTATTGCACATCACCTAATCGGAAATTTGCGCTTGGCAGAAAAAAATACCGAAGTACCCTTTTACCTGCTTTGCGCAAAAATCCGAAAAGTTTGTGTTCCCATTCGTAAGTTATATATTAGGAGGTTGGTATAAAGATGGGTTAGTCTAAAACAATTTTTTGGGTGAGCATTTTACCATTGGCGTTAATTTGGGCAATATACAACCCTCTTGGCAGGTTGGCTACCGGTATGTTATTTTGGGCAGTAAGCTCCATGTATAATACTTGGTTGCCTTGCATATTGGTTAAGGTAAGTACCCCTTGTGCAAAAGGCATGGTTAGGAGGAGGCAGTCTTTTGCAGGCAAGGGATAAAGTTTAATTTGCATTTCGTTTGCTGTATTAGGGTTTGTGCCCACTGCCGGCTCTTGGTAGAGTACGGTTTGGCGTGTACCCAGCAGCACATTGTCGCCGCTTTTATCTCCGTTTCCGTTGGCTGCAAGGGTTGAAAAATAAAAGGTAATGTTTTCGTTAGAAGCAATGGTAGCGGGGGCTTGCCAGGTAAATGTCCAGGAGGTAGTACCGGCGCTTAGTGTTTTGGGGGTAGATTGTCTTACATACTGCCTGCCGCCGGTAGTGGTTTTAGAAGAGCCTGTGCCGGCGGTAAAGGTGCCGGCAGCCGAATTGGCGGCATTGAGGCAGGTTATTTGAAATCCGGCTCGCACGGCATTACCGGCATGGTTAAGGGTAATTGTGTAGGTTTGACCCGGCGTTATGGTATCGGGTATGCCTGTAATGCTTACATTACCCGTATAACTACCGCCGCTGTGGCAGCCCGATTTTTGGCAGGTGGTTTCAGCGGGTGCGCCTGTGTTGCCTGCCGGCGGATTGCCGGGGTCTTTAAATGCACTGGCTACATACAAAACAAACAACAGCAAGAGGGCAAATAAAATAGATTTTGTTTTCATGAACAATGTAAAGGATAGTACAATGTTAAAAGCAATAAAGCGGTGGGTAAACCAATACGCCTAACCCCATTTTTGCAAAGACAGAAAAAACGAAGTGAAATAGTTTAGGATTTTATACAGCATTATGGCAATGGCGTATTTTGAAATAGCAAAAAAGAGCGCAAATAACCTTACATCAAACAGGGTTAGCAAATAACCGGGCTGCCCGATAGGAGGTTATCTGCGCTCTAAACACATTGCATTCAAAACAATCCTTATTCTATCACCACTTTTTGGCTGTTGATAGATCCGTTAGTAGTTTGGATTTGGAAGATGTAAATACCTTTTCGTACATTGTCTAACAACACTTGCAGGTATTGGCTTCCTCCTCCATTGTAAGTAGCAACCAGCCTGCCCGATGAATCAAACAAACGACACTGAGCTATGGGCTCTGAGGCGTTTATGTTTAGTTGTTGGGCAGTTACAGGGTTGGGGGCAATAATCCAGGTAAGCGTAGCAGCGCCAATAGCGGTTTTTTGAGCGCCCTGCTGTTGGGCAGCTCTGCCGTGGTGGTGGTTATGCGCATGAAATCCGTGGTGTGGTCCTAAATGACCGCCACCGTGTCCGCCGCCATGATGCGGTCCGCTGGTAGTATCAGCGGGCAGGTCGCAGTTGGCTTGTACATAATCAAACAGTTCACTTACCGTAGCAAAAGCAGTGGCATCTACTGCGCTCAGGCAATCGGCAAGACCTTCTTCCAGCAGGTGGTTAAACACTTCTTCTACCGTAGGTGGCGTGTGTACGCCGGTGCTATCGGCGCCGCAGCCGCCCGAATGCGGACCACCATTGCCCGGAAAATCGGGCAGGTCGCAGTTGGCTTGTACATAATCAAACAGTTCACTTACCGTAGCAAAAGCAGTGGCATCTACTGCGCTCAGGCAATCGGCAAGACCTTCTTCCAGCAGGTGGTTAAACACTTCTTCTACCGTAGGTGGCGTGTGTACGCCGGTGCTATCGGCGCCGCAGCCGCCCGAATGCGGACCACCATTGCCCGGAAAATCGGGCAGGTCGCAGTTGGCTTGTACATAATCAAACAGTTCACTTACCGTAGCAAAAGCAGTGGCATCTACTGCGCTCAGGCAATCGGCAAGACCTTCTTCCAGCAGGTGGTTAAACACTTCTTCTACCGTAGGTGGCGTGTGTACGCCGGTGCTATCGGCGCCGCAGCCGCCCGAATGCGGACCACCATTGCCCGGAAAATCGGGCAGGTCGCAGTTGGCTTGTACATAATCAAACAGTTCACTTACCGTAGCAAAAGCAGTGGCATCTACTGCGCTCAGGCAATCGGCAAGACCCTCTTCCAGCAGGTGGTTAAACACTTCTTCTACCGTAGGGGGCGTGTGCACATCGGTAGAATCACTTGCACCGCCGCCTGAACCGCCGCCGTGGTGGTGGTTACCGCCGCCGCCATGATGCGGTCCGCCGCCGGGTCCTTGGGCAAAAAGGGCAAGGGGTAAGGAAAATGCCATAAATAAGGCTACCCCAAAAGTTAGCAGGTTTTTAAAACTTTTCACTGTAAAAAATAAGTTTAAATTTGGTTAAAATTGTTAGTTTGGCAACGCTTGCTGCAGTCAAGGGTGCTTAATCGGTAGCAAAAGTATGGCAGTCATATAGGGCTGCCAAAAACATTTAAAGCAAAGTTTTAAGTAAAAAAGAAAAGTTACAAAGGGAAAAAATGCTTATTTTTGCCCAAAAATAAGGGGTTTACCAACATCGGCTTTTAAGGTTTTCTTTAAGTAATTTTGAAGAAAACATTTTTTCAAAAAAATACACAAACGCCGTTTCTTTGGGCAATTTTCTCTTTTTACCCCCGTCAACTGCCTTTTAAGGCTACACCTTTTTAGCCATGCACCAAACCAAAATCATAGCCCTGCTGCGCACTTTTACCGATGCCGAGTTTAAATTGTTCCGAAAATTTGTGCGCTCGCCCTTTTTTAATACCAATGAAAACGTGGTTGCCCTGTACGATTATCTATGCCGCTATGCTCCCGATTTTAAAAGCGGCAAACTTAACCGACAAACCGTTTTTGCCCACCTGTTTCCCAACGAACCGTTTAAAGAAATTAAAATGCAGCAGTTTGGCAGTTTATTAGTGGGTTTGATAGAGCAATTTTGGGTACACCGCCGGCTCAATGAACCCCACCCAATAGCCCACCTGCTCTTAGCCGATACTTACCGGGAGCGCGGCTTGTTGCCCTACTGGCAAAAAACACTGGCAACTACCCAAAACCTGCCCGTTGCAGAAACTTCCGATGCCGCCTACTACCAACTCCAAAGCCATATTCAGCAGCACCTTGCCATTGAAGCGCAAGAAAAACGCGAGCAAGAACCCCACTTGCAGGAAGTGTTAAACGCATTGGGCGCTTTTTTTGCGGTAGGTTATCTTAAATATGGCAGTAAGGCGCTCAATTTTAGGCGTTTTAACCCCAACCAAACTTATCGGCTTGACTGGGCTGAAGCAGCACTGCAATTTGCCCAATTGCCCGAAAACGAGGCAACACCGGCGCTCCAAATTTACCGATGTATTTGGCTTACCCTACATGAGCCCCATGAAGAGCAGCATTTTACACAACTTAAAACCCTTTTGCTCCAACACCACCACCAATTTACCCAGCCCGAAGCCGAAGAAATGTTTGTGTTTGCACACAATTACTGCATAGGCAAACTCAACAAAGGACAACAACCCTACCTGCGCGAGTTGTTCAACCTGTATCGGTTTGAAATGGAACACCACATCATCAGCACACACAAGCCCCTCCCCTCATCGGTTTACCGAAACATTATTACCATTGCCCAGTTATTGGGCGAGTGGGCATGGATGGAAGAATTTATCCAAAACTTTCGCCACGCAGTGGGCGAAGATACCTACATCTTTAACCTTGCCCGATTGCGCTTTTTGCAAAAACGCTATAGCCAAACCATTGCCCTGCTCCAAAACCGGCACGACCGCTTTGGCGATGTGCTGATGCTGCTGGCAGCTAAAGCCCTTTTTCTAAAAGCCCTATACGAACTCTTTGTAGAAGATGCTGATGGGGTGCATGATTATGACGATGCTTTATTGGCTTTTATTACCGCTTTTATTGCCCTGCTCCAGCGCCGCAAAAAAGAACTGCTGCACCACTACATTTATTACCTGAACTTAGCCCAAAAACTGCGCCTGCTGCTCAACCAACTTTTAGCGGTAAAAGTACAACAACGCGCCTTGCTTGCCCTTGAACAAAGCGTACAAAAAACTACCGAAATTGCCGAAAAAGCATGGCTATTGGAAAAAATAGCCGCGCTTAAAACGGCTACATAACACTCCCGCCTACCCAACATTGCCGGCTTTTATACCCACTGCCTAAACAGCGCTATTGAGTGTAACCCCGGTTTGATATAAAATGGCACACAAAGTTTGTGTTGCCGGCACAAGCTAAAAACCGGCAGCAATTAGCTCACAGATAACACGAATGGAGCTGATTTGCGCCGATTTTTTAAACATAACGTAGAAACAGGGAATGCCCTATCCCTACTCAATTGGGTAAATGATTTCGGGATTGCTTTGATTTTGGGATTTTGAGGGGCTAAACCGCTATCGGGCTTGCCATGGTTTTGTATCTGCACAAACCACACTTTTACCCGCATTTATCCGTTTAATCTGCGTTATCTGTGTGCTTTGTTTGCTGAAAACAAGGGTAATTATTTGCTTTTGCACATCAAACCGGGGCTGCACCCGCGCTATTCTGCCAAACAACTAAAAAAAACTGCCTTAATTGGGCTAAAAAGAACCCCAACTTGTTTATTAGTGTTTGCCTATTAACCATTATTTACCTAAAATGAAACCCACTGAAACCTACCTGCCAATAATGCCCGATGCCCTTGTTGCCAGCCTTCCGGTTATGGAGCAGTTTTATACCATACAGGGCGAGGGCTACCACCAGGGCAATGCTGCCGTTTTTATTCGCTTAGGCGGTTGCGATGTGGGCTGTGTGTGGTGCGATGTAAAAGATTCATGGAACGCAGCGGCACACCCGCTAATACCCATTGAACAAATAATAACCGACGCCGCAAAATACCCGGCGCCAATTTGCGTTATTACCGGCGGAGAACCCCTTATGCACAACCTAACCCACCTAACACAAGCCCTGCAAACATTGGGCAAAAAAACGCATCTTGAAACATCGGGCGCACACCCCCTATCGGGCAATTGGGATTGGATTTGCCTTTCGCCCAAAAAATTTAAATTCCCTTTACCCGAGGTTGTAGCCGCCGCCCACGAGCTAAAAGTGGTTATTTACCATAAATCAGATTTTGAATGGGCAGAAATGTATGCCGCCCAAACAAGCCCGCACTGCCGGCTTTTTTTGCAGCCCGAATGGGGTAAATCTGATGCCGTACTGCCCCTGATAGTAGCCTACGTAAAAAAATATCCGCAATGGCGCATATCGCTTCAAACCCACAAATACATGAATATTCCGTAGCTTTACACCATTCATATTGTTTCACTCTTCATTTTTAGCACATGTTATTTGTTTGGGCAGCTATATACAGGCATATTTTTATGTTGGGCAGCAAGTGGGTTAGCCATATAACCACTCCGGTTTTTGCACAGCTACACAGCCCTGCAAGCGGTAAACCGGCGCTTATGGCAGGGGTATGCCTACTGTTAACAATCACATGGGCTACCACCTATGCCCAAAATACCACACCCCCTATGCCCAAAAAAGCCGCCGCATGGATAGCGCAGGCTAATGAGTTTATTTTGTATGATAAATATGCCGAGGCAAAAACCGTATTGCTCAAAACTGCCAAAAAATATCCTTCGCTGCCAAAGGTTTATGTGCTGCTGGGCGAGGTAAACTGGAAAATGAACAACTATCCCGATGCACGCTCCGCCTATCAGAAACTGCTTGCCCTTAAACCCCCTCCTGCCGATGAGTTTATGGTGCATTATGCACTGGGGCAACTGTGGATGGAAGAACTAAACTACGACCAAGCAGTGGCAGCCCTTACCCAATGCCTTGCCGTTAAACTGCCCGATGCGTGGAAAGACAAACGCACCCAAGCCGATAAACTGCTCCAAAATGCCCGTTTTGCGCAATATGCCGTTAAACACCCGGTGCCTTTTAACCCAATGCGCATGGACTCTACCATTAACTCCCGACACGATGAATACCTGCCCATGCTTAGCGCCGATGAGCAAATACTGGTTTTTACCCGCCGATTTAACGCTACTGCCATAGCAAACGAAGATTTTTTTTACAGCCTGCGCCCCTCCGATACCGTAGCATGGCAAATGGCAATAGAAATGGATAAACCCATTAACTCGCCTGCCAATGAAGGCGCTATTTGCATTTCGCCCGATGGGAAACGCCTGTTTTTTGCCGCCAAAGACCGCCCCGACTCCGAAGGCGGGTTTGACTTGTATTACTGCTACAAAACCGGCGAGGCTTGGAAAGGACCTTTTAACTTAGGCAGACCCATTAATACCCCCTTTTGGGACTCGCAACCCTCTATTGCTGCCGATGGCAAATCGCTCTATTTTTGCAGCCGCCGAAAGGGTGGACACGGCGGTATTGATATTTGGGTATCAAATTTGGAAAATAACTACTGGACAGAGCCCGTAAACTTGGGCGCTAACATAAATACCCCCGGCGACGAGCAATCGCCTTTTATTCACCCCGATAACCAAACCCTCTATTTTTCCAGCAACGGGCACGTGGGCATGGGCAATGCCGATTTATATGTGGTGCGCCGAGATACCGCCGGCAACTGGGGTAAACCCGAAAACTTGGGCTACCCAATTAATACACCCGGCACCGAAAACGGATTGGTGGTAAATACTAAGGGCAATAGGGCTTATTACTCCTCTTTTGCAGAAGGTACCGGGTTAGATATTTTTTACTTCGACCTTCCAAAAGCTGCACAGCCGGCTTATGTTACTTATGTAAAAGGCATTGTTGCCGATGACGTAACTAAAAAGAAACTTGCCGCCGATATTGAACTCATAGACCTTGAAACGGGTAAAATAGTACACCAAACTACCTCCGATGCCATTAACGGCGAGTTTTTGGTTACCCTGCCTACCGGCAAAAACTACATGTATAATGTAGCTAAACAAGATTACCTGTTTTTTTCCGAAAATTTTGCCCTTGCCAATGCGCTAACCGATAAACCCTACCTGCTAAACATTGCCCTGAAACCTATTAAAAAAGACGAAAAAGACAACAAACCCGTGTGGAACGTTGGTCAATCGGTGGTGTTGAAAAATGTTTTTTTTGAAACCGATTCTTACGAACTCAAACCCAGTTCTTTTACCGAGTTAGACCGATTGGTAAAACTACTGCAAGACTACCCTAACCTAAAAGTGGAAATAAGCGGGCATACCGATAACACAGGCAGCAAAGAACACAACCAAAAACTATCGGCAAACAGAGCTAAGGCGGTTTATGACTACCTAACAGGTAAAAATATACCCACTAAACAACTTACCCACAAAGGCTACGGCGATACCAAACCCATTGCCGACAATAACACCGAAGCAGGGCGCGCCGCTAACCGCCGCACAGAATTTACCATCTTAGACGGCATAAGCAACCAACCCCTTAGCCAACCGCTTAACGGCAGCTCCTTAGTTACTCCCACACCACCACAACCCAATGGCAGCAGTAACAACGCCAATTTGCTCAAAAATGCCATTTTGCCCGATAAAAAAACGCCGCCCCCAAGTAAAGACCTTAAAAAACCAAAGAAGTAGCGCTTTCTGCATAAACACACAACACCTTATATTAAATTGGTTTGGTTAAATACCCAAAGATATACTTTTGTAGGTAAACCATAGCGCTACACCACCACCGGTAACACAAGCTCCAAAGCCCTAAAGCCGACAAAAAATTCCCCGCCCACCCTCACATTAACCTACCACACAAAAAGGCAGCAGCAAAAAACTGCCCGATGTGCTGCTTGGTAACCCAACATGGCTGCTTAGCTGCCGGTGAGTAACACACAAGGGGCAGCGCCCCGTTATCTTGGTAAAACACCTACAAACCATGTCATTAATAGGTGCAGCGCACCGTAATCTGTTGCCTATTTTTAACGAGTATATCTAAACCTTACGTAGGCTTTACCCCTATCGGGTGTTCATTTTAATTCCAACCTTATGTTAGACAAGCAAGAACAAACACGCACGCAGCATGAATGCACAGCATGAACGCCAAAGATGTAAGCAACCGGTAACACCCCGCTACTTGGTTGGAAATAGCCGGTTGTGGTTTTTTTAGTGGGTAGGTGGTACAGGGTGTTTATTTGTTTTGTATGTTTGCAGGGTGGGAGTGCGTAAAAGCAACTAAATTGGTTGGATATACGAACAAAAAGTGCGGGTAGAACATAGTTATGTGCAAGCATACCACAAAATCACAAAAACAAACAAATATGACATTTAAATTAAAATTAATTTGCATTACCATACTTATTGGTTGTTCATTGCAAATAAAAGGACAGAACGTAGTATGGACAGATGTTGATAATTTTTGGCTTGCATACGACAAAATTATTCAGACCAAAGACTCTGTTACACAGTATAATCTACTTGAAGATTTATATTTTTCTAAAGCAACAGATGGCTTAATTGCTATGAGACAAGTAAGAAATTATACTGCAAAGGACTATATAGACGTTATTAATAATTACCCTAACTTTTGGAACTCTATCAGAAAAAACACTTTAAGAGCAATTGAGTTTGGAGAAGAATTTAACTATGGAATTGAGAAATTGCGACAACTATATCCTGCACTAAAACCAGCTAAAATATACTTTACCATAGGAGCAATGAGAAGTAACGGAACTACTTTAGATAGTCTTGTTTTGATTGGCGCTGAGTTGGCGATGACAGATAAAAATACCGCTTCTGATGAACTTTCACCCGATAATTTCAGAATTGGGAGGCGAAAATTTTTTGACAGTAATCCAATTAATTCTCTGGTTTTACTAAATATTCACGAGTATGTTCATACTCAACAAAAACCTATGGTACACAATTTACTTTCTTATGTGATAAGAGAGGGTGTTGCCGAATACATTTCTGTAAAAGCAATGAATGTTCCTTCGGCTGCACCTGCAATTGAATTTGGGAAGAACAATCACGAAAAAGTAAGGGCAAAATTTGAGCAAGAAATGTTCTATATCAACAACCAGAATAATTGGCTTTGGAGTGACTCTCAAAATGAATTTGGAGTCAGAGATTTAGGTTATTATATTGGCTATCAAATGTGTGAGAATTATTATAATCAAGCAGAAGACAAATCTTTAGCTATCAAAAAAATGATAGAATTGGATTATACTAACGAGGCTGAGATAGAAGACTTTGTGGCAAAATCTAATTTTTTTTCAAAGCCACTCAACGAACTATACCAAGACTTTGAAAGGAAACGTCCAAGGGTTGTTGGAATAACACAATTTAAAAACAAAAGCCAAAAAGTTAGTCCCAATATCAAAGAAATAACCATTGAATTTTCAGAACCATTAAATGGGCATAATACTGGAGTTGATTTTGGAGAATTAGGACAAAGTGCTTTTCCCAAAAATGATGTAACAAAGAGATTTTGGTCAAGTAATAATAAAACTTGGACTATTACGGTAAATTTAGAGCCTAACAAAAAATATCAAATACTGATTACCAATAATTTTAGAACTCAAAATGGAATTCCTTTGAAACCTTATTTAATTGAGTTCCAAACAAAAAAATAAAAATGCCTGCACATAACAGCAGTTTGGCAAAATGGCGGGTTCAGTACTAAATTGAACATTTGGTTTTCAAATGAACATTAGTGCTAAAATGAAAGTAAGTGCTACAAAGTCCGCCACTTCGCCAAGCTGCAAAACGTTAGCTGTTATGCCACTAAACCCTAAACTAAAAAAAATTACAATGATTAAAAAAGAGAATCAATTTGCTAATAATGGAATGACAAAAGAAGAACTCAAAGAGTTGGCTTCTCAATTAGGTAATCCAGACGGAGAAAAAGGCATTCAAGTTGGACAAATGATGAACGAAACAAACATCGCAATGACAAGAAGCGGATGGCAAGACTTATCATTGACAACAGGCGATATAATATTAGAATTAGGACACGGAAATGCAAATCACCTTGAAGAATTGTTAAATAAGGTGGACAATCTAACATACTTTGGGTTAGACATTTCGGAAACAATGAAATCAGAAGCTGAGAAATACTGTCTTGAAAATAATTTAAGCCACAAGACTTCCTTTCAAATCTATGACGGTCAAAGACTTCCGTTCAAAGAATGTACTTTTGATAAAATATTTACTGTAAATACAATTTACTTTTGGCAGTCGCCATTAGAATTTCTTAATGAAATTAGTAGAGTATTAAAGCCAAACGGACTTTTCACGGTAGTATTTACTGACGAAGAAACAATGAACAAATTATCATTTACCGAATTTGGTTTTACAAAATATACAGACACCAAATTTGAAGAGTTAGTTAGACAAAGTAATTTTGAATTAATAATCAAAAAGAACTACATTGATATAATAAAATCAAAGATACTTACAGACATAGAACGGGAATATTGGGTAATGACCTTAACAAAAGGCACAAACAGCTAACACGGGTTTTGCGTCAGGCGGGCTGACGTGCAAAATGGAGCTTTGTGCTTCTAATGAACTTTAGTAATAAATTGAAACTTTGTGCTCCGAAACCCGCCCGAACGCAAAGCCCGAAACCGTTAGCTGTAAGCATATGAGAGCATCAATATCAACATTTTGAAAATGAAGAACATTATCATTTTGACAAGTATATTACTCTTGTTGTTAGCTTGCAGACCCAACAAACAGAGAAATATTTCAAATGCTGAATATATCGAACTCGCTTTCGACAGCATTGAGTTTTACTCTATTCATAAAAACACTTACAATTTTGACTCATTAAAAGGATGCATTCTAACGCAAATTAATGACTCTACTAAAAGAGAGGTGGTGATTGAACTATTGAATTATGCTATTGATGAAGTTGATATTCACAGTTACATCCTGACTAAAGACCAATATAAAAATTTGGAGACCGGGAAAGCTCAACCAGACAAATACACATTTCAAGGGGAAATGATTGATGGGAAATATGCACTACTGACTCTTGATGGCTTTCAAGGAGTTGATTCAATATCTTCAGATAATTATGCGGATAGTTTACAACGCTTAATTTTGCATTTGCATAAAAAAAAGCCAATCGGATGGATAGTTGACTTGAGAAATAATCCAGGTGGTTGGCAGTACCCAATGATTGCCGGTATAGGACCGTTGTTAGGGGAAGGGATTTTGGCATATCAAGTTAATCGAGACGGCAAAATAGAAAATGAATATTCGTATGCTAAACCAAACGAAAATGGTATTTTGACGAGACAAATAGAGCTAATTGATTCCGTAGTTATTTTTATTGAAAAGCTCCCTATTGTAGTTTTAATCGGAAACAACACAGGCAGTGCTGGTGAGCTATTAACACTTTGCTTTTTAGACAACCCTAATACAATACTACTCGGCACACCTACCTATGGAGTTCCTACCGGAATTAGTGGTTTCTTTATGCCTGACAGCACAATGATTTGCGTTACTAGCTCTGTTTTTAAAAATAGAAATATGAAAGGAAATGGGAAGGCTATTCAACCTAATATTTATGAGTCAGATAACACCAAAATTCTTTTGAGAGCATATAAATGGATTGATGATAACAGATAGAATGCCTACAGCTAACAAGGTATTGCCAAAAGCGGGGCTGAACGGCTATGATTAGACATTTGTGCAAGGTTCATCTTTCGTTCTTCGATTGAACTTTTGTGCTAAAAATTCCCGCCTTCGGCAATACCGTGAACCGATGTATAAAATTTTATCCCTACCCGCTTGCAAATGTCAGTGAAACCTGCTACCTTTGTTGTGGCATGTAAGCTTGCTTAGAATGACAACGGCAAAGGTAGCAGGCTGCCATTTGGCACGTCGTAAATACGCGTATTTACGTACATGCGGCGGAGTAGGAAAACTTCATACAACTGCCGAATTACCGGAAATGCCGCCGGTAGTTGTGTGGTGTAATGGTTAGAGAGGTAGGGCGGCACTTCGGTAATTCGGCGGACGTTAGCTGTGATTTTATGACGACAGTGCAAGAAATAAGAAACAAGGTTAAAATGTTCCGACCCACAAGTCAGGAAGTTATCCTCTTTGACCCTAATTTAAACGACAAATCAACTCGACTTTTAAAGTTCAAAGACGAACAAGACAACAGGTTTAAAATTTGGGTTTTTACAGAAACTGTTTTGTTGGAAACACCTCTGAACACTTCTTTGCTTTTCTCCATAAACTATCCTGACAAAGTATGCTTAGCTAAAAAACTATTGTTTGAAGCAATTGGAATAGGGAAAATATATACGGACAACTCAAAAGACGACCAAATTCAGAGTTGCATAAAACTTTTAAATGACGAGTTGAAATCACTCAACTTGGACTTCAATGAAGGCTTGACAGTTTATAGAAATGCCTTACAACTAAAATTGAAGCAAGACAGACAAATGCTACCTGAAATTGAAGCTTTAAAAAAGATAAAGGTTTTACTTCAACTAAATTTTCCAGATGAAATTGAAGAAGTTGATTTCTCTGACTTGCCGACAGACCTTAGACAAATACTAAATAAATTTGGGTCTTTGGCAATTTCGGACGACTTTGAAAGAGATGAAATAATTCAAACCTTGACAAAAAAACAACGCATTGACTTCATTGAAATACTTGAGCCAAAACTTGAAAACATAAACTCATTTCTGGACACTTTTAATAACAAACCATTATCCGAAGGAGCAATCAGACTTCAAAGTTTAGCAGAACTATTAATAGAATTGACATATGAACACGGAAAGAAAAACCACAGCTAACAGCCGTTTTGCAAAAGCGGGGGTTTCGTGCTTCTATGAAAGTGAAGTGCTAAATTCAAGCTTTGTGCATCTAATGAAGTTTAGTGCAAAAAATCCCCGCCTTCGCAAAGCGGCAAAACGTTGTATAAAATTTTATCCCTACCCGCTTGCAAATGTCAGGGAAACCTGCTACCTTTGACGGGGCATGTAAGCTTGCTTAGAATGACAGCGGCAAAGGTAGCAGGCTGCCATTTGGCACGCCGTAAATACGCGTATTTACGTACATGCGGCGGAGTAGGAAAACTTCATACAACTGCCGAATTACCGGAAATGCCGCCGGTAGTTGTGTGGTCTAATGGTTAGAGAGGTAGGGCGGCACTTCGGTAATTCGGCGGACGTTGGCGGCAACTTTTGACGACAGTGATAAAATGAAAATTTAGAAAGAAACGAAATTGAGCGAAACAATATTTTTACTGGACAACAACGGACAACTTGTAGAGATGAATGAAGCAGCTTACTTGACGGAAGACTTGCTTCAAAAACTTCTTGCCGACTATCCTGCTTTAATTTCAGGGAGTCAAATTGACCCTGAGCGACCAAGACGATGGCTTTTAATTTCAAGAGAGTTTGGGGTGCCAGACGAAAAAGACAATGGTCAAAGGTGGAGTTTAGACCATTTATTTATTGACCAAGATGGAATTCCAACTTTGGTTGAAGTGAAGCGAAGCACCGACACAAGAATTAGACGAGAAGTAATAGGGCAAATCCTTGATTACGCTGCAAATGCTGTGTCTTATTGGACAATTGAGGAAATAAAATATCGCTTTGACGAAAGTTGTAAAGAGACAGGCAAAGACCCTTCTTTAACTATTAGCGACTTTTTACAAAACGAAACTGACCACGACAGCTTTTGGGAAACTACTAAGACAAATTTAAAAGCCGGAAAAATTCGTTTGCTAATAATTGCTGACACAATTCCAAAAGAATTACAGCGCATTATTGAGTTTCTAAATGAACAGATGACACCAGCTGAAATTTTAGGACTTGAAATTAAACAGTTTACAGGTCAAGACCGCAAAACTCTTGTTCCGAGAGTAATTGGTATGACATCAAACGCACAGACAGTTAAAGGAAAACAGCACGGAGTTGAAGAACATTGGACAGAAGAAAGTTTCTTTACCGAATTAATCAATCAACGAGGACAGCAAGAAGCTGAAGCGGCACGTAAACTTTTAGATTGGATAAAGCCAAAGGTTACTTATTTCTATTATGGTGTAGGTAAAAGAGGTTCTGTTGCACCAATTTTGAAAGTAAAGAACATAAACCGTTTTTGTTTTGCTATTTGGACAGACGGAGCGGTTGAAATTTATTTTCAGCATATGAAAAACCGACCTGTGTTTGACAGCGAAGAAAAACGCAAAGAGCTTTTAGACAAGTTAAACACGATCAAAGGCGTTTCAATTCCTTTAGACCGTATTTCTGCACGTCCAAGTTTTTCAATAGCATTACTGACCGATAAGACAGAACTGAAAAAATTTATGGACATCTTTAACTGGTATTGGAGTGAGCAAGGACTTTGAAACACTACTAACTCGGACAAAAAGTAAAGTAGCCGCCAACATCGGTTTTGCGTCAGGCGGAGTGACGTGCTTCTATTAACAATTTTCCGTATAATTGAAGTGCGGTTTTTCGTATCAAATGCAGTGCTAAAAAGCCCGCCCGAACGCAAAGCCGAAAAACGTTACACACAACAGAACTAAATAACGCAAGATGAAATTAAAAGCAATAAATTTAAAAGGTTACAAATCAATTGATAGCATTTCAGGCGCATCACTTGAATTTGGCGACATTACAATTTTGCTTGGTGCAAATGGAGTAGGGAAAAGCAATTTGGTTTCCTTCTTCAGCATGTTAAATTATATGATGACTGGGTCATTACAGAACTTTATCGCTGAAAGAGGTTATGCAGATTCTTTTTTGTATTTTGGTAGTAAAAGAACTCGAGAAGTTTTTGCACGAATCGAATTTGTCGATGATAGAGCAACTGACAATTACCAATTTAGGTTAACACATGCTGCTGGCGATATTTTAATTTTTACCGAGGAAACCCTCTCCTATCACCTAAATACCAATCCAAAATCGAATACTTTACAGCTAAATCCAGCAGTTAGAGAGTCTGATTTGCTCGAATATGTGAAAAGGCCTACTGAAAACCAAAAGGATAGACAAACGGCCTCTGTTATTTTAAAATTGCTTAGAAATTGTAAAGTATTTCATTTTCATGATACATCAATGAATGCTCGAGTGCGAGGGCAAGGATACATTGAAGACAACCATTACCTTAATAGTGATGGTGGGAACTTGGCGGCATTTTTATTTAGACTTAAAGAAAACCCTGAAACATTTCCATATTATATGAAAATTGTGCGTTATGTACAAAAAGTAATGCCACAGTTTGGAGATTTTGATTTGGAACCAAGTGAGCGGAACAAAAACTACATTGCACTTAACTGGCGAGACAAGAATAGTTCTCAATATCTATTTGGGCCTCATCAAATTTCAGATGGCTCACTCAGGTTTATGTGTTTGGCGACTTTACTTTTACAACCACAATCACTTCTTCCCAACGTCATTATATTAGATGAACCCGAGTTAGGGCTTCACCCTTCCGCTATTTCTTATTTTGCTGGAATGATAAAATCAGCAAGTAAACATGCTCAAGTTGTAATAGCGACACAGTCACCGAGACTAGTTGATGAATTTGAGTTAGAAAATATTGTTATTGTTGAGAGAGATCGAGATTCCAACTCATCAATTTTTAGTCGAAAAGATTCCAATGAACTCTTAGCGTGGCTTGAAGAATACAGTTTAAGTGAACTTTGGGAAAAAAATGTGATAGGAGGCCAGCCATGAAAAAGTATGTTAATTTAAATGTTTTAGCAGAAGGGCAAGCAGAGCGAGAATTTGCTCAACATACATTGGGGTCATACTTCGAGCCTCTAGGAATACTTGTGGACAGCCGTTGTGTACTCACGAGCCGGAAGAAGCATAAAAAAGGTGGGCTTGGAAATTACCTCCAAGCAAAAAATGATCTTAACAGATGGATTTCTGAGGAAAAAGAGCGGCAGCCCTTTTTTACTACCATGTTTGACCTTTATGCATTGCCAAATGATTTTCCTAAATTCAAAGAATCTTTGAAAATAACCGACCCATACAAAAGAGTTGAATTTTTAGAAAACGCATTATTTGAGGACATTGGCTATCATAAGTTTATTCCATATATCCAATTGCATGAGTTTGAGGCCCTCTTGTTAGCTAATCCTGAAATATTATTAATGGAATATATAAACGCAAAAAAGCAGATAGAAAAATTACAGGAAATCGTTGCCAACTATGATAATAACCCAGAAAAAGTAAATACTGGCAATACAACGGCACCATCAAAGAGGATAATCGCTTTGATACCGGAGTATGAAGGAAACAAGGTAAGCGTGGGATCGGTTCTCGCAGGTATAGAAGGAATTGAAGTGCAAAAAGAGCGTTGCAAACATTTCGCAGATTGGATAAATAAAATCCAAAATATATCCGAACAAAGTGTGTAACACCGGATGTGCGAAAATGCCTCCTATGCGTCGGTACATTCGCACATCCAACCGTCAGATTGTCTAAAAACCACCCCACCCAAAACATTAAATAAAATTACTGTTTTAACCAAAAAAAGAAACTAAACCCTTCCTTATTTCCATTTCATTGCGTAACTTTAAGCATGAAATACATACAAGGAGAAAATAGAAAACAGAGTGTTATCTTTCCCCAAACACTCGACCAAATCGTTGACCAAGACAACGACGTGGAGTGTGTAACAAAAAGGTGGAAGATAAATGCGTTAAAGAGTGATTTATTGATT
>ERZ761609.424-NODE-424-length-49829-cov-46.851107_pt1 | contig 49829 bp, 50 predicted proteins | sample MGYA00511163_ERZ761609 | MGnify/ENA primary metagenome ERZ761609 (study PRJEB28899, sample SAMN02445070) | bioreactor sludge metagenome | biome: EBPR sludge | place: Australia: Brisbane, Thorneside Wastewater Treatment Plant | collected 2011-12-16 ... | reverse complement strand
CTTTGAGGCTAAAGCCCTCGCTTCTTGAGGTGTCCGGGATTGCTGGGCCAGATCAATACGCCATTAGACTTAACACCTCGACCAATGGCGCTTCTTGCTTCCCCTCGCCCGCTACGCGGGAGAGGGGCTAGGGGTGATGGCTTTTTACCCAGCCACTACCGGAATCGGCACAACTTTCGCCGCAGCCTTCTGGTAGTTTTCCATCTTGTCAAAGTTCAGGTAACGGTAAATGTCAGCCGACATGCTGTTGAGCTTGTTGGCATATTCCATGTACTCTGCAACGGTTGGCAATTTACCCAGAACCGCTGCCACAGACGCGAGTTCAGCAGAAGCCAAGAACACGTCAGTATTAGTCCCCAGACGGTTCGGGAAGTTACGGGTAGAGGTAGAAACTGCCGTAGAGCCTTCCTGAATCCGTGCTTGGTTGCCCATGCACAGTGAACAGCCCGGCATTTCCATCCGCGCACCGGCACGACCGTAGATGTTGTAGTAACCTTCATCACTCAACTGCGCCGCATCCATCTTGGTTGGTGGGGCAATCCACATACGGGTTGGGATTTGCTTGTTGGCAGCATCCAGTAACTTGCCCGCCGCACGGAAGTGACCGATGTTGGTCATGCAAGAACCGATGAAGACTTCATCAATTTTGCGGCCAGCTACTTCAGACAACAGGTGTGCATCATCCGGGTCATTCGGTGCACACAGGATAGGTTCTTTGATCTCATCCATATTGATTTCGATCACGGCTGCGTATTCTGCATCCGCATCCGCACGCATCAGGCTTGGGTTCGCCAGCCATTCTTCCATCTTGCCGATACGACGTTCGATGGTGCGCGGGTCGCCATAGCCTTCGGACAACATCCATTTCAGCATCACGATGTTGGAACGCAGGTATTCAGCAACCGATGCTTCAGACAGCGCAACAGTACAACCAGCAGCAGAACGTTCCGCAGAAGCGTCAGACAGTTCAAAGGCTTGCTCAACCGTCAGGTGATCCAAACCTTCGATTTCCAACACTGTGCCGTTGAACACGTTCTTCTTGCCTTTCTTTTCAACCGTCAGCAGACCCATTTGGATCGCTTTGTGAGGAATGGCATGAACGAGGTCACGCAGCGTGATGCCTGGTTGCATTTTGCCAGTGAAACGTACCAAAACAGATTCCGGCATATCCAACGGCATAACACCCGTCGCAGCAGCAAACGCTACCAGACCAGAACCCGCCGGGAAGGAAATCCCGATCGGGAAACGGGTATGCGAGTCACCACCTGTACCCACAGTATCCGGCAACAACATACGGTTCAACCAAGAGTGGATAACACCATCACCAGGGCGCAAAGAAACACCACCACGGGTCATGATGAAATCTGGCAGCGTGTGGTGAGTTACCACGTCAACCGGCTTAGGATAAGCAGCCGTATGGCAGAAAGACTGCATGGTCAGATCGGCAGAGAAGCCCAAGCAAGCCAAGTCTTTCAGCTCGTCACGGGTCATCGGGCCAGTAGTATCCTGTGAACCCACCGTAGTCATTTTCGGTTCGCAGTACATACCAGGGCGTACACCCGGCAGACCGCAAGCCTTGCCAACCATTTTTTGCGCCAGTGTATAGCCTTTGCCCGTATCAGCAGGCTGTTCAGGCGAGCGGAACAGGTTAACGGGTGGCAAACCCAGTGATTCACGCGCTTTCGCCGTCAAACCACGCCCAATAATCAGGTTGATGCGACCACCCGCACGGGCTTCGTCCAACAGCACCTGGGTTTTCAGACCGAAAGTGGAGATAACTTCATCCGTACCATGACGCTTGGCAACGCCTTCATACGGATACACATCAACCACGTCACCCATGTTCATTTGGGCAACATCCATCTCGATTGGCAATGCACCAGCGTCTTCCATCGTGTTGAAGAAGATTGGGGCAATCTTACTACCGAAACAGTAACCACCCGCACGCTTGTTAGGAATCCCCGGCATATCATCGCCAAAGAACCACAGCACAGAGTTGGTGGCAGACTTACGTGAAGAGCCTGTACCTACCACGTCACCGACGTAAGCAACCGGAAAGCCTTTCGCTTTAACCGCTTCAATTTGCTTCAGCGGACCAACCGAACCCGGTACTTCTGGCTCGATACCGTCACGCGGCATTTTCAGCATCGCGTTGGCATGAAGTGGGATGTCAGGGCGTGACCATGCATCCGGTGCAGGCGACAAGTCGTCAGTGTTGGTTTCGCCGGGAACCTTGAATACAGTAACAGTGATTTTCTCAGCCACTTCAGGCTTGGAAGTAAACCACTCACCAGCAGCCCATGATTCCATGACTTTCTGTGCGGCAGCATTACCTGCTTTCGCTTTGGCTTCCACGTCGTGGAATGCATCAAACATCAGCAGCGTGTGTGACAGAGCGGTGGCAGCAGCATCAGCCGTTGCAGGCACGTCCAGCGCAGCGATCAGCGGTTGCACGTTGTAACCACCCAGCATCATGCCCAGCACCTCGACGGCGCGAACCTGGCTCACCAGACCACAGTTCACTTCGCCCTTGGCAACTGCTGCGAGGAAACCGGCTTTCACATAAGCGGCTTCGTCGACACCGGCAGGTACGCGGTTTTCCAGCAGATCAACCAGAAACGCCTCTTCACCCGCAGGCGGGTTTTTCAGCAATTCAACCAGTGCTGCGGTTTGCGCGGCATCCAGTGGCTTAGGGGGAACGCCTTGGGCAGCGCGTTCTTCAACGTGTTTGCGGTACGCTTCCAACATTACAATCAATCTCCTCAAAACAACATGAAATCTATAAGAAACCCGGTTTCTTTATCTCTTATCCACTGGTACGTAATCGCGGCGTTCCGCACCCATGTACAACTGGCGTGGACGACCGATGCGCGACTCCTCGTCACCCATCATTTCATTCCACTGCGAAATCCAGCCGATGGTACGTGCCAGTGCGAACATGACCGTAAACATACTGACCGGAATTCCCATGCTCAGGAAAATCACCCCGGAATAGAAATCCACATTCGGGTACAGATTACGCGCTTTGAAATAGTCATCGTTCAACGCAACCTGTTCCAGTTCACGCGCAATATCGAACAGCTTCTGATTGGGATTGCCCGGTGGCAAACGATCCAGAATCTGGTTCGCCAACTCACGGATAATCTTGGCACGTGGGTCATAGTTTTTATACACCCGATGCCCAAAACCCATCAAACGGAAACGGTCGTTCTTGTCTTTTGCCCGTGCAATCCAATGCGACAACGGCTGACCAGACTTCTCGATTTCACGCAACATGTTGATCACTGCTTCGTTGGCGCCACCGTGCGCAGGCCCCCATAATGAAGCAATCCCTGCTGAAACTGCCGCAAACGGGTTAGCTTCCGAAGAGCCAGCCAGACGTACCGTAGACGTAGACGCATTTTGCTCATGATCCGCGTGCAAGATCATGATCACATCGAGCGCTTTCGCCATCAGCGGATCAACCACATAAGGCTCAGTCGGCACAGCAAACATCAAATGCAGGAAATCTTCAGCATACTTCAAACGGTTTTGCGGGTAGTTAAACGGCAAACCCATCGAATAACGGTAGCTCCATGCCGCAATCGTCGGCATTTTCGCAATCAAACGGTGCGCAGAACGCTTGCGTTGCTCGCGGTCATGAATATTCAGATCATCGTGGTAGAACGCAGACAGCGCCCCGACCACCCCCACCATCGTTGCCATCGGATGTGCATCACGGCGGAAACCACGGTAGAAACCTTGCACCTGATCATGCAGCAGCGTATGACGTGTGATGATGTATTCAAAATCCGCCAGTTCCATCGCGTTTGGCAAATTTCCATTCAACAGCAGATAACACACTTCCAGAAAAGTACTGTGTTCTGCTAATTGCTCTATCGGGTAGCCGCGATAGAGCAATGTGCCCTCATCCCCATCCAGATACGTAATCTGGCTGGAGCAACTGGCTGTTGACATGAAACCGGGGTCATAGGTGAAATAACCCAGCTCCTTGTGCAACTTGCGGATGTCGATGCACTGTGGCCCTACTGAAGGATGCAAGACATCCAGCTCAATTTGTTTGCCAGTAGCATTATCCGTCAGCGTAACGGTCTGTTTGGTCATGAGGGCACTCCAAAGCAAAAATCAATAAGAAGAAGTTTTATCCCTTGAGGGCAGCGAAAGCAGCAGCGACACCTTTACCCAGCTCGGCTGGAGATTGCACAGTATACACGCCCGCGTTTTGCAGTGCAGCATACTTTTCCTGCGCTGTGCCTTTACCACCCGCAATAATCGCACCAGCGTGCCCCATGCGCTTACCTTTGGGAGCAGTAACGCCTGCGATGTAGGAAACCACTGGCTTGGTCACGTTGGCTTTAATGAATTCCGCTGCTTCTTCTTCCGCTGAGCCGCCAATTTCACCACACATCAGGATCACTTCAGTTTGTGGGTCAGCTTGGAACAAGGTCAAAGCATCAATGAAGTTGGTACCTGGAATCGGGTCGCCACCGATACCGATACAGGTGCTTTGCCCCCATTCGCCGGTTTGCTTGACCGCTTCGTAAGTCAAGGTGCCGGAACGGGACACAATACCAACATTGCCAGGACGATGAATGTGACCCGGCATGATACCGATCTTGCACTCACCCGGTGTGATAATGCCGGGGCAGTTTGGCCCGATCAGGCGCACACCGAGGCTATCGACCACGATCTTGGCTTCCAGCATATCCAGTGCGGGGATGCCTTCAGTAATACATACGATCAGCTTGATGCCTGCGTAGGCGGCTTCAATGATGGAATCTTTGCAGAATGGCGCGGGAACGTAGATAACGCTGGCATCCGCTCCCGTTTGCTCGACCGCTTCGCGCACGGTATTGAACACCGGCAAACCCAAATGCTCAGAACCGCCCTTGCCTGGTGTGATACCACCGACCATGTTTGTGCCGTAAGCAATCGCTTGTTCGGAATGGAAAGTGCCTTGCTTGCCAGTGAAACCTTGGCAAATGACTTTGGTGTCTTTGTTGACTAATACGCTCATGCGGCTTCTCCTACGGCAGCGACAACCTTGCGGGCAGCATCGCCCAGATCATTGGCAGTAACAACTGCCAAACCACTTTTATCCAGCAATTCCAGACCTTTTTCAGCGTTGTTGCCTTCCAGACGCACCACGACTGGCACACTCACATTGACTTCCTGCACGGCCTTGATGATGCCTTCCGCGATCAGGTCGCAGCGCACGATGCCACCGAAAATGTTGACCAGAATGCCTTTGACGTTGCTGTCAGAGAGGATGATTTTGAACGCAGCCGCAACCCGTTCTGCGGTAGCTGTACCACCTACGTCGAGGAAGTTGGCAGGTTGACCACCGGAGAGCTTGATGATGTCCATCGTTGCCATCGCCAAACCCGCACCGTTAACCATGCAACCGATGTTGCCTTCGAGTGCAACGTAGTTCAGATCCCATTCGGAAGCTTCGATTTCACGCGCATCTTCCTGAGACTTGTCACGCATTTCCAGCAAGGCAGGCTGACGGTACAGCGCGTTGCTATCAATGTTAACTTTGCCATCCAGACACAGCAGGTTGCCTTCAGCAGTCACCACCAGCGGGTTGATTTCCACCAGCGACAGATCACGCTCCTTGAACAACTTACCCAGACCGCTCAGCAGGTTGGTGAACTGCTTGATCTGGTCGCCTTTCAAACCCAAACCGAACGCCAGTTCACGCCCTTGGTAAGGCATGACACCAACCAGTGGGTCGATCGCGGTTTTAAGGATTTTTTCCGGGGTTTCGTGGGCAACCTTTTCGATTTCCATGCCACCTTCGGTGGACGCCATAATGACCACGCGACGGCTGGAACGGTCAAGTACTGCACCGAGGTACAATTCACGGGCGATGTTGCAGGTTTCTTCGATCAGGATGGTATTGATCGGCTGACCATTTTTGTCAGTCTGGTAAGTAACCAGATTTTTGCCCAACAAATTACCCGCCACCTCAGCCGCTTCGGCGGGCGTACTAACCAGTTTCACACCACCGGCTTTACCGCGACCACCGGCGTGAACTTGGGCTTTCACCACAACTTTCACAGTACTCAAGGAGGCTGCCGCTGCTTCTGCTTCAGCCGCTGTTGTTGCTACCGTACCATTAGGGACAGGCATCCCGTATTGGCGGAATACGGCTTTGGCTTGGTATTCGTGTAGATTCATCCTTCGTTCCTTTTGGTTTCACCGCAAAAACGCGGTGTATATTCGCACAAACGCCACGTATCTGCGCATCGCAGACCGTGGCGTTGAGCGTTTATGAAATGATTTTTTTACTTACGCTTTTTGCCAACGGCATGTAGGGCACGTCCGTCAACTGCCAACATTGCTTCATGAATCGCTTCGGAAACAGTCGGATGTGCAAAGGTCATCCGTGCCAAATCTTCTGACGAACATTCTGCTTCAATGGCAATCACTGCCTGACCAACCAGCTCAGAGGCCAATGGCCCGACGAAATGTACACCCAAAATACGGTCAGTTTTGGCATCTGCTAGCACTTTCACCAAGCCATCAGCCTGATCCATCGCCTTGGCACGACCGTTGGCGGCAAACGGGAAGCTACCTGCATTATAGGCAATACCTGCGGCTTTCAATTCAGCCTCGGTCTTGCCAACCCACGCAATTTCAGGGTGGGTGTAAATGACCCACGGAATGGCATCGTAATTGATGTGCGGTTTCTGACCAACAATCTGCTCAGCAACCAACACGCCTTCCTCCGATGCCTTGTGTGCCAGCATTGGCCCTACCACGCAGTCACCGATGGCGTAAACACCCGGCACAGCGGTTTGTAGATGACCATCCACAACCACACGACCGCGCTCATCCAGTTGCACACCGCAATCGTCCGCAAACGCGCCAGCAGTGTTAGACTTGCGCCCGACAGCCACAATCAGGCGGTCAACGGTCAGCGTCTGCTCGCCTTGTGGGTCGTTATAGGTAACAACCACACCTGTATCAGTCGCTTCCACTTTGGCAACTTTGGAACTGAGGCGGATGTCCAACCCCTGCTTTTTGAACTGAGCTTGGGCTGACTTGGCGACATCACGGTCAGCAGATGCGAGGAAATCATCCATCGCTTCCAACACCACCACTTCAGAACCGAGGCGACGCCATACGCTACCCAGTTCCAAACCAATCACGCCTGCACCGATTACACCCAGTTTGGCAGGAACGGTTTCCCAATCCAGCGCACCAGCGGAATCCACAATGCGGGTATCCAGCCATTTGGCAATCGGCAGTTCAATCGGAGTGGAACCGACCGCGACGATGATGTTGTCCGCGCTATAGGTGGTAATTGCGCTATCGTGTCCGGTCACTTGCACCTGTTTGCCAGCCAGCAGCTTGCCACGGCCTTGCAGCCAGGTAATACCGTTTGCCTTGAACAGTTGTTCAATGCCGCCAGTCAATTGCTGGACGATTTTATCTTTGCGGCCAATCATCTTCGCCACGTCGATTTGCAAACCGTCAACCGTAATGCCGTGATCGGCATTGTGATGGGCAATTTCTTCGTAACGTTCAGAGCTTTCCAGCAATGCTTTGGAAGGGATGCAGCCTACGTTGAGGCAAGTCCCGCCAAGGGCTGGTTTTTGCTGCTTGTTGATCCACTCTTCCACACAGGCGGTTTTCAAACCGAGCTGGGCGCAGCGGATGGCAGCGACATAGCCACCGGGGCCTGCCCCAATGACGATGACATCAAATTTATCAGACATGCTGTATTACCTCACACTTCCAAAATCAGGCGAACCGGGTTTTCGACCAGTTCCTTGATGGTTTTGAGGAAAGTAACAGCACCTTGACCGTCAACAATGCGGTGGTCGTAAGACAGAGCCACGTACATCATCGGGCGGATAACGATCTGGTCATTAACAACGACAGGGCGCTTCTGGATCGAGTGCATCCCCAGGATCGCGCTTTGAGGAGGGTTTAGAATTGGGGTTGATAGCAACGACCCAAAAACGCCCCCGTTGGTTATGGTGAACGTTCCGCCGGACAGGTCATTCATATCCAGCTTGCCTTCACGGGCTTTGGCAGCATAACCGGCAATGCCGGATTCAATGCCAGCCAGACCCATGTTTTCAACATTACGCAGGATAGGAACCACCAGACCGCGATCTGAGGAAACGGCGATACCGATGTCACAGTAGCCGTGGTAAACAATATCATTGCCATCGATGGAGGCATTGATTTCAGGGAACCGTTGCAGCGCGACAGCGGCTGCCTTGACGAACAGGGACATCAAACCCAGTTTCGCCTTGTGTTTTTTCTCGAATACGTCTTTGTATTCGTTGCGCATGTCCATCAACGGCTTCATGTCGACTTCGTTGAAAGTGGTCAGCATCGCAGTTGAGGATTTGGCGTACATCAGGCGCTCGGCAATGCGGGCACGCAGGCGGGTCATCGGCACACGCTGTTCCATGCGGGAGCCGGAAGCGGCAACCACAACTGTTGGAGCAGGCGCGGGAGCGGCAGATGCCTCAGGCGCGGGAGCGGCGGCTGGTTTGGCAGCAACAGCAGCTTGCACATCTTCCTTGAGGATACGGCCTTGCTTACCAGAACCTTCCACATCAGAAGCAGAAAGGTTGTTTTCAGCCATCAGCTTGCGGGCGGCGGGAGCAGTTTGAGGATCAGCGGCAGGCACAGCAGGTGCTTCAGCCTGGGCAGTTGCAACTTGAGGAGCAGGTGCAGCAGCGACAGCGCCTACTTCCATGCGACCCAGCAACTGGCTGCTGGTAACAGTTGCACCGGCATCTTGCACGATTTCGATCAATACGCCATCTGCGGGGGCTGGTACTTCGAGCACCACTTTGTCGGTTTCAATTTCAACCAGTACTTCGTCTTGTTTGACGGCATCACCGGGCTTTTTGCTCCATGCAACCACGGTCGCATCGGCGACGGACTCCGGCAGTACCGGTGTCAGAATCTCACTGCTCATTTATACACATCCTCTTTTGTACTTATTGCAAAGCGCCCATCTAGCATACAATGGATATGCGTACAGACGCATCAGTTACTATCCAACCTTTGATTGTCGACATTGTACGCGCGTTTGCAGAAGTTTTAAAGGATTAATCCCTTAAATTGTCGACATTTTAAGGATTTCAGCCTACCGCGCCCAACTTCATCTGCTGACACTCAGCACCCTTCATCTGATTCAACCGGCTCAATGCACGCTGAAATTCAAACTTGAGCTTTTGCCCTTTGTAAAGATCCTCCAGGGCGATGGCAGTCGGAAAAATGAACTGCACACCACGATCATATAGCTCGTCAATCAGATTGAGAAAACGTCGGGCAGCCTCTTCATGCTCTTCATTCATCACATGTAAACCAGAAAGCATGATGTATTCAAAGCGCTCAGCCAATTCGATGTAATCGCGTGTAGAACGAGCCGTTTCACACAAGGTATTAAAATCAAACCAGATAATGTTATCTGCCACCCGATGGGCAGGCAGAATCCGTCCTTGCACCTCGATGTCCTTGCCGACATGGATATGCCCTTTTGCCAATTTGGCAAAATGCTTTTCTAGCTCATGCTCCACCAAAATGGCAGCTTCATCTTCCAGAAAGCTGTCATGGCTGACGTGTTTTAACATGCGGTAGTCGATGTGGTTATCCAACTCGACCACATGAGTGTGCCGTTTCAACCAGGCGATTGCGGGCAAGAAACGTTCACGTTGCAAGCCATTCAGGTACAAATCGTCGGGCGTGCGATTGGAAGTCGTCACCAAGGTAATGCCATGTCTACCCATCGCATCCAGCAAACCGTGCAGCAGCATGGCATCGACAATATCCATGACGTGAAATTCGTCGATGCACAACAGGTGTACTTCCTTAGAGCAGTTTGCTACCAGCATATCCAGAGGATTACGATGCATCGCGAGTTTTTTCAGCTCTTCATGAATGAAGAACATGAAATGGTGGTAGTGCATCCGCCGCTTTTCAGTCAGCGGAATGCGCGAATAGAACATATCCATCAACCACGTCTTGCCGCGCCCGACGCCGCCCCACAAGTAAGCGCCGCGCACAGGTTCAACGACAGGGGCAACGTTATTCCGCCTGGAAAATACAGCGAGCAAGCTGCGTGAAGCCACGGTTTTGGTTCGTGGCGTAAGCAACTCGTCCCAAACTTTCTGCAACACCCTGATACCTTCAAGTTGGGCGGGATCTTGCTGGATCACACCCTCGCTGATGGCATCCTGATAATGCTTCATAAGCGGCATAATATCTCCCCTCAAGTTTATGGCGTGATAATTCCCAATGCAGAGTTGACCAATGATTGCTGCTGCTTGGCGTGAACCTTGGGGCTACCCACCGCTGGTGAAGCAGACGCCGGACGGCTTGCCACATCCAGACGAGCCAGACCACCCAGCACTTGACGCAGGGACGGCTGGATACTCAGCCATGCGCCCTGATTGAGCGGCTCTTCCTGACACCAGACATTGACATCAACATTGGGGTAACGGTCAAGCATGGCATTCATGTCCGCTTCCGGGAACGGATAGAGTTGCTCTACACGCACAATGGCAACATGCTCAAGCTTTTCTGCACGACGCTTTTCCAGCAAATCGTAGTAAACCTTGCCACTGCACATGACCAAGCGAGTAACTTTTTGCGGGTCAATTGCGTCGATTTCATCAATCACGTTCTGGAAGCCACGCTCAGTGAGGTCTTCCATGCTGTTGACAGCCAACGGGTGACGCAGCAGGCTCTTCGGTGTCATTACGATCAGTGGTGTGCGGTAGTCACGCAACATCTGGCGACGCAGCATGTGGAAGGCTTGCGCCGGGGTACTTGGCACACAGACCTGCATGTTGTCCTGGGCGCACAGTTGCAGGTAACGCTCCAGACGCGCGGAAGAGTGCTCAGGCCCCTGCCCTTCAAAGCCGTGCGGCAACAACATCACCAAACCACACAAACGCCCCCACTTCTGTTCACCGGAACTGATGAACTGGTCGATAACTACTTGCGCACAGTTGGCAAAGTCACCGAATTGCGCTTCCCAAATAGTCAGGGTGTTGGCTTCGGTAGTGGCGTAACCGTATTCAAAGCCCAATACCGCTTCTTCGGACAGCAACGAGTCGATAACCACGAACGGCAGTTGCGCCTCAGACAAGTGTTGCAGCGGGATGAATGTTTCGCCGGTTTCCTGCTCGTGGAATACTGCGTGGCGATGGAAGAAGGTACCACGACCGCAGTCTTCACCCGACAGGCGAATAGGATAGCCCTCATCAATCAGGGTGGCATAAGCCAAATTTTCACAGAAACCCCAATCCATCGGTTGCTCACCGGCAGCCATTTTCTTGCGGTCTGCGACAATACGCGCAACACGGGAGTTGAGCTTGAAACCTTCCGGGTGGACGGTCAGCTTCTCACCTAGTGTTTTGACGGACTCGGCGTCGATGGTGGTATCCACCGGCATGTCCCAGGTTCCGCCGACAAAGCGTTTCCAGTTGACCGGATGCGGATTCTGCGCTTCGCTCTTGTCCAGCAGGTGCGGTACGGTAGGTGCACCTTCGGTCAATTGCTGGCGGCAACGTTGCACACGTTCCTTCGCTTCTTCTGCACTGATGACACCTTCAGCCGCAAGCTGGCGGGCATAGAGTTCACGGGTGGTCGGCAGGGAACGGATTTTGCGGTACATGACCGGCTGGGTAGCGGAAGGCTCATCCGCTTCGTTGTGACCGTGGCGGCGGTAGCACACCAGATCAATCACCACATCCTTTTTAAAGGTGTTGCGGTAATCCATGGCAATTTTCGTCACCAGCACCACAGCTTCAGGGTCATCGCCATTGACGTGGAACACGGGCGAGTCAACCATTTTGGCGACATCGGTACAGTAATAGGTGGAACGTGCATCTGCTGCTGCACTGGTGGTGAAACCAACCTGGTTATTGATGACGATATGGATCGTGCCGTAAGTGCGGTAGCCACGGGTGTCTGCCATTTGCAGCATTTCCATGTTGACGCCCTGACCGGCAAATGCAGCATCACCGTGTAACACCACTGGAATGATCTTGTTGCCGGAACCTTCATCCCAGCGATCCTGACGGGCGCGTACCGCACCTTCCACCACTGGACCGACGATTTCCAGATGCGACGGGTTGAATGCCATCGCCACGTGCAACTGACCACCCGGTGTCATCATGTCAGAGGCAAAACCCATGTGGTATTTCACATCACCAGTACGGTCGCCCACATTGGCATACTTACCTTCAAACTCGCCGAACAGCAGGGATGGAGCTTTGCCCAGCACGTTGACCAGCACGTTCAAGCGACCACGGTGTGCCATGCCGATTACCATTTCCTGTGCTCCCAGACTACCGGCGTGCTGGATCAGGCTGTTCAGCATCGGAATCATGCTTTCACCACCTTCCAGCGAGAAGCGTTTCTGACCGACGTAATTGGTATGCAGGTAACGTTCCAGACCTTCGGCAGCCGTGAGACGGTCGAGGATTTCGAGCTTCTCTTCCTTGCTGAACTCAGCTTTGGAGCGGATACTTTCCAGACGCTGCTGAACCCAGCGTTTCTGCTCGGTGCTGGTGGTGTGCATGTATTGCACGCCGACATGTCCACAGTAAGTTGCTTCCAGTTGCGCTACGATGTCACGCAAGGTCATCTGATCAGGACCAACCAGTGATCCCGTGTTAAAAGTGGTTTTGAGATCTCCCTCACCAAGCCCGTGATGAGCTAGGGTCAGCTCTTTGACGAAAGAGGGTGCGGCCTCATCTAGTGGGTTAGTTTTGGCATGGAAGTGCCCAAGGAAACGGTAAGCATTGATAAGCTGCAATACTTTAACTTGTTTGCGCTCATGCTCCAGATCGGCTCCACCAGCAGATGGAGTAGCGAACGCCTGGGGTTTGGCAGCATAGGCTCGGAAATAGTCTTGCACCAAAGAATGGCGGGTATCCCGTTCCTGCCCGTTGACTTGTGGCAATGCATCAAAATAGTGCTGCCAGCTCGCTGGAATTGACGCAGGCTCTTCCAGGTAACGCTCGTACATTTCCTCCAAATATAAAATGCTGTTGCCGTCGAGTTGTGTATCAGCATTCCAGGCCGTAGCCTGCCCTTCACCTTTATTCATCTTTTCAACCTACTTTGATGGTAAATATCAAACACTCCTGACTTGACGCATCGCAGCAAAATAGTGCATTGTCGACATCTTGATGTCAAATGCTGCAATGCAAGGCTGTTTTTCAAGTCATACACTGTCACTTTCTCGTTATGATGTCGACATTATAACTTGAAAGTGTCAACAATGTCAGGATGTTTCGCTTGAAAAAACGCTGTTTCAGGGTATTATTGTCAACATAACAGACAATATGTCGACAAAATATGAGGAGCACCATGGCATTTGCAACGGCATGTAAGTTACAGGAGCCGGTTACGATTGCAGACAAGCTTTTCCTTGATCTGCGCCGTGCCATCCTGGAAGGGGAACTCCCGGCTGGCAAAAAAATTAGTGAACCCGAACTAGCCACAGCCTATGGCGTAAGCCGGGGTTCATTGCGGGAGGCGATTGGCAAACTGGAAAATTGCAATCTGGTGACGCGCAAGCCCAATATTGGTGCACGCATCATCGGATTCTCGACTTCGCAGTTGATGGAAATTTACCAGATACGCGAAGCGATGGAAGGCATGGCTGCACGGTTGGCAGCAGAGAACATGGCAGAGGATGAAGTGGCGCGGCTGCGACGTATCTTGGAACGGCATAAAGCGGAAATTGATCAACACCATAACTATTCCCAGCAAGATGTTGATCTCGATTTTCACTTTTCCATCATCCAGGGAAGCAAGAATTCGCGCCTGATCCGCATGTTGTGCCAGGACTTGTACGACCTAGTGCGGTTTTACCGCTTCCGTCTCAAGGCCAGCTTCAACCGCAGTGAACAGGCATTTCAGGAACACAACCTGATTGTGGCGGCTATTGAGCGACGTGACGGGGAAATGGCAGAAACCCTGATGCGTCATCATATCAGGGCATCACGGGATTATGCCTGCAAGATGCTGGATAAAGTGTCACCATCCGAAGTTTGAGAGCAGTGTTACGCAGAATTTGTACCAACGGGGAATATCCATGAAGAACACGCAAAACCGACCAATGTCGCCGCATTTGCAAATTTACAAACCGCAAATCACTTCGGTGCTATCCATCCTGCATCGTGGCACAGGTATCGTGCTGGCAGTGGGTACGCTGCTGGTTACGTACTGGCTGTCTGCACTTGCCGGAGGGGTTGAAACCTTCAACGCTGCCAATGCCATTCTTGGCTCTTTTTTAGGCAAAGTAGTGTTATTTGGCTGGACATGGGCGCTGTTCTATCACCTGTCCAACGGTATCCGCCACCTGATGTGGGATACCGGTTTCGGTTTTGACCTACCTACCGTCTACCTAAGCGGCAAGATTGTGGTAGGTGCATCGTTTGTTCTGACTGTCCTGCTGTGGATTGTTGCCTGAAGCCTGTTGAGGAGTTTTGCTGATGAGTTTGTTGACGCCTTTCAAACGGGCCAGTGGCCTAGGCAGTACCAGTGACGGCGTGAAACACTGGTGGATGCAGCGCATGACTGCGGTGGCACTCGTTCCATTGACCCTGTGGGTTGCCTTTGCCGTCGCTTCCCACGTGGGTGCTGATTACGCCACGGTTGCCGCTTGGTTTGCCAAACCTTTCACCACCACCATGCTGACCCTGTTTGTGTTCACCGCTTTCTTCCACGCCAGCCAGGGGCTGACTGTGGTTATCGAAGACTATATCCATCATGATGGCGTGAAGGTAACAGCGCTGGTCGCCATGAAACTGGTACTGGTCTTGCTGGGAACCAGCAGCATTCTGAGTGTTTTACGTGTTGCATTTGCGGGCTGATTAAGGGAGCTTAAGACACAATGACCGAATACAAGATTGAACACCATACCTATGACGTTGTAGTGGTAGGTGCGGGCGGCGCGGGTTTGCGTGCCACTTTCGGGATGGCGGTAAAAGGCTTGTCCACAGCCTGTATCACCAAAGTCTTCCCAACTCGCAGCCATACCGTGGCGGCACAGGGTGGTATGTCTGCCGCACTTGGCAACATGGGGCCGGACAAATGGCAATGGCACATGTATGACACCGTAAAAGGTTCCGACTGGCTGGGCGACCAAGATGCCATCGAATACATGTGCCGCGAAGCCATCCCGGCAGTTATCGAACTGGAACACCAAGGTGTACCCTTCTCTCGCACCGAAGATGGTCGTATTTACCAGCGCCCGTTCGGCGGCATGACCACCGAATTCGGCAAAGGCATTGCCCAGCGTACTTGCGCTGCGGCTGACCGTACTGGTCACGCCATCCTGCATACCCTGTACCAGCAATCACTGCGTCATAATGCGGTATTCTTCATCGAGCATTTCGCCACCGACCTGATCATGGACGAAGATGGCGTGTGCCGTGGCGTGATGGCATGGGACTTGGCAAACGGCATCCTGCGCCTGTTCCGTGCCCAGCAAGTGGTGCTGGCAACCGGTGGTTACGGTCGTGCCTACTTCTCTGCCACTTCTGCCCATACCTGTACTGGTGACGGTAACGGCATGGTCGCTCGCGCTGGCCTGCCCTTGCAGGACATGGAATTTACCCAGTTCCACCCCACCGGCATCTACGGCTCCGGCTGCCTGATTACCGAAGGCGTGCGGGGTGAAGGCGGCTACCTGACCAATTCACAGGGCGAGCGTTTCATGGAACGTTATGCACCGAACGCCAAAGATCTGGCTTCGCGTGATGTAGTAAGCCGTGCCATGACCGTGGAAATCAACGAAGGCCGTGGGGTTGGTCCGCAGAAAGACCATATCCATATCCATCTGGAACATCTGGGTGCGGAAGTTATCCACGAACGCCTGCCAGGTATCGCCGAAAGTGCAAAAATCTTCGCCGGTGTGGACGTAACCAAAGAACCGATTCCAGTACTGCCAACCGTGCATTACAACATGGGTGGCATCCCTACCAACTATCATGGCGAAGTTGTCACCCTAAAGGATGGGAACCCTGACAGCGTGGTTCCCGGTCTGATGGCCATTGGCGAATGTGCTTGCGTATCCGTCCACGGTGCCAACCGCCTTGGCTCCAACTCGCTGCTCGACATCGTAGTGTTCGGGCGTGCTGCCGCTAACCGTTGTGCCGAAACCCTGACACCGGGGGCAGTACAACACAACCTGCCAGAATCAGGCGTACAAAAAGCAATGGATCGTTTCAAACGCATCCATCAGGCTAACGGCAAGCTGACAACTGCACAAATCCGCGACAATATGCAGCGCACCATGCAGAAACACGCTGCCGTATTCCGCACGGGTGACTCCATGCAGGAAGGTGTGGCGAAAATGAATGACATTTATACCAGCTTCAATGATGTCAACGTTTCTGACCGCAGCCTGGTGTGGAACTCTGACCTGATGGAAACCTTTGAGTTGGCGAACCTGCTGGATTGCGCCCAGGTCTCCATCAACTGCGCCCTCAACCGTGAAGAAAGCCGTGGCGCACATGCCCGTGAAGACTTCCCGGATCGTGATGACGACACTTGGATGAAGCACTCTGTCGCCTGGGTAGATGAATCCGGCAAAGTCAAGATCGACTACCGCCCCGTCCACACCTACACGCTGACGGATGAAGTTGAATACATCGCACCGAAAAAACGGGTTTACTAAGGGGAAGTGTCATGGCTGAATTCAAGTTACCTGCCAACTCTGTGATCAAGGAAGGCAAAACCTGGCCTGCGCCTGCCGGTGCGACCCGAGTGAAAAACTTCCGCATCTACCGTTACGACCCGGATAGCGGGCAGAACCCTCGCTGGGATACCTACCAAATCGACCTCGACAAGTGCGGGCCGATGGTGCTAGATGCGCTGTTGAAGATCAAGAACGAGATTGACCCATCCCTGACCTTCCGCCGTTCCTGCCGTGAAGGGATTTGTGGTTCCTGCTCGATGAATATCGGTGGAACCAACACGCTGGCTTGTATCAAGGCGATTGGTGCGTTTGATGGCGATCTCCAGATCAGCCCATTACCACACATGTCCGTGGTGAAAGACCTGGTTCCTGACCTGACCCATTTCTATGCGCAATATGCTTCCATCAAGCCGTGGATGCAAACCCGGACACCTGCTCCACCTGACCGTGAGCACCTGCAATCACCGGAAGACCGCAAGAAACTGGATGGCCTGTACGAGTGTATCCTGTGCGCAAGCTGTTCCACCTCCTGCCCCAGCTACTGGTGGAACAGTGACCGTTACCTCGGCCCGGCAGTACTGCTGCAAGCCTACCGTTGGGTGGTGGACAGTCGTGATGAAGCAACCGGTGAACGTCTCGACAACCTTGAAGATCCGTTCCGCCTGTACCGTTGCCATACCATCATGAACTGTACCAATACCTGCCCGAAAGGTCTGAACCCAGCCAAGGCCATTGGCGAACTGAAGAAAAAGATGATCGAACGGCGGTGAGACCCCTAGCCCCCTCTCCCTCAAGGGGAGCGGGGGACAAGAAATAATAAAGGATGGCACCATGAGCGAACTTTCCCGTTTGAAAATGCGCTGTCGGCGCGGCATGAAAGAACTTGACGTGATTTTTCAGCATTACCTGGAAGCTCACTACCCCGCAGCTACCCCGGACGAAATCCAGCAGCTTGATGAATTGCTCGACATGCAGGATCCCTTGCTGTTTGGCATGATACTTGGATTAGATCCCGTACCAACCATGTACACTGACCTGATCGAAAAACTGAGGCACGCCCATGACTGAAGCGTTCCATGCTGAACGCATGGTACGTTTACGCTGGGCTTGTCGCCGAACCCTGCAAGTACTGGATCGTCCCTTAGGTAATTTCCTGCATGACTGTTTTGCTGATCTGGACATGGGGGAACAGTTTGCCTTCGAGCGTCTGCTGAAAGCCAAGGATCAGGAAATTCTCGACTGGTTAATCGGCAATCGGGAATCACGTGACGCCGGGATTTGCGCTATCATTGCCAAAATACGTGCACATGATGACAACAGCAGTGGAGACAACAACCATGTCTGAGGTACAAAACCTCTCCCCCAAGCAGGCTTATGCCCTGTTGCAGGAAACCCCGCGTAGCGTTCTGGTTGATATTCGTTCTGCCATGGAATACCTGTTTGTCGGGCATCCGGTCGGTTCCGTGCACATTGCCTGGATTGATGAACCCGACTGGGATGTAAACCCCAATTTTGTGCCGGAAGTCCAGAATCTGGTAGAAAAGCGTTTCAAGGATGGCAACCCAAAACAGGATACTGCCGTCGTACTGATTTGTCGCAGTGGCAAGCGTTCACACGAAGCAGCGGGGGCTTTGCTGGATGCCGGATTCCAGCGCGTCATGCATGTAGACGAAGGTTTTGAGGGTGAACGTGACGAGAATCACCACCGGGGAACACTGGGCGGTTGGCGCTTTCATGGACTACCGTGGGAACAGTGCTGACCGGTACTTGCAACGCCCTCTTAAATAAAGTAAAAATAATAAATATCACCATGATTTATAAACACAATCATCGTTGTGTTTATGCCTTTCGTTCTATTTTTTCTGCCATCTTCTCTGGTTGTAATTCAATGTATCGCATACTATAAACAAATGTATGCTTCAGTAACTCTCACAATCCCTAACCAAAGGAGTTTCCCCTGCATGAAACTGAAATCATTAATTGTATTACTGCTAGCTGGCATCTGGGGTGTCGGTAGCTGGTGGTGGTACACCTGCAAAGTCAAAGGGTTCTGCGAAGCAGACAAAGCGGTCACACAGGTTGCAGCAGGTGCTGCCAACGCTGGTTTAGCAATGTCTGGACAAGATGCAAACAAGGATAAAGCAGCACCTGTCCCGGAAATGGATGCTGATGGGGATGGGATTCCTGATGCAAAAGAAAAAACGCTTGGCCTTGATCCAACCAAAAAAGACTCTGATGGGGATGGGATTCCCGATGCAGTTGAAATCGCACGTACACCACAAGACACGGATGGTGACGGCAAAATCGACGCACTCGATGATGATGACGATGGTGATGGTGTCCTGACCAAAGCTGAAAATCCTGACCCCAATGGTGACGGCAAAGTAGATGATGCAGCAGATGCCAATGGCAACAAGATTGCCAGCTACCTTGATCCTGACGAAAACGGCTCAGCCACAGCAGATCAAGCTAAGGCTGACGCTGATAAAGCGGCTGCTGAACAGGCCAAGGCTGACGCTGATAAAGCGGCTGCTGAAAAAGCCAAAGCAGATGCAGACAAGGCTGCTGCCGAACAGGCCAAAGCTGACGCTGATAAAGCGGCTGCTGAAAAAGCCAAAGCAGATGCGGACAAAATCACAATGGAAGCTGCCCCATCTGCCAATGGTAGTAACATTGGCCCTGCCAGCCTGCATTTCCCAACCGGTTCAGCCAATCCACAACTGGCGGATGACACCAAGGCCTACTTCGAGAAAGTTGCCAAATTCCTGAAAGACAACAGTTCTGCCACTGTTACTATCGTCGGGCATACCGACAACAAGGGCAAACCTGACAAGAATAAGGAACTTGGTAAAAAGCGGGCTGAAATGCTCCAGAAAATGCTGGTTGATCTGGGCGCACCCAAAGACCGCATCAAGGCATCCTCCGAAGGGGCAGACAAGCCGGTGGCAGACAACAACACCGAAGAAGGCCGCAAGAAAAACCGCCGGGTTGAAATTAACCCTGTGAAAAACTGATTGGAGTTGTAACCATGTTCAAAGACATTACAAGCCGTTACGACATGACCAGCGCCAGTCTGGATGTCATCATCATGCTGGCAGTTGCGTTTCTGCTAGGTTTTCTGTTTTGCTATTTCCGCAACAAATCCGCTCGGGAGGACTAAACGATGAATCCAACTTACACGTTTGGTACTGCCAGCATGGAAATCATCATCCTGTTATTACTGGCTTTCCTGCTGGGCATGTTGTTGTGCTGGCTGCTACGCAAGATGGGCTTGTGCTGCACCGTTGATACTTCCGCTGATTACGGTTACAAAAATCGCCCCATACCACGGGAGGGCGGCTACACCGCCGACATCAACAGCCTGCTGCGCACCAGTGGTAATGATGTTCCGGCACGCCCACGTACCTCGGAAATTCCCCGTAGTGCGACAACAGCGGTATCTGATGCTGCTGCCACTGCTACCAGTGTAGCTGCCAGCATTGCCGGAATTGGTGGGGGTCGCAAGGATGACCTGAAAAAGCTGGAAGGTATCGGTCCCAAAATCGAACAGGTATTGAATACTGCCGGTATCCAAAACTTTGAGCAGTTGGCAGCCATGACACCGGATGCGATCAAACCCTTGCTGGAAGCAGCCGGAAGTCAGTTCAGAATGCACGACCCGAATAGCTGGCCTTATCAGGCAGAGCTTGCTGCCAAGGGTGAATGGGCACGTTTGCAGGAATACCAAAACCTGTTGATCAACGGACAGCAATAAAACCATCCCTCGCTGTACCAGCCCTTTGCTTTGCGGCAAAGGGCTTTTTCATGTCAGGGTATGGCAGAAAAAGCGCTGCGCAGGTATTGCAGCATAGAAACGACCGTCAACAAGGTAGCCACTGCCAGAGCAACCAAACCCCATTCCCGCAAGGGCAAACCAAACAAGTCCTGATTATACAACAAGAAGATCAGGGCAACGATCTGCGCCGTCGTCTTGAGCTTGCCGATAAAAGCCACCGCCACCTTGCCTCGCGCCCCGACTTCCGCCATCCATTCACGCAAGGCAGAAATGGTGATTTCTCGCCCAATAATGACGACTGCCGCCAAGGTCATCCACACATGGGCTTCGCGTTCCACCAGCAGAATCAGGGCAACTGCCACAATCAGCTTATCAGCTACCGGGTCAAGGAAAGCCCCAAAACGGGACTCCTGTTGCCACAAACGTGCCAGATAGCCATCCGCCCAGTCTGTCAGACCTGCAATGCCGAACACGGTTGCAGCAGCCAGTGGAGCCCAAGGCTCATCCAGATAAAACAGGTACACCAGCAATGGAATGAACACAATCCGTAACCACGTCAGCATCAGCGGCAGGTTGAACACCATATCAATTCTCTTCCCCGTTAAAAAAATCGTAAATCCGCCGCGCCAGTTCCTGACTGATACCGGGCACTTTCGCCAGCTCTTCCGCGCTGGCACGTTCGATTGCCCGTAAGCCACCAAACTGTTTGAGCAATACCTGACGTCGCTTTGCCCCCAGCCCGTCGATCTGTTCCAGGGGGGATTGGGTACGCGCCTTCCGCCGCCGTGCCCGATGTCCAGTAATGGCGAAACGGTGGGCTTCATCACGTATTTGCTGAATCAGGTGCAAGGCTTTGGAATACTCCGGCAATACCAGACGCCCATTCCCTTGCTCAATAATCAGGGTTTCCAACCCCGGTTTGCGTCCCTCGCCTTTGGCAACACCGACCACATCCACTCCTGTTACCTGCAATTCTGCAAGAACATCAAGTGCTTGTGCAACCTGCCCTTTGCCACCGTCGATGAAAAGAATATCAGGGAGTTTGCCTTCGTTCGCTGTTGCCCGACGAAACCGTCTGGTCAATGCCTGATGCATAGCAGCGTAATCGTCCCCTGGCTGGATACCCTCGATATTATAACGCCGATATTCCGACTTGGCCGGGCCATTCAGATCAAACACCACACAGGAGGCAACCGTTGCTTCCCCTTGCGTGTGGCTGATGTCAAAACATTCCATGCGGGCGGGAATGTCCGCCAAACCCAACGCTTCCTGCAAGGCAAACAGGCGTTGTTGCATTCCAGCCTTGGAGAGCAATTGCATCTGCAACGCCTGTTCGGCATTACGCACTGCCAGCTCTACCCATTTGCTGCGCTCACCCCTTTGTGGCTGGCGAATGGCAACCTTGCGCCCCTGCTTCAGGGTCAACATTTCTTCCAGCACCTCCGTCTCTTCCGGCAGTACTGACACCAGAATTTCGCCGGGGACATCATGATTCAGGTAATACTGGGCAAGGAAATAAGCCAGTATTTCCTCTGCACCGGCACTCTCATCCGGCAAATTGGGGAAAAAGTTGTGGTTGCCCAGATTATTGCCATTCCGTACTGTGACAACCTGCACACTGGCAATGCCGGAATCCGCATGAATCGCTACTACATCCACATTACCATTACTGCCACTAACATATTGCTGCTGGGAAATATGCCGCAAACTTTCAATCAGGTCACGGTATTCAGCCGCCTTTTCAAACTGGAGCGTAACAGCCGCCGCTTCCATTTTCTGCACCAGTTCGTTGATCACATCCTGACTGCGACCTTGCAGAAACTGGACGGCATGGCGGATGCTTTGTGCATACTCATCCTTGCCGATCAAGCCTACACAAGGGCCACTGCAACGCCTGATCTGGTATTCCAGACAGGGGCGCGAACGGTTGGCGAAATAACTATCCTCACATTGCCGCACCCGAAACAGTTTTTTCATCAGGTGCAAAGCCTGATGCACTGCGCCTACGCTGGGATAAGGCCCGAAGAACTGCCCCGGAATCTTGCGCGAACCCCGGTAAAACTGGATTCGCGGGTATGCCTGTTCCGTAGAAATGTGGATATAGGGATAACCTTTGCCATCCTTGAGCAGGATATTGTAACGCGGCGAATGTTTCTTGATCAGGTTGCTTTCCAGCAACAAGGCTTCTGCCTCGGTGTTGGTTAGGGCAATTTCCACCTGACAAATTTGCCGCACCATCGCAAAGGTGCGCGAGTTGGCAATGGTTCCCCGGAAATAGCTAGCGAGTCGGTTACGCAAATCCTTGGCTTTGCCGACATAAAGAATTTCACCAGTAGCGCTCAGCATCCGGTACACACCAGGCTTGTGCGGCACGGTTTTAAGGAAATCCTGCGGGTCGAATGGTGTGGTCTGGGTTGGTTGCATGGCGGTATTCTGCCACAGCGTGAGGCTACTTACACAAGGACACCATGCATTCCAGGCGCGAGCCCCACAATCAGCAAACCGGTCAGCACAAATTTGCAAAAAAGTGCAGAATTCCTCTTTACATTAGAATCTTATAATATTATTATATTCACATACTGAAGTTTAAACAAATTTGCTAGGAGATTAACCCATGAAATTACAAGCTATCGCATTCGCTGCCCTGATCGCTCTGTCCGGTGCTGCTTCCGCTGAATTCTTCGACGGTTTCGACAACGGTTCTGGTTATGGCAACGGCTACGGCAATGGCACAACCACTGCTGCTACCAACGGTCAAGGCTACGGCAACGGTGCTGGTGATGCCAACGGCTGGGGGCGTGGCAAAGGCAATGCTGACGGCGAAGTTGAATTCAGCATCAACTTCAAAGGCAAAGGCAAGAGCGACATGAACACTGACATGGCTGCCAACGGCAAAGGCAATGGCGACTGGTACGGTGCTGGCAACGGTTACGGTTATGGCAACGGCGCTGGCAATGGTTACGGCTACAACAACTTCGCCAAAGAAGGCTACGGCGCTCCAGTGATGCCTGCTGCACAAGCACCTGCTGCACCGGTTACTGCCCAGTAATCGACAGTACAAAAGCACACACAGATAACACAAAGGCACTCTTCGGAGTGCCTTTTGTGGTTTAGCTCATCAACCCCTTCCTGAGTCACCCAGAGTTTCCATTTGAGTTTGGCTATTTCAGCCGCTTGCTCTTTTCACCTCAAGTGCCGAGTCTAGTGCACTCACTTCTTGTGGGTGTCTGGGATTGTTGGGCTAAATCAAAAAAAGTGCTATGACAACTCCTGCGTAGAGAGCTTTTTCCTTTTCTTGAAAGTAGAATGTATCCACGGTGAGTGATCGGCATCCCCAACCAGTACAACACGGCAATGAACAACATCAATAATCTGCACCTCAACCCGCAAACCGATACCAGTATCCGCATCCGTGCTACCCTGATCGGTAGCCGCATTGACACCAAGCCGTTCCGCGCCGATGAAATCCTTGCCATCAACCCGCTGACCGTTGCCATTCCTGGCGGTGGCTGCGTGGTTTTACTGCGTTACGGTGTGGCGGTTTTCGTCGGCATGAGCAACGAACAGGAAGCACAATTTCAGGAACGCTTGCTGACCCTGACCAGCGAACCGCGTACCTGGCCTGAAAACGAGCAGATCAACCTGCGGATTGATGCCAGCGTACTGGAAGGCATTGATGCGCAAGGTTGCCTGTGGCTGCATGATACTTCCATCCAGCGCCTGCAACTGGTGGCGGAAATGCTCGCCCGCAGTTCCGTACTGTCGGATGACGAAGCACGGGTTGCCAAAACCTTTGAACAGATCGAACCGCTGGCGCAAAACCTGAGCAAACGCGGGCAAGGCGGGCGCAAAATGCGCGAATTACTCAGTTACATTGGTGATTCCCTGCTCAGCCAGCAGCGCAGTGTGGGGCGTGCCGAAGTTGCCGACAAACCAGACCTGCTGTGGGAACGCCCTGAACTCGAAGGGCTTTACCTGCGACTGGAAGACGAATTCGAGCTGCGGGAACGCCATCTGGCACTGGAACGCAAACTCGAAGTCATTTCCAACACCGCCGAAACCCTGCTGGACTTGTTGCAAGCCCAGCGCAGCCATCGGGTGGAATGGTACATCGTCATCCTGATTGTGGTGGAAATCGGTTTGACGCTATACGAGCTGTTTTTTCGGGGGCATTAAAATGCCTGCAACAACGCCGACTGTGCCGTCAGCGCCTCTTCACCCTCTTGCGGCTGGCAGCGCAGGTATGCCCCATCCGCCTGCAATTCCCACGCTTGGGTATTATCCTGCAAGTGCAGCTCAAACGCTTCGTGGATCACCCGCTGCCGCAGTTTGGGGTTGAGGATCGGGAAAGCCACTTCCACCCGGCGGAAGAAATTGCGCGGCATCCAGTCAGCACTGGAGCAATACACCTCCTCCTCCCCCGCATTCAGGAAGTAGAACACACGCGGGTGTTCCAGAAAGCGCCCCATCACCGAACGCACATGGATATTGTCCGACACGCCGGGAATGCCGGGGCGCAGGCAGCAAATCCCTCGTACCACCAGTTCCACCCGTACCCCGGCCTGTGACGCCTGATACAGCGCGTGGATAGTCTGCGGCTCAATCAGCGAATTCATGCGGGCACGGATCAATGCAGGCATACCCGCACGGGCGTGGCTGATTTCCCGCGCAATCTTTTGCAGGATGCTGTTGTACAGGGTGAAAGGTGCCACCAGCAGCGACTTCATGCCCTGAATATTGCCCAACCCGGTCAGCATCAGGAATACCTTGTGCACATCTTCGGTGATGTCGGGGTTGCTGGTCAGCAAGCCGAAATCGGTATAAATACGCGCAGTACCGGGATGGTAATTACCCGTACCCAGATGGGCGTAACGGCGCAACTGCTGGCTTTCACGCCGCACCACCAGACACAGCTTGGCATGGGTCTTGTAACCCACCACGCCATACACCACATGCGCCCCGGCACGTTGCAACTGGTTGGTCAGGTTGATGTTGGCTTCCTCATCGAAACGCGCCCGCAGTTCCACCACCACCGTGACTTCCTTGCCTGCACGGGCTGCCCGCACCAGATGCTCAACAATGGCGGATTTTTTGCCGGTGCGGTACAGGGTCATTTTCAGTGCCAGCACATTCGGGTCACTGGCAGCCTGCCCAATGAAATCAATCACCGACTGGAAACTCTGGTAAGGGTGATGCAACAGCACATCGGTATGGCGGATACGCTCAAAAATCTCCGGGTAGCGTTCCGTAATCGGTGGGGTAGCGCGAAAAGGGGGAAAACGTAACTCCGGGCGCTCCACCAGATCGCTGATCGCCATCAGGCGGTTGAGGTTGACCGGGCCGTTAACGTTGTAAACATCACGGGCTTGCAGGTCGAATTGTTCCATCAGGTAGTCGATGTTGTCCTGCGGGCAATGGTCGGAAACTTCCAGCCGCACCACCTCGCCGTAATTGCGCTGCGGCAGTTCGCCCTGCATGGCTTCCAGCAAGTCGTCGGTATCTTCCTCGTCGACAAACATGTTGCTGTTGCGGGTCAGGCGGAACTGGTAACTGCCCAGCACTTCCATCCCCGGAAACAGCCGCCCGATAAAGGCGTGCAGGATCGACGACAGGAACACGAAACAGTTTTCCGTCGCTGCCATCCCGGCAGGCAAGCGGATGATGCGCGGCAAACTGCGCGGTGCTTGCACAATGGCGGTGTCGATTTCACGCCCGAAAGCATCCGTGCCTTGCAGGCTGACGATGAAATTCAGGCTTTTGTTGATGACATTGGGAAACGGATGTGCCGGATCCAGCCCCAGCGGGCTGAGCAGCGGCATCAGTTCATGGTCGAAATAATCCGACAGCCAGGCACGCTGGCGCTCATCCCAATGGGTGCGGCGCACGAAATACACCCCTTCCTGACGCAAGGCGGGGATCAGGGTTTCATTCAGCAGCTTGTACTGGCGATCCACCAGATCGCTGGCATTCTGGTGGATCAGGCGTAACACCGCAGTAGGCGACAAGCTATCTGCCCCCAGTGCGGCAATTTCCAGCCCCACCTGCTGTTTTAGCCGCCCTACCCGTACTTCAAAAAACTCGTCAAGGTTGGAACTGGAAATGCACAGAAACTTGAGGCGTTCCAGCAATGGAATCTGCGGGTCACTGGCAAGCTCCAGTACCCGGCAGTTGAAAGCCAGCAGGCTCAGTTCGCGGTTGATGTAGAAATCCGGGTTATCCAGCGGCACATCCTTACGGGCTGGTGCGTCAATGCTTGTTGTTGTGGGATTGTGTGGTTCCATGTCCAAGGTAATGTCCTGATTCCAGTAGCGATAAAAGCGGGCGTGAGGCATGGCGTTGCAGGCGGGCTTCAATGCCCTGTTTCACCATCCCCCACTCGGTGTCCAGAATACTGTAGATAGCTGTATCGCGGATGACTCCATCCGGCATGATGGCACTGCGGCGCAAAATGCCTTCCTGTACTGCCCCCATTTTTTCCAGCGATTTGCGCGATGCTGCATTGCGGATGTCGGTCTTGAACTGTACCCGCAAGATGCCAAAGGTTTCAAACGCATGGCGCAGCAACAGGTATTTGCTTTCAAGGTTGATGCCGGTGCGCTGGAATTCGGGTGCATACCATGTGCCGCCGATTTCCAGCTTCATGTGTTTCATGCAAATGTCGCGGTAACGGGTACTGCCGATGGCACGGCCTGACGCCTTGTCGATCACTGCAAACGGCTGGTCAGTCCCCGCTTCACGCAAGCGGATGGCATTGACGAGAAAGGCTTCCATGTTGCTGCGTTCGCTCATGTCACCGTAGAACATGTATTGCCAGATGCGGGCATCACGACGGGCTGCCTGAAACAGCTCGGAAAAATGCCATTCGACCAGTGGCTCCAGCCTTACCAAACGGCCTTCCAGGGTAACGGGTTGCAAGGTCATGGTGAATCCTCCTTAAAACACGCAGGACAACAGACAAACACTGCCTTGTGCCAGCCCCGCGCCCAGGAATGCCCCGATCAGCACGTCACTGGGGTAATGCAGCCCCAGAATTACCCGCGACAACGCCACCAGCAGCGCAAACGGGATGACCAGCACGCCCCATTCGGGGTAGTAATGCAGCAATACCCAGCTAAAGCTGACCGCGTGCAAGGTATGCCCGGAGGGAAAACTAAACTGGTCGAGTGCTGCCACATTCTGGAAAATGTCACCGTTATGGTGGTAGGGGCGTACCCGTTCTGTGGAGGTTTTCAGCCATTTGTAAATCAATACCCCCGCCAATCCCACCAGCCCCATGTGCAGCGAAACCTGCACAGCTTCCCAGCCGTACAGCAGCGGCAACATCAACATCAGCACGTACCAGAACACACCATTGCCCAAACGGCTGACGGCGGCAAACAACAGACTGACCGGCTTCAAGTGATTGATGCGGTTGAACAGCAGGCACAGGGGAATTTCACGGTCGTTAAGCTGATGGAGCAGTTTCATGGCGCACCTCGCGCAAGACAGTTTGAATCGTGTTATCCAGCCGCTCCACCACCTTTTCCCAGCTCAGACCAAGCGCGGTCTGGCTGGCACATTCGCCCAGTTGCTGGCGCAAAACGGGGTCACGCGCCAACGCAAGGCTGGCATCAATGAAAGCGGCGTTGTCATCCAGTGGTACTGCCATGCCGTTGTCAGCGTGGCGGATGTGTTCGTAGGCAGCGGCATAATGGAAAGTTACGACCGGCAGACCGCTGGCCATCGCTTCCAGCACTACATTGCCGAAGGTTTCGCTGGTACTGGGGTACAGAAACAGGTCGCCGCTGGCATAGTGTTCTGCCAGTGCCGTGCCGGTCTGCATCCCGGCGAACAGGCAGTCAGGATGGGCTTCCTGCAAGCGTTTGCGTTCCGGGCCATCACCGACCAGCAGGAATTGCGCATCCGGCACGTGTTGCTGGATGGTGCGGAACGCCACAAACGCCAGATCCAGGTTTTTTTCCTGCGCCATGCGTGATACCAGCGTCACCAGCAACTGGTCGTCACGCACCCCCAGACGCTGGCGCAAGGCAAGGTTGCGCCGCTGAGGGTTGAACTGGCGGGTATCAATACCGCGTTCCAGAATGCCGACCCTGGTATAACCGCTCGCAGCCAGTTGCTGTTGCAGCTCACGGGTGGGAACCAGCGTGACCAGCGTCTGGTTGTGGACGTGACGCAAATAGCGTTTTGCCAGATTGAAAAAACCGCTCAAACGATAGTAACGGCTGTACTGGTCGAAATTGGTGTGGAAATCACTGATGACCGGAATGCCGAGTTTTTTCGCCGCCTTCATCGCCGAATAGCCTAGCGGGCCTTCAGTGACGATTTGCACGATGTCCGGGCGCTGTTTCTTCCACAGGCGCTTGAGGGCATGGTATTGCGGAAAGCCCAGGCGCACTTCCTTGTAAAAAGGCAGGGTCAGGCCGTTGACGAGGTATTCATGGAAACCATCTTCGCGGCGGGCTTTTTCACGTGCCAACTGACGTGGGCGCACCAACTGGATCTGGTAGCCACCACGCCCCCGCAAACCTTCCACCATCCGACTGATGGTATGCGCCACTCCATTGATTTCCGGCGGCCACGTCTCGGTGACAACCGTCAGGCGGGTGCTGGCATGGACAAGCTGAAGCAGAGGTTTTGACACAAGAATTCACGTCTGGCAGTGGATATACTGCACATTCTGCGGGGGCAATGCTGCAAGACAGTGACGATTGTGTGACAGTTGTGTTTAAGCTGTCGGCGAAAACCGGTAGCCTGCCCCGCGCACTGTCTGGATATAGTGGTCGCAACCATGCGGAGCCAGTGCTTTACGCAAGCGCAGGATATGCACATCCACCGTGCGCTCTTCCACATACACATTGCGCCCCCAGGCGTTGTCCAGCAGTTGCTCGCGGGTATACACCCGATCAGGGTGCTGCATGAAAAATTTCAGCAGGCGGAATTCGGTCGGGCCAAACTCCAGTTCCACCCCGTTGGCTGTCACGCGGTGACTGAGCGGATCAAGCGCCAGCCCTGCAAATTCCAGCGATTCGGCAGGTTGGGTATTACGGCTGCGGCGCAATACCGCCTGAATCCGTGCAATCAGCTCAGCCGGAGAAAACGGCTTGCTGATGTAATCGTCAACCCCAGCGCTGAAACCGTTGATCTTGTCGCTTTCTTCCGTGCGGGCTGTCAGCATGATGACCGGAATATCCTGCGTTTCCGCGTTGCGCTGCAAACGCCGCACGATGTCCAGCCCACTCGCGCCGGGCAGCATCCAGTCCATCAGGATCAGCTCGGGGCGCTGGCGATCAATTTCAGCATAGGCTTGTTCGGCATCGGCAGCTTCGCGCAACTCGAAACCCGCCCGCCCCAAAGCAAAGCCCACCATACTGCGGATAGGCTGTTCATCATCAACAATCAGGATCGTACTCATGTTAAACCTGTAAGAAGTCCATTTTATTCAGCGATTTAACCTGAGAAGTGTGTCAGTTTCGTGACAGGTCGGTGTTTTCCTGCCGTCTTATTGGCGCTTGGCAAACCACCGCGCTTGTTGACCTCCGGCAAAGCCGTTACTTGGCAGGTGGTGTGCCGAAATTGATATTGACATCGCCTTGGCTGCCTGACACGACCGGACTTTGGTGTCCGGTTGTCACGGGTGCTGCCGGGGCATTGCCACCTGCGGCTAACGGCGTTGCCGGGGAAGGTTTCATGATACTGAAAGCAAAACCGCCGACAATGATCAACACACCCAGCACAAATACAAAATTCATGCCTTTATGCAGCAAACGCTCATTTGCTTCGCTCAAATCCTTGCTGCCCATAAATACTTTCAGTAAACCAATCAGCACAAACAGGACAAAACCTGCCAGTACCATCGGATGTTTGAGATGTTCAAGCCATGTGCCTGGATTATCCATTGCAACCCTCACCATTACTGTTTGTTATCGGTTGCCCGAGTGTAGCACAAGCTACTGATGCGCCTACCCTGTGTCGATAGCCGGATAAACCCTACTGATGTGCATCCGGTCGCCGGAATAAGCTGAAATTTCCGTGCATTTGTCTACAATTAGCCACTTTGTACCAACTCAGGCCAAGAGCCGCCGAACTTATGCATACAACAAGCATTCAACGCAAGGGCATCATCCTCGCCGGGGGCAGCGGCACCCGCCTCTACCCGTTGACTCGTGCCGTCAGCAAGCAGCTCATGCCGGTTTACGACAAGCCCATGATTTACTACCCGCTGACAGTGCTGATGCTGGCGGGTATCTGCGACATCCTGATCATCACCACCCCGGAGGATTCCAGCCAGTTCCAGCACTTGTTGGGCGATGGTTCCCAGTGGGGTCTGAACATCCAGTATGCGGTGCAACCCAAACCGGAAGGGCTGGCACAAGCCTTCCTGATTGGTGCGGAATTCCTTGGCAATGCCCCCGCCACCCTGATTCTGGGAGACAACATTTACTACGGCGAAGGTTTGTCCAGTCGCTTGCAAGCAGCCAGCCGCCAGCAACACGGGGCGACCGTGTTTGCCTACTACGTCAAAGACCCGGAACGTTACGGGGTGGTTGAGTTTGATGCCAACGGTAAGGCGTTAAGTATCGAGGAAAAGCCGCTCAAACCGCGCTCCCCTTACGCCGTCACCGGTTTGTATTTCTACGATAATCAGGTAGTGGATATTGCCCGCGAAGTGCGCCCTTCCCCACGCGGTGAGTTGGAAATCACCACCGTCAACCAGATGTACCTAGAGCGTGGCCTGTTGCAGGTGGAAATGCTCAAGCGCGGCACGGCCTGGCTGGATACTGGAACTCATGCCTCGCTGCTGGACGCTTCCAACTATATCCGCGTGATTGAAGATCGGCAGGGGCTGAAAATTGCCTGCCCGGAAGAAGTGGCATGGCGCATGGGTTACATCGACAGTGAACAACTGCTGCATCTGGCAGAACCACTGCGAAAGAGCGGCTATGGCGATTATCTGGCAGGATTACTGGCATGAAACTGATCGACACCCGCATTCCTGATGTGAAGATTATTGAACCCGCCGTGTTCGGTGATGCCCGTGGCTTTTTCATGGAAAGCTGGCACGCAGGCAAATTTGCCGAACTGGGGCTGAATTTGTCGTTCGTACAAGATAATCACAGCCGCTCCCGTCAAGGCATCCTGCGCGGGCTGCACTATCAGACAGAACAGGCACAAGGCAAACTGGTACGAGTCACCAGCGGCAAAGTATTTGATGTCGCCGTCGACCTACGCCGTTCCTCGCCTACTTTTGGGCAATGGGTGGGTGCAGAATTGTCCGATGAAAACTATCACATGCTGTGGGTTCCGCCCGGTTTCGCCCACGGCTTCTACGTGATGAGTGCATCCGCCGAATTCCTCTACAAGTGCACGGATTTTTACACCCCACAACACGAACATTGCATCCGCTGGGATGACCCGACCTTGGCTATTGACTGGCCATTGGCTAACGGACAACCCCCACTGGTATCCGGCAAGGATGCGCAAGGCAAAAGCTGGCAGGAGGCCATCACTTTCCCATGAAAATCCTCATTACCGGCGCAAACGGGCAACTCGGCTCCGAATTGCAAGCCACCTGCCCTGCGCATGTCACCCTGATCCCGACTGACCATGAATCACTGGACATTACCCAGCCGCAGCAGGTCAATACCGTACTGGATGCCCAGCAGCCGGATGCCATCATCAATGCCGCCGCCTATACCGCTGTAGACAAGGCTGAAAGCGAAACAGAACGTGTCTATGCCATCAACCACCATGCAGCGGCAACACTGGCACAGGCAGCCAGCCAACGGAACATCTACCTGTTGCACGTTTCCACCGATTTTGTGTTTGAGGGGCTGCAATCCTCGCCCTACCTGCCGGAAGCCGCCGCCCAGCCACTGGGCGTGTATGGTGCAAGCAAGCTGGCAGGCGAACAAGCCGTACAGACACTATGCCCAAGTGCTGCCATTGTGCGTACTTCCTGGCTGTATTCAGCTTATGGCAATAACTTCGTCAAGACCATGCTGCGCCTGATGGCAGAACGTGACTCGCTGGGGGTGGTCGCTGACCAGAGTGGTACACCGACCTGGACACACACGCTGGCAACCACACTATGGTCATTCATCGCGCAAAAGCCGCAGGGTATCTTCCATTGCTCCGACCAGGGTGTGGCAAGCTGGTACGATTTTGCCATTGCCATTCAGGAAGAAGCACTGGCCTTGGGGCTACTCAACAAGGCAGTGCCGGTCAAGCCCTTGCGCACGGCAGAATACCCGACCCCTGCCCGCCGCCCGGCCTACAGCGTGATGGACAAACGCACAACCGAAACACTGCTGGGTTACACGTTCCCCCATTGGCGCGTGAGCCTGCGGCAGATGCTGACTGAATTGAAACAACAGATTCCAACAACATGACTATGACACATCAACCCCGTAACCTGCTCGTCACTGGCGGAGCAGGTTTCATCGGCACCAATTTCGTCCACTACTGGCTGCAACAGTACCCGGATACACGGCTGGTTGTGCTGGATGCGCTGACCTACGCAGGCCGTTACGAGAACCTGCAACCGCTGGAAAGCCAGAGCAGTTTCCGTTTTGTACACGGTGACATCCTCGACCAGCCACTGGTGGAAACCTTGCTGCGTGAAGAAAACATCGACACCCTCGTGCACTTTGCTGCCGAGTCGCACGTTGACCGTTCCATCTACGGGCCGGATGCTTTCCTGAAAACCAATATTGACGGTACGCACAGCCTGCTGAAAGCGGCAAAAAAAGTCTGGCTGGAAGAAAAGCCCGGTTTTGCCCACCGTTTCCACCACGTCTCCACTGACGAGGTGTATGGCACATTGTCGCCTACTGACCCGGCATTCACCGAAATCACACCGTATGCTCCCAACTCGCCGTATGCTGCCAGCAAGGCGGCTTCCGACCATATCGTGCGGGCTTACCAGCATACCTATGGCTTGCAGACCAGTACCAGCAATTGTTCCAACAACTACGGCCCTTACCAGTACCCGGAAAAGCTGATCCCGCTGGCAATTGCCCGGCTGCTGCAAGGTCAGCCCGTACCCATCTACGGTGATGGGCAACAGGTACGCGACTGGCTGTACGTGGACGACCACAACCGGGGGATCGACCTGATCATCCGCACCGGGCGGGTGGGGGAAACCTACAACATTGGTGGCAATAACGAGCAGGCCAACCTGAGCCTGATCCATGAACTGTGCGCCCTGCTGGATAGCCGCTTCCCTGCTTCACCGCATGTGCCGCACCGTCAGCACATCACCTACGTGCAAGACCGCCCCGGTCATGACCGCCGCTACGCCATCGACAACAGCAAGATTTGCCGCGAACTGGGTTATGAACCGGCAGAAACCTTCCAGTCTGGCCTGGCAAAAACACTGGAATGGTATCTGGCAAGACCGGAATTCTGGCAGGAAGGCATCCAGCTATTCGGTACACATGGGGACAAAACCTGATGAAATGCCGTATCTGTGGCAGTGAAGGTGCACACCGCGCTTACGTAGCCAAGGAAATGATGCTCGGCCTGCGTGATGAGCACCCTTATTTCCAGTGTGCCGATTGTGGCTGTCTGCAAATTGCCAGCATTCCCGGCAATCTGGGAGATTATTACCCTGACAATTACTATTCCTACAGCGGTGTCGGTAACAGCGGTAGTGCGTTGAAACAAAAGCTGCTGCGGATGCGCGACACCTGGGCTGCCACCGGGCACTGCCAGCTTGGGCGCATCATGCATTTCCTCTCCCCCAATGCCAAACTGGCCAGCTTGCGCCCTGCCGGAATCAATCCGACATCGCGCATTCTGGATGTGGGTTGTGGTGCAGGTCATTTGCTGCATTCCCTGCGTGAGATTGGCTTTCAGCATCTGTTGGGCATCGACCCGTTCAACCGTGCAGACATCAGTTACCCCAACGGCTTGCACATCGAAAAACGCGATATTTTCAGTGAAACCGGGCAATGGGATCTGGTGATGTTTCACCATTCCTTTGAGCACCTGCCTGAGCAGCAAGCCAACCTGCAACAGGCATTCCGTATCCTAGCACCCGGCGGTATGGCACTGGTGCGGGTTCCCACCGTGTCTTCCTGGGCATGGCAGGAATACGGGGTCAACTGGGTGCAACTGGATGCCCCACGCCATCTGTTCCTGCATTCGCTCAACAGTATGCAGGCACTGGCGGCACAAACAGGCTTTCAGCTCGAACAGGTCGTGTATGACTCGTTTGCCCTGCAATTCTGGGGCAGCAAGCAATACGAGCAGGACATTCCCTTGCGTGACCCGCGTTCATGGGCAGAATCGCCGCAAAATGCCCTGTTTACTGCCAAGGAAATCCGCGCCTTTGAACAACGTTCACGTGAATTAAACGCAATCAATCAGGGCGATCAGGCTGCATTCTATTTGAGGAAACCCACTTGAACACAACCCTTCCCAAGTTGCTGGCCATTTCCTCTCCCGGAGGTCACTGGATACAACTGACCCGCCTGTGTCAGGGGTTGGAAGGACGTTACCATATTGTTTACGCCATGCCCGGCGACCTGTTCGGCACAGCCAGTACGCTCAAGGGCAAAAAGGTGTATTCCGTCACCGATGTGAGTGCAGATGACAAGTGGAAGCTGATTCCCTGCGCTTTGCAGGTGCTGTATGTGCTGCTGAAAGAACGCCCGCAAGCCATCCTCTCCACCGGCGCCGCCCCTGGGTTTGTGGCTGTCTGGCTCGGCAGCCTGCTCGGTATCCGCACCATCTGGGTAGACAGTATCGCCAATGTGAAACAGATTTCCCGTGCCGGTCGCCTTGCCCAAAAACGTGCTGATGTATTCCTGACCCAATGGGAACACCTGAGTAACGGGCAGGACATCCTGTTCAAGGGAGCAGTCCTGTGATCTTTGTCGCCGTAGGTACGCAATTTCCATTCGACCGCCTGATCCGCAGCGTGGATGAATGGGTGGGACAGCACCAGATGGCAGGTATCGCCCAGATTGCCGGTGGCGAGTACCTGCCGCAGCATTTGCGCTGGGAACGCTTCATGACCACGGATACCTTCAACCAGCATCTACAAGCTGCCAGCCTGATCATTTCGCACGCAGGCATGGGCAACATCATCACAGCACTGGAAAACCGCAAACCCATCATCGTCATGAATCGCCAACACGCTTTGGGCGAACACCGCAATGACCATCAACTGGACGGATTAGCGTGGATGGGCAAACTGTCTGGCGTATATACCGCCACCAGCCAGGACGAACTGTATGCCCTGCTGGAACGGCAACACGACCTGCAAGCAGCCACACAAACACCCGGAGCACGCCGACAAACCCTGGTTGATTTCATTGATCAGGCCATCCGCTTCCCCAAACAGGGCGGCAAACCGGCATGAACCTGCAAAACCATTCCCTGCTAATAACCAGTGCCTTGTCGACCATCGCACGTTTTGCCGGGGTAGGTCTGAATTTCGCCGTAGCCATTACCCTGACCCGCAACTTGCCGATGCATGAGGCCGGGATGGTGTTCATGCTGATGACGCTGGTGACGGGTATTTCCCTGTTTAGCCGTTTGGGGGTCGAGCAATGGCTGGTGCGGGATGTTGCCCGCATCCCTGAAACGGAACAACGTCAACAGGGGCAATACTTGCAGGCTGCCTACCGGCTGGTTCTGCTCAGCAGTGTGGTGTTTATGCTGGGCTGGCTCGTGTTTGCCCCGTTGACGCAACACCTGCTGTTTGATGATGCCATCCAGTTGTTGCCATTATTGGCGGCAGGTAGCGGTATCCTGTTTTTCAATCTGGTGATGCTGAACTCGGCCTTCCTGAAAGCCATCCGCCATACGTCCCAATCCCTGCTGGTACAAAACGCGCTTCCGGCAGTCACTTACATGCTGCTGATTGTTGTGTTCTGGATGATCTTCACCCAAAACCAGCATTATTTGTGGTTGTATATCGCCTCCTTGTTGCTGGCAGGTTTGTGGTCATTCCATTGGTTGCGCCCGTGGTGGCAGGACTTGTCACCTGCCGTCAGTACACCGTTCAAGGTACGGGATGTGCTGCAACAGTCCTTGCCTCTCGCGCCGGTTTCCTTTTTTTCCTTCCTGATGCTGTGGGCAGACACCCTGCTGACTGGTTTGCTACTCAGCAACGAAGATGTCGCCCTGTTTACGGTCGCGGCACGCCTGTCATTTGTGAGCCTGTTTTTTCTGGGGGCGCTGGATGCCACCATTTACCCGCGTCTGCTGAAAATCCACAAGCAGCAGCCGGAACAGACCCGGCGATTTTTCTGGCAGGCAACCGGGCTGGTAGCAGGTGTACTCGGTATCGTAACCCTGCTGTTACTGATGACCAGTGATTTCATCCTGGCAGTTTTCAGCCTGGAATATGTACAGGCGGGCATGGCACTGGCCATCCTGTTGGTAGCACAGTTTGTACGGGCGATGAGCCTGACGTTTTCTTTCATGTTCATCATTCAGGAACAGGTACGTTACCTGAATATCCTGCTCATGAGTGCGCTGGTCGTGAACATTATCGCCAATCTGCTGATGATTCCGCACTATGGCATTGAAGGTGCTGCGGGCGCGACCTTGCTCGCCAATCTGGTGTTGACGGGGGGGGTAATAGTGTTTTTCTTCAAAAATCGCCTGCTAAATGACCAGGGACGGCTATCATAAGGATTATCATGCTGCGACTACTTGCCATCCTGTTCGTCATATCCGTATTCATCCCGGTGGAGTTTTACACCATGGCGGGATCGGTGCGTATTGAGCCGTACCGGATTGTGCTGGGTGTTACCCTGCTGTACGCATTGCTGAACATCAAAACCCTGCTGGAACAGGCCGATCTGGTGGATGTGCTGCTGATCGGGCTGATAATACTGGCCTTTGCCAGCATCTGGCATAACCACGGGCTGCAACAATCGGTGGAATCCACCGGCATTTACGCGATTGAAACCTTGGGAGCCTTCTGGCTGGCACGCCTGTTTATTACCACCCCGGAACGCTTTTTCCATATCAATCGGCTATTTATCATCATTCTGACATCCCTGACCCTGTTTGCCATCTATGAAGCCTTTGCCCAGCACCGCTTCATGCATGACATTGCCAAGTGGCTGACCGGGCATGATGCACTCGACTACCGTTTGTATACGCATTACTACATCCGTGGCGGTATCATGCGGGCAACCAGCCTGTTTGAGCATCCCATCCTGTATGGTTCCCTGCTGGCCTTGTTCTTCCCGTTTGCTTTCCTGTGGTGGTTACGCTCGCGCAGCTTGCTGGTAGGGTTGAATGTGGTCGGACTGGTGATTTCCATGATTACCACTTTGTCTTCCGCCCCCCTGCTATCCCTTATTTTTCAATCAGGTATCGCTATTTTAACCCGCTTCTGGCATAGTGCCCGCCGTTTGTGGATTGCCCTGTTTTTCGGTGGCATTGCCGGAGCCATGCTGATCAATGCATTTTCCAACCGGGGCTTTTTCGGCATCCTGATTTCGTACCTGACCTTTAACCCGAATACTGGCTATTTCCGCATGATGCAGTGGGAACACAGCATGGATGACATCGCAGACAACCCGATTATGGGCATTGGCCTGATCGGCCCTGGCCTGCACGACTGGACACGCCCATACTGGATCACTGACTGGTTTGGCAACAGTATTGACAGTTTCTGGCTGCTGTTGACCTTGCAACACGGAATTTTTGCCGCATTCCTGCTGCTGCTTGCCAGCCTGTATGCCACTTTCAGCACCTTGAATCATAGCTGGAAACATACTGAGGCAACCCGCTGGATGGTGACAGCCTGGCTGCTGTCGTTTTTATCCCTGATCCTGATCGGCTTTACCGTTGATTATTTTGGCAAACTCCAGCCCATGTTTTTCTTTGCACTGGGGATGATTGGCTGGGCACGTTATTACACTTGGGATGAAACCGGCAGCTTGCCGGATTCAGGCACACAACCAACCGATGGCGAACGCTTATGAGACTACGTTTTGTCAACCAGCGAGTTTACATGTGGCTGGTGTGGTTCCGGGACAGCCTGCTGTGGCTGCGCACCTGGTACTTCCGCACCTTGTACGGGATGAAAATTGCCCCGGATGTGCGCATTTCCTTCAAGGCACGCCTGGACAAAACCAATCCACGCTGCCTCGAAATTGGTGAAAAAACCTATATCGCGTTTGATTCCATCATTCTGGCGCATGACTATGCAACCCGGCGGCATGGCGGCAGTTTTGAGCAAGTGACCAAAATCGGGGCAAACTGCTTTATCGGTTGCGGCGCCATTGTCCTGCCCGGCGTGACCATCGGTGATCAGGTGATTGTCGGTGCTGGCAGTGTTGTCACCAAAGATGTTCCTGCCAACTCCATTGTGGGCGGCAATCCGGCAAAAATATTGAAATCCGGCATCCAGACCATTGCTTACGGGAGGCTGGCGTGAGCACACCTGAGCTGAGCATCATCCTGGTTTCCTACAACACAGCCAAATTCATCCAACGGGCACTGGAATCCGTCTTGCGTGAAACCCGGCAAACCCGCTTTGAAATCATCGTGGTGGACAATGCCTCACAGGATGATTCAGTCAAGGTCATCCGCGAACAGTTTCCCGACATCAAGCTGATTGATTCCGGGCAAAATCCGGGGTTCGCCGGAGGTGTACGTACCGGGGTAACACAAGCACAGGGGAAATATTTACTGCTGCTCAATCCTGATACCGTCATTCTCGACAATGCCATTGACCGCTTGCTGCAATTCGCCGAACAACACCCCGGTAACGGTATCTGGAGTGGCGTTACCCTGAACAATGACCTGAGCCTTAACAGCCAGCACGCCTGGGCTGAAACCACCCTCAGCACGTTGCTGTTCAGCGCCCTGGGCTTAAGCAAGCTGTTCAGCCACAGTTGCCTGTTCAACCGGGTCAATTACGGCTGCTGGCAACGCGATACCGTCAAGAAAGTCGACATTGTATCTGGCTGTTTTTTCCTGACTACCCGTGAGCTATGGGACAAACTGGATGGCTTAGATGCCAGCTTCTTCATGTATGCGGAAGAAGCCGATTATTGCCTGCGAGCCAGAGCTTACGGACATCAGCCGATTGTCACCCCGGATGCCCGCATTATCCATCACGGTGGCGTCAGCCATAACAACTTTTCCGCCAAGATGGTCAAGCTGCTCAAGGGCAAAGTGGAACTTGCCAACCGTCATGCCCCCCGCTGGCAACGCCCCCTGCAACATTTCCTGCTGTACTGGTATGTGCTCAACAAACACCTGTTGCACACCCTGTTCAAACCGCATTCCGAACAACGCAAACAATGGCAGATGGTGTACGCACAGCGTGCCGACTGGCTACGGGGATACCGCTGATGGCAAGCGTGATTGTACCCGCCCATAATGAAGCAACTGTCATCCGCCGCTGTCTTGACAGCCTCATGGATCAGCCGGGGCTGGATACCCTGATTGTGGCCTGCAACGGCTGTAGTGACAACACCGCCGAGATTGTACGCAATGAATATCCGCAAGCCATTTGCTTGGATATTGCCAAACCATCCAAGGTCAATGCCCTGAATGAGGCTGAAAAACACATTACGAGCTGGCCCGTGTTCTACATTGATGCAGATACACGCCTGTCTGCCAACGCTATCCAGACCATCGTAACCGGCATGAAAAATGGCGAGACATTGCTGGCAGCACCGGAACCCGTGATTGATACTTCCCGTTCATCTTGGTTTGTCCGGCAGTTTTACCACATCTGGTTACAACTCCCTTACATCCGTGAAGGTGTGGTCGCCACATGCAGCTATGTTGTCAGTGAGGCAGGCCACCAACGCTTTGCCCGTTTCCCGGAAGTGATCAATGATGACGGTTTTGTCCGCTGCCAGTTTGCACGGCATGAACGCCGCAACATTGCCGGTGCGCAAATTTTCATTGCCGCCCCGCATACCCTGACCTCTCTGATCAAGATCAAGACGCGGGCACGGCTGGGTAACATGCAACTGGCGACATCCGGTTTGTGCTCCCAAACAGAGCAAAAACCTTACAGCAGTATCCTGCGCAACAAGCTGTTTAGCCGGGACTTCATCCCAGCATCAGTATATTTATCAATTACGTTATTCATCCGCCTGCGGGCTACCTGGCAATATCGTAACCTGCGCAATTATCGGTGGGAAACAGATAGTACATCACGCCTGCCGGGCTAATCGCGGGATTTGGCAAATTGATCAAGAAAACGCTGCCGCTTGTGTTTTTTCTGCGACAAAGAAGCCATATATAGGCTATATTAAGGGCAGTTTTCAGCAGCCCTGAGTGTCAAAAAAGGCTGTTTATATTAAATATGCTTGCACAACAAACAGATGGAGATTCCCAGCCTTTCGTCTGTCTGGTGAAAAACTTTTACGTGAGGTGTTGTTTTTTTACATCACACCTGTAAGATTTCGCGCTGCAAGTTACCTAATGACAACAAAATTCCGTGGCAGTCTGAAAGCATGACCGCCAGACAGAGGATAACAGTTGAATGGAAAACATGAAGGTAGACAAGAAAATCAGCTCCGAACTGATCTACCGCAGTGCAGATACACTGGTCATTCTAGGTGTTCTGGCGCTGGGTTCCTTCTATGACAGCGCTTATGCCCACAACACAGCAGGCTATCTTGCTGCCGGGTTGGGCACGTCCCTCCTGTTTGGTTTGATTGCCCGCTTTACAGACATCTATACCTCATGGAGTGCTCGCCCGTTTCTGCGCGATGAAGTCATCCGTTTACTGGTGACATGGCTGACAACTTTCCTGCTGGTCGTGTTTGTCATATTTGCAGCAAAAACCTCTGATGACTTCTCCCGGTTTGTCCTTATAAGCTGGCTCTTTATGACGCCCGTCCTGTTGATTGCCAACCGTTACACCTTGCGCACGCTACAAGCCCGCCTCAAACAAGTCGGTATCAACAACCGCACCATCGCTATCGCAGGCATTACTGAACAGGGCTTGCGCTTTGCCCGTGCGCTGGAACAAAAACCCGAATCCGGTTTTCAGATTGCCGGTTTTTATGAACTGGGTAATGAAGAAAAGCCGCTGGATCTGCCCAGACATTATGCCCGTATCGGGGGCAAGCAGGAGTTGCTGGAAGCAGCCCGTTGCGGGGAATGGGATCAAATCTATCTGGCTCCGACAAGCAACCAGCATTCAGCAGCCCTCAGCCTGATCCGTTCACTCACTGACAGCATCACCCCAATCCGCCTCATTCCTGACCACTTTACAACCTCACTCTTGCATAGCCGCTACATGGAGATTGCTGACACTCCTGTCCTCTGCGTCCATGAAGCCCCCCTGTCAGTCCAGCATACTGCCCTCAAACGCATGGAAGACCTGATCATTGGTTCCTTGCTGCTGTTGCTGGTATCACCTCTGATGTTACTGATAGCGGCAGCGATCAAGCTGACTTCACCGGGGCCTGTGTTGTTCAAACAGACGCGACATGGTTTGCGAGGCGAAAAATTCCAGGTCTGGAAATTCCGCACCATGACAGTATGTGAAAATGGCAACAACATCCGGCAAGCCACCCGCAACGACCATCGTGTTACCCCGGTAGGCTCATTTCTGCGCAAGACGTCGCTGGATGAACTCCCCCAGTTTTTCAACGTATTGCAGGGCAACATGTCGATTGTCGGCCCACGACCTCATGCCGTCGCGCATAACGAAGAATACAAGCAGATCATTCCCGGTTACATGTTACGCCACCTGATGAAACCTGGCATTACCGGCTGGGCACAAGTTAATGGCTGGCGTGGTGAAACGGATACCCTGTTCAAAATGCAAAAACGGGTGGAATATGACATGGAATATATTCGCCGCTGGAGCCTGGGTCTGGATATGAAAATTATTTTTGTTACTGCTTTCAAGACCCTGCATGACAGGAATGCCTACTGAGCTGGCTAACCTGTGAAAATTGACCAACTTACCTTCACCCGCTATATCGCTGCGCTAAGTGTCGTTTTCTTCCATTACGGGGTCAATGTGTTCCCTGCCAATTTGCCGTTACTCAACCCGGTATTGACCGCAGGTCCAATCGCTGTCAGTTATTTTTATGTTTTGTCCGGTTTTATCATGGCTATTGCCTATTACCGGCCTGACAACAACCAACCCTTTGCCAGTGGACGTTACTGGCTGGCACGGTTTGCCCGCATCTACCCTATCTACCTGCTGGCATTGCTGGTGATGATTGCTGCCAAATTCAACGAGGCTGGCAGTGATCCCCTGACCGTCGGCCTTGGTATCAGCATGTTGCAGGCATGGATTCCCGGCTATCCACTGACACTCAACTCTCCGGGCTGGTCGCTTTCCGTGGAAGCATTTTTTTACCTGTTCTTCCCCTTGCTCCTACTGGTTGCCAAACGCCATCATCTCAAAGCACTGATAATTGGCAGCGTTGTACTCTGGCTCAGCACCCAGGTGGCACACACCGTGCTGTTGAACACGCACGACTATGCCCCCTTTTCCGCATTACATGATTTCATTTACTACAGCCCCATCATGCACCTTAATACCTTTGTCATTGGCTTCATCGCTGGTGTATGGCTACTGGAAGGTAAATTGCAATCTTATTCCTCTCCTTTGCTCAATCATGCTGGTCTGTTGGCCTGCATTGCCCTGATTGTCTTGTTGCTGATTGCCCGCCAGCCGTTGATCGCTACAACCGGTATCCGTTTTGATTATACCAATGGCCTGATTGCCCCCCTGTTTCTGGTTTTTATTGTGTTACTGGCTCTCAATACCAGTCACCTCAGCCAGTATTTACAACACAAATGGATGATTTTGCTGGGTGAGGCCAGTTTTTCCCTGTATATCCTGCAAAAACCCCTACATGGTATTTATGAAAAAGTCGTAGCGGGCTGGATTCCTGACAACAGCGCCCTGCACTTTTACCTGTTTGTCATTGTACTGACAGGAACAGCCATACTTTCATTCCAGTGGGTGGAAACACCTTTACGGCGATTTATCAACTCGCTCTACCGGACACCGGAAAAATCCGGTTAGTATGCTTTGCTCAAGAGTTGCTACAATCCGCTCTTGAATATTTGTATTTCCGCCAGTTTTTACTTTAGTAATGTAACCTGACCATGCAACAAGACAACCGCAACAACCTTCCATACCGCAGCAACCAGCAGCAGCGCCCCGAGACCAAACCAAGGGATACGCTGGATCTGCGTGATTTCTGGAAGACACTGGTCAGGCAACAACGCTTGATAGCCCTGATTGCTGGTGTGACCGTGCTGCTGACCTTACTGTACACACTGCTCAGCGCCAATGTTTACCGTTCAACCACGACATTGCAAATTGAGCGGGAAGGAACCACAATCAAATTTGGTGAATCCGATCTCAACAACAGTGGCGACATCCGCGATACCCGCGACTTCTACCAGACACAATTTGAATTGATCCGCAGCCGTGCTTTGGCGGCCAAAGTCATTGAAACCCTCAAGCTGCATGAGAACACACCACCCAGTTCCCTGATAGGCAAAATCAAGCAATGGTTTGGCAGCGATGATCCCCGCGTCAAGCAAACTGTCCTTGAAGAACAACTGATTGACAACCTGAGTGTCGAACCAGTCAAAAACTCGCGGCTGGTTGCCATCCATTACGAATCCTCCAGCCCGGAACAGGCCGCCCAGATTGCCAACGCGGTTGCCGCCACCTTCCATGCCATGAACATGGAACGCCGCTCCTCCGCCGCGACTGATGCACAAACTTACCTGTCCGGTAGCGTACAAGAGGCCAAAAATAAGCTGGAAGAAGCAGAAAAACGCCTAACCCAATACGCCCAGGAACATGAAATCATTCAGATTGATGGTAAAGATGTCACCACGTCTTCCATGAATGTGCAAACTTTCTCCGAAAAACTATCACAAATCCAGCAGGAGCGTTTTGACAAGGAAAGCAAGCTCGCTGTGCTGTCTGACAAGGCTCGTCCAGCCGCTGAGCGCATTGGTATCCTCAAGGACAACTCTGCCTACCTGCAAACACTGGCTCAGCGCCTTGACCAATTAAAGACCCAAAAATCATCCACCGCAGAATTACGCCAACAAATCCGCAATCTGGAAAATGAGATTGATGCAGAAATTGCCACCAAACTCACCAGCATCAACAGTGAACTGGAAGCCATCAAAAAAGAAGAATCGCTGGTACACGAAAGCATTGCCAGAGCCAAAGCCGCCGCCATGCAGGAACAGGACAAGTCCATCGCTTACAATACTCTCCAGCGCGAAGTCACAACCAATCAGGAACTCTACCAAAGCCTGCTGCAACGCATGAAGGAAATAAGTGTGGCAGGTGGTATGGCAGCTAATAACGTTGTCATCATCGACAAGGCGCAGGTTCCACTCAAGAAATTCAAGCCTAGCCTTTCGACCAATCTGGCTTTCGGCACACTGCTGGGTTTATTGCTTGGTATGTCAGCAGCCTTCCTGCGTGATTTCATGGATGACCGGGTAAAAGACGTTGCCGAACTGGAACGCGCCACCGCTTTGCCTGTACTCGGTATTGTCCCCGCCGTGCAGGACTACACCCCAGACCAATTGGCAATGCTCGCTGTCAAAGAACCACGTTCCAGTATTGCCGAATCCTTCCGTTCCTTGCGTACTGCCTTGCGTTTTGTCCTGCAAGATGGCAGCAAAGGCATCATTTTTGTCACCAGCGCCCATGCAGGTGAAGGCAAATCCACCACTACCTCCAATCTTGCCTGCGCCTACGCCAATGCAGGCAACAAGGTATTGCTGATCGACGCCGACCTGCGCAATCCATCCCTGCACAAAACACTGGGTATTACCAACGAAACCGGCCTCTCCAATTACCTAGAAGGCTACGGTGATACCACCGCAATGGTGCAAGCAACCGGCATCAACAACCTTAGTCTGATCCCCGCCGGTACGCTACCAGACGATCCCGCAGAACTGATTTCATCAGCCCAGATGGAAAGTCTGTTGGCAACAGCCCGTGATGCCTATGACCTGATTCTGATTGACGGCCCGCCGGTACTGGGCCTGGCAGATGCGGTCATTCTGGCATCCCTGGCGGATACCACTCTGGTAACAGTCCGTGCAGAAAGCACCCACTTGAGTACCCTCGGTAACGCCCTCAAACGGCTGCGCCAATCCCATGCCAACCTTTCCGGCATTTTGCTGAATCGCGTAGACATGCGCCGGGGAGGAAATTTTGGCTATGACTATGCCAATTATTACTACTACCAATCTGGCAACAGTCAAACAGCACCTTCCGGCAAACTGGCATCCTTGTTACAACGTTTCAAGTTGCTGTAACTACTGTCTTTCGGTGTAAAATGATGGGCTTAATTTCACAAAGGAACCCCTTGCTGTGTCGATTGCGATTGCTTTACACATTTTGTCTGTTGTCATTTGGGTTGGAGGCATGTTTTTTGCCTATGTAGCTCTGCGCCCTGCTGCTGCCAGCATTCTGGAGCCACCCCAACGCCTGCCACTGTGGTCACAGGTATTTGCACGCTTTTTCCCTTGGGTTTGGGCGGCTGTTGCCCTAATCCTCGCTACTGGCTACTGGATGTTGTTCAACAGGTTCGGCGGCATGGCAAATGCCCCATTGTTCGTCCACGCCATGAATGGCCTTGGTCTGGTCATGATGGGCATTTTCATGTTTGTGTACTTTGTGCCCTATCGTCGTCTGCATGACTATGTATTAGGAATGCGCTGGCAGGAAGCAGGCAAAGCCCTTGCCAAAATCCGTGTTCTGATTGGCATCAACCTGGCGATTGGCCTGTTGACTGTCGCCATTGCCAGTGCTGGCAGGTTTTTGGCGTGAGCGAAGTCTTGCGCCTGAGTGAACTTGGTAGACAGCCTGTGGTTGCATTACTGGCACGTTTCGGTTTGCACTTCGAGCAACTGCCTGCTGGAGTAGAAATTCCCGGTAGCTACTGGAAGGAAGCAGAAGCCGGAATCATCGGCCTGAGTGTGCTGGCTCGCCCTGATACGCCGGTTCACTCTATCCTGCATGAAAGCTGCCACATCATCTGCATGGATGAGCAACGGCGGCAAAACCTGCATACCGATGCAGGCGGAGAAACCGATGAGGAAGATGCTGTCTGCTACCTGCAAATCCTGCTCGCCGACCTGATTCCCGGTATGGGCAGCGGGCGCATGTTGCAGGACATGGATAACTGGGGATATACCTTCCGCCTGGGTTCTGCTGCCGACTGGTTTCATCAAGATGCAGAAGATGCCCGTCACTGGCTTATCCGCCACAAGCTGTTGACCGACGCTGGGCAAATCGTTTTTAACCTACGTCACTAACGCCTGTCAGATACTTGCCGCCACCGGATACGGAACTACATGACATACCAGACGTCAAAGCATATAATCGCGCATTCAACAGCTTTGCTGAAAACAGTTCCGGGGGCGACTTGGCTTCGACGTGGATCACAAAGTCTGGGGAGCATGTAGTGGGTGTGATGACCACTCAAACACTAGTCACAAACAATAGTCGCAAACGACGACTCTTACGCTCTCGCCGCTTAATAACCGGTTGAAAGCTGTCTGATCGCTACTGTGCTTATGCAGTACGAATATTCAGGCATCATCCAATCATAAGATCGTGCGGGAGGCTCGCCCAAGGCCAAACCACTAAACAGTATTGGGACAGCCCGTGAGCAGCCTGTCTGTCGGTGGTGATCGGGTTAAATAAAAGACTGACTAAACATGTAGTAGCCTTCAGATGGAGGGTTTGCGGACGCGGGTTCAATTCCCGCCGCCTCCACCAATTTACGGTATCAGCAGACCCATGCAGTACCGAAAACCCATACAGAACGCGGCCTTAGAGCCGCGTTACTGTTCCATATAGTCCCACCAGAACCATACCAGCCCGTTTTTTTGCGGTATCCTGCACGGTATCTACCCTACCCATAGGAGCCGATACCGTTTGACCGATACCGCAACCCGCAACGCCAAGCCATGAGAGATACGCAATCATCAGAATTGAACCCAACATTGAATCCGACCTGATGGAGCTGGGCAGCTACCTGATGAGAATTAGCCCATTCATCACCTGCATAGATGCCCTATACTTGCCGTATCCACATTGCCAGAAGGATTGACACATGGGTATGTTCGACTCACTGATGGTCAAAATCAACGACCGCGACATTGAGCTACAAACCAAACGCTTTGAAAATAGGCTGGGGCATTATCACCCCGGATTGCTGTGCGGGCTTCTAGCACCGCCCCCACCAATACAAAATGCTCATGCCAATCATCGGTGCGTGGATGAAAAAAACGTGTAAAAACACCGGCTGTTGTCACAGAACCAACGTCGCTGCCCTTGTACAAATTACAGGGAGAACAAGCAACGGCTAAATTCTCCTCAGTCGTCAAGCCGCCATGCTTTTCGCTGATTACATGGTCAATGTGACAACCAAAAAACGTATCGTCCTCATGAATCCGGCAATATTCACAGGTATTACCTGCCCGCGCTGTAACCACGCGGCGCAAGTCTGCACTGATGTAAGTCGAACTCATTGCACCACATACCGCTGGGCGCGGGCTTTTGCCAAGCGCATCAGGTGTTCCAATTGCATGTAGTGGCTAAGCTCATCCTTTTCTTCGGAAGAAATACTAGCATTCTTGGATTTGTAGATTAGTTCACTTACCCGTGCCTTGGATGCTTCGGACGGGCGGAACGCAATAATTTTGCCGGGTGTCGTGCCACCAGCAATGAAATCAATGACTTCTTCGTAAGCACGTTCCATAATAAAACCTCGACATAGCCTGACAAGACGTTAAGCAACAGAATAGCGATAGTTTTACCATACTTTGGCAAGCAACGTCTGATCAACCTACATCCAAAAAAATAGGCCACTGCTCTCATCGTAGATTTTGATAGACTGATGCTATTTTCAACATATCGCATCACGAGACTCACATGCCAACGCCTAGCCACCGCCCTGCCAGCTTCAAGGCAAATCGCGTATTCACTGACCGCGATGAAGCGCGTGAATTGTTTGCCCAACAGGTCGCCACCCAGCAACATCAAAATAAATACCGTGTGTTGAACTTCTATGGTGTAGGTGGACAAGGCAAATCGGCATTGTGCGGGCAGTTTGAAAAACATCTCGACAGCCTGCCCAATAGTGAAGAACGCCAACTCGCATGGGCAAAAATCAACTTTGAAGACAGCAACAAGCGTAACCCCATTGCTGCACTAATGGCACTGCGTCTGCAATTGGCAGCTAACGGCAAGCTCTGGTTTCCTGCGTTTGATACCGCATTTGCGCGTTACTTTGCCATCACACAAGCAGGGCGTAACTTGGAAACCAGCTATCCCGAATTGTTCAAACAACCACATGACTTGTTACAAGGTTTGGCAGCAACGGCTGAAGCATTGAGTGGCTTACCACTATTGGGGAAAGCACTCGAACGCCTGCACAAAGTTGATGAAAAGCGTATTTTGCAACGCTGGATGGAAACACGCGGCACAGAACTATTGGTCGGGTTGGAAGGATTCTCCGCCTACGAACTGGAAGACAAATTACTCGGATTTTTTGGTGCTGATGTCGATGACTGGCTGCATAACGAAATCAATGCTCCCCAGCGGTGTGTTGTGTTCCTGTACGACACTTACGAAGCCTTGTGGCGTGACCAGCCCAGCAAAACTGACCTGTTGATTGATAAGTGGGTACGCAAGTTGGTCAGCGAATCGCCTGCCGTCTTGCATGTCATTTTGGGGCGCGAAGCACTGGCATGGGCGCAGCAAGACCCCAAAGAATGGCAAGTCATCATCACGCCCTGCCCATTGGAACACCTGACAGACACCGATGCTGACAACTTCCTGCAAACCGTTCCCGTGGTCGAAAATGACATACGGGCGCGGATTGTGGAGAGTGCTAAAGGCATTCCGTTCTACCTCAACTTGCAGGTTGACCAATACGAAAGCTGCAAACGGCGCAACCTCACCCCACAAGCGGATGAATACGGTGGCAAAGAGCCGGAAATGCTTGCCCGTTTCATCAGCCATTTACCGGATACGACGCGCCGCGCTTTACGGGTTGCCTCCTACACGCGCTGGCTGGATGAAACCTTGTTCCTCAACTTATGTGAAACCTTTCTGGGCGGCGCAGCCGTCATCAGCTTACATGAATTGACCGCTTATTCTTTCTGGACAAAACAAGAGGAGTCGCATTACCTGCACGCGGTCATACGTGACCACCTACAAGCGGAAAGCCACGAACATGAGCCTGTACTATTCAAACTAATCCACCAACACCTCTTCGACTATCACAGCCTGTTACAATCCAACGCGGCAGAACTGAATCTATTAGAGAAACGTGGCTCTTTGGGATTTCCCGTGGTCACGCACAAGATATAGTATCCTGAGTCATC